>MWWA01000019.1_pt1 | contig 63975 bp, 51 predicted proteins | sample 1047341 | NCBI WGS metagenome assembly MWWA01 (sample SAMN06349978, study PRJNA376086) | soil metagenome | isolation source: MS5-1 sample Antarctic (ecotone) soil | place: Antarctica | collected 2015-01-13
AAACCAGTTGCGGATTACAAATCAGTTTACTGACAGCTACACCAGGTGAAGAATTATACTCCACCTTTGGCCATAGCGCATTAAGAGTTACTGACTCCGTACAGGGCACTGATATTATTTTTAATTACGGAACCTTTGATTTTAATGACCCTGATTTTTATTACAAATTTGTAAAAGGCAAACTTTTATATTTTGTTTCAGTAGATGATTTTGAAAATTTCATGTACCAGTATCAATATGAAAAGAGAGGTATAACAGAACAAGTGCTTGATCTTTCTTGCAGTGAAAAAAATAAACTTTATTATGCATTGATTGAAAATGCAAAAGAAGAAAACAAATATTATAAGTATGATTTTGTTTACGACAACTGCACTACCCGATTGCGGGATATTGTCGAAAATGAAAATAATGGGAATTTAAATATTAAAAATATCAAACCATATGAAAATGTAAGCTTCCGAAATTTAATTCATAAATATCTTGACAGAGGAAATCAATACTGGAGCAAGTTCGGAATTGATTTGGTTTTGGGAACACCATTGGATAAACAAATAACCAATAAGGAAACAATGTTCTTACCGGAGTATCTCTTAAAAGCTTTCGACAGTGCACAAAAAAACGGTCGACCGCTTGTTCAGCAAAAAAATGAATTATTAGCTTCGCAAATTAATAATGATAATAAACCTTTTTTTACTCCACTGGTAGTTTTTTCAATACTTATAATACTTGTCTTCGTTGCGTCTTTAGCGAAAAATAAAAATATTCAGTTGGCATTGACCATTTTCGATTTTTTATTTTTCTTCATTTGCGGTTTGATAGGTTCATTTCTCATTTTTATGTGGATCGGGACAGAACACCTGACAACTAAAAACAATTTCAATCTTTGGTGGGCTTTTCCCTTACATACTGTAATGGCATTTTATATTCTTAAAAAAAATAAATGGGTACAATATTATTACCTGTTCATCTTCTTATCAATTGTATTGTTATTGGTGTCATGGGCATTTCTTCCCCAACAGTTAAATATTGCTTTTTTACCCATTGCAGGTATAATTTTAATCCGATCGTGGTTTATCAGCAAAAAAAATTTCTATGGCATCCCATCAAATTGAAATCAAAGGGAAAAAAATAATATACTATTTGTATGGATCGGGTAAACCAGTGGTCTTTATCCATGGTTTTGGAGAAGATCATTCTATTTGGCAAAACCAGATTGCTCATTTTAAAAACCAATATCAACTAATTATACCCGACTTACCTGGCAGTGGTACATCTGAATTAGTAAATGATATGAGTATTGAAGGAATGGCAGACATTGTAAAAAATATTGCAGATGATGCCATTCAGACTCCCAACGAAAAAATAATCATAATAGGACATAGCATGGGTGGTTATATTGCTTTGGCCTTTGCAGAAAAATATCCCGATGCGCCTTCAGGATTGGGCCTTTTTCATTCCACATCCTATGCAGATTCTAAAGAAAAGATTATTACACGCAAAAAAGGCATAGAATTTATTGAGACTCATGGAGCATCATCATTTTTGAGAACAACCTTACCTAATTTATTTTCTTTAACTACTAAAGAATCGCAACCAGAATTGATTGAGCAGCTTATTGAAAATTCAGGCAACTTTTCAGCTTCAACGCTCGTTACATATTATGAATCAATGATCAACCGACCCGACAGAAGAAATATTCTGGAAAACATTAAACTTCCGGTACTTTCTATCTTTAGTGAAAATGACCAGGCCGTACCTCTTTCAGACAGCCTGGAACAATCAATTTTGCCGGGTAAATCGTACATTACAATATTGAAAAATTCAGGTCATATGGGTATGTTGGAAGATCCTATTGAGAGCAATATTGCTTTAGCCCGCTTTCTGAATGATTGTTGACCACTAACATGGGGAATGGTATGAAATTAAAATTGCTGGCACTTTCCATTTTGATGGCTTTTTGCTTATCTGCTAGTGCCGCGCATATTACCGGTGGTGAAATGATTTATGATTATGTTGGTCCCGGAACAAATGCAAATTCTTCTAAATTCAAAATTACATTAAGACTTTTCAGGGATAATTTTTGTTCCAATTGTGCAGGTATGCCAAATCAGGTATCAATAGGTATATTTTCCGGAGGTAATACCATCAGCTTTCACAATGTACCCCAAACTATCCAGTTTGAAGTTCCTGTTACTACTTACCCTCCTTGTGTTCAAAACCCTCCCATTTTAAGTTATAATGTTGCGTTATTCACTTTTGAAGTTGAACTGCTCAATAATAGCCTGGGTTACACTGCCGTTTTCCAAACCTGTTGCAGGGTAAACCCTCTACAAAATGTTTTCAATACTTCATTTGGAAACGGAACTGGCGCCACATATATGGTAGAAATTCCAGGAATGAACAGTATTAGTGGGAATAAAAACAGCAGTCCCAGGTTTGATATGGGTATTTCTTTAATTTGTTATGATAAGGAATTTACACTTTCCTTTAATGCCACCGATCCCGACGGCGACCAGTTGGTATATTCTTTTTGCGAAGCCTTTGCAGGTGGTATTGCAATTAATGCCAACAATATTAATCCTTCTCCGCCCCCGTTTAATCCCGTACCTTATATCAATGGATATTCATCATTTACCCCATTAGGTGGACAAGCAACCATTAATAGTTCGAATGGTATCATTAGTGGTATTGGACCTGCAATAGGAAAATATGTTGTAAGTGTATGTGTAAGTGAATTCCGCAATGGAGTTTTAATAGGTACTCACCGAAAAGATTTTATCGTAAATGTAGCAGATTGTGATTTTGCCGGGGCAACTCTGGAACCTGATTATTTTTCCTGTAAAGATTATTCAAGGAATTTTTACAACCTGAATTCATCTACTCAAAATAATTCATTTTACTGGGATTTTGGAGTCTCCGGTCGAAGTGATGATACGTCAGTTTTACCCAGACCAGACTTTACATTCCCGGATACAGGCATATATAAGGTAAAATTAGTGGTAAACCGGGGGCAGGCTTGTACTGACAGTGCTGTAACTAACGTACATGTTTACCCTGGATTTTTCCCTGGGTTTATATCCAAAGGTATTTGCACTGGTTTACCTGTAACTTTTACGGATACAACAAAAACAACCTATGGTACTGTAAATAGCTGGTACTGGAATTTTGGCGAAGAAGGCACTATTACGGATACCTCCAGGCAACAAAATCCCGATTATACATACGCATTGAACGGTAATAAGCAGTTGCAGTTTATTGTTACCAATACAAAAGGCTGCAAAGACACTGTAAAAAATACCTTATCCATTATCGACAAACCCCAGATTGACCTTGCTTTTCGGGATACTTTAATTTGCAGCATTGATACCTTACAACTACAAGCCTCGGGTAATGGTAGCTTTTCGTGGACACCTGGTATTGGAATTACCCAACTCAATACAGCCTCGCCTTTCGTAAATCCAGCATTAACTACTACTTATTATGTTGATTTGGATGATACTGGTTGTCGTAACAGAGATTCAGTTTTAGTGCGGGTAGTAGATAATGTTACTTTAATCATGAATAATGATACAACCATCTGCCTTACAGATTTTGTGTCTCTCGGGGCTAAGACCGATGGGTTGCGTTATGTTTGGGAACCAGCCAATTCAGTAACTGATTTTTCTATATTAAATACCAGTGCTTCCCCAATTTCCACAACCAGTTATCAGTTAACTTCTTTCATTGGCAATTGCAATACAACCGGCCAAATGACTGTAACAACCATTCCTTATCCTGGAGCAGATGCCGGTAGGGACACTTCTATTTGTTATAGAACTCCGGCTATTTTACAAGGCAGTATTATTGGATCATCTTTTACCTGGACACCCAGTATAAGCCTGGCAAATACTGGAAGTTTAAATCCTGTGGCTTTCCCTGTGCAAACTACTGAATATGTTTTAACGGTGACAGATACACGCGGTTGTCCCAAAGAAGGCAGAGATACTGTTTTAGTAACCGTCTTACCCGAAATAAATGCTTTTGCGGGTAATGACACATCTGTTATTGCAGGCCAACCATTGCAGCTCCTGGCACACGGAGGTTCTCAATATACATGGCACCCACCCAGTTATTTAAATTCCCATACGATTGAAAATCCAATAGCAATCTTTCCATCGGAGATTGACTTTTTTAGATATATGGTTATTGTCGGTACTAATGAAGGATGTGTTGATTCTGCATATGTAAATGTCAAAATCTTTAAAACAGAACCAACCGTTTTTGTTCCAACTGCTTTTACGCCAAACGGGGATGGTTTAAATGATGTTTTAAGACCTATAACTGCAGGTATAAAAAGCATAGAATATTTTAGGATTTATAATCGATATGGACAATTGGTGTTCAGTACTAATACCATGCTTCGAGGCTGGGATGGTACGATTGGTGGGCGCACACAAGGCACTAATAGCTATGTCTGGATCGTTAAAGCACTGGATTATCTTGACCGGCCATATTTTCAAAAAGGTTTGTTAACACTTGTCAGGTAATTTCATAAAGTCTAAAAATTTGTATTTTTCAGTTTAAATTACTTTTTTACAGTCAAAACTACTGCTTAACCCGCTGTATCTGATGCCAACCGCATTCCATGAAAAAAATTATTATAGCCTGCTTTCTGATTTTTGGAGTATTGAATTTAGCTATTGCTAACCACATTAAAGGGGGATTTTTTACCTATAAATATTTAGGTGCAGGATCTACATCCGGGAGTTTAAAATACGAAGTTACATTAACAGTTTACATGGAATGTTTTCCACAGCCAGGTCAATTAAATCAGGAAATAGATTTTACAATTTTCAACGCCGGCTCCAACATTCAGTACAGGAACGAAAAAGTTACTATTACCCAGACTTATGAATTGAACCAGCCTGTTGATGACGAATGCATTACAGGTGACCAAACCGGTTGTTATTATACGATAGTGAAATATACAAAGACTATTGATCTTCCCTCAAATGCTGAGGGTTATACTATCTCCTACCAACGTTGCTGTAGAATACCGGGTGTGGAAAATATACAGAATTCCAGTTCTATAGGAAATACATATTCTATAACAATTCCCGGATCATCAGCACCACATAATGCGCAAACTAATAACAGCGCCACATTCGAGATTAATGACTTAGCAGTAGTTTGTCGAAACAGTTACTTTACAATTCCTTTCGTTGCAACAGATGCTGACAATGACGTTTTAACCTATTCTTTTTGTGACGCCTGGGTAGGAGGTGATCAAACTAATCCAAGTCCCCAATTAGCATCTTCCCCACCCTATCAAACTTTGCCATACCTGTTTCCCTTTAATGGTTCTAATCCATTGGGACAAAATGTAACAATTAATTCGCAAACTGGCTTAATAAGCGGTATTGCACCCAATATTTCCGGATCTGGTGAGTTTGTAATAACAGTTTGTGTAAATGAATTTCGAAATGGCGTTTTAATTGCCACTACCCGAAAAGAATTACATATCAGGGTCGGAACATGTAGTCCTATTACACCTCAATTGGAACCTTCATATATTTCCTGTGATGGTTTCAATATAGATTTTAATACCAATAACCCTAATCCAATAATTAAAACATTTTTGTGGGATTTTGGTGATGGCCAGACTTCTACCGAAAAAAATCCTTCACATACATATGCTGATACGGGAACTTATAATGTAAAGGTTGTTGTAAACAAAGGTTTAGGTTGTGAAGACGAAGCGATCACCATTGCTAAAGTATATCCCGGCTTTTTCCCGGATTTTACCGCTTCCGGCATTTGTGTAACCAAGCCTACCCAATTTACTGATAATACTACAGCGGACTATGGCATCGTTGATTCATGGAATTGGGATTTTGGCGAAAGTTCCGTTAACAATGATGTTTCAGATTTGCAAAATCCTGCATTCACTTATCCATCTATGGGTACAAAAAATATCCGTTTAATTGCAACAAGTACAAAAGGATGTATTGATACTATTATTAAACCGGTAGCAATAATAGACAGACCCCCTTTAAGCGTAGCATTTTCAGATACTTTAATTTGTGCCGGAGACATTTTACAATTGGAAGCAATAGGAAATGGTGTTTTTAGCTGGACACCTGGCATTACAATTACAAATGCAAATACAGCAACGCCAACCGTGAATCCTGCCAACACAACAAAATATAATGTCCAATTAAATGATAATGGATGTATCAATTTTGATTCGGTAAATGTAAACGTAGTCGATTTTGTAACCCTGGTTGCCATGCCAGATACCCTCATATGCTCAGGAGATGCTGTCCAACTAAATGCTGTTACGAATGGTTTACAATTTATGTGGACTGGTAATGGCACTTTGAATGATCCGAATATTTTAAAACCGGTAGCTATACCTGTCAATACTACCAATTACCAGATAATTTCCACAATCGGGGGCTGCAATGCAGCGGATGAAGTTTTGGTTACGCTGGTTCCATATCCCATTGCTAACGCAGGACCTGATACCCTAATATGTTATGAATCTAGCGCTCAACTAAATGGAAGCGCTAATGGAACTTCTTTTACCTGGACGCCGGGGGGCACCTTAGATAATCCAAACATTTTAAATCCTATAGCAACGCCGCCTAGTACAACAAATTATGTTTTAGCTGCTTTTGACACACAGGGTTGTCCAAAACCTGGTTATGATACCGTTGTAATAACAGTGCTTCCTCCTATGGGTGCTTTTGCAGGAAATGATACCGCTGTAGTTATTGGCCAACCTTTACAATTTAATGCAATAGGGGGAGTGACGTACACATGGCAGCCTGGCACAGGATTAAATGATCCTACTATTCCAAATCCAATTGGAATATATGACGGCAGTTTTGACAGTATCCGCTACCAGGTTTCCATATCAAACCTGGCAGGTTGCACAGAAACTGCATTCATTTCCGTCAAAATTTACAATGTGGAACCCCAGGTTTTTGTACCTACAGCGTTTACACCAAATGGGGATGGAAGGAATGATCTTTTCAGACCAATTGCTGTAGGAATGAAAAGCTTTGATTTCTTCCGCGTATATAACCGTTGGGGCCAAATGATATTCAGCACAACTGTATCCGGGCAGGGATGGGACGGAAGAATCAAAGGCAATGAACAAGGAACTAACTCCTTTGTCTGGATTGTACAAGGAACAGATTATCTTGACAGACCCTTCTTTAAAAAAGGCATGGTTACACTTATTCGTTAACGTTATACTCTCCCTTTAATTTATAATAATCAATTTGTAATTTTAAACCAATTGTAATTCCACATGCCAGAGATCATATTCATTAGTGGTGCAACCGCAGGATTTGGAAAAGCAACAGCTGAGAAATTTGCTGCCAATGGTTATCATCTTATTTTGAATGGCAGAAGAGAGGAACGCTTAAAACAGATAAAAGAATCACTGGAGAATAAATATAATACGGAGGTGTATGTTTTGCCCTTTGATGTGCAAGTGCAGAAAGAAGTCTTTGATGCATTTAAATCTTTACCCACTGAATGGCAGAAGATTGATGTACTGGTGAACAATGCAGGACTTGCTTTAGGCCGTCATTATACAGATGAAGCAGAACTGGCTGATTGGGAAACTATGATCGATACAAACCTGAAAGGATTGCTCTATGTTACAAAAGCAGCACTTCCGTTTATGACCCCTTACAAGCAAGGTCACATCATCAACATTGGTTCAACAGCAGCAAAGGATGTGTATGAAAAAGGAAATGTTTATTGTGCAACAAAAGCCGCGGTTGATTCAATTAGTAAAGGAATGAGAATAGATCTGTTAAGACATAATATAAAAGTCACTGCCATACATCCCGGTGCTGCGGAAACAGAATTTTCAATGGTTCGTTTTAAGGGAGATGAGGCCACAGTAAAAAATGTTTATGAAGGCTACAAACCTTTAACTGCAGAAGATGTTGCAGATATTATTTATTACTGTACTACGCTACCTTCGCACGTTTGCATAAACGATCTAGTTGTTACCGCTACGCAACAAGCAAATTCAATTTACCTGGTAAAAGATGCTTAATAATTACCTGTATACTAAATACAAATAATTATAATTTATTACATGATTTGCTCCTATTGAGTTACAGAAGAACTTAACATTTTATCTACTAAAACAGGTCTTTTGTTTGCTAAGTATTAGCCCTAAGAAAATATACTTAATTGCAAAAAAATCCTTCGATTAACTTTCATCAGCCCATATTTGTTTCTATATTTATCTCGTTAACCCAATACCGTATAAATCCAAATATGAAAATCACCCTACTTATTCTCACCATTTTTTTCACTGCTGTATCATCGGTATTTTCACAGTCAGTTATCCGACAGCAATCATGCAGTAATCCTTTCATTGATTCACAGGTAGACAGCCTTAAAAGCCTTTATACTGAAAAAGGATTTTCTTTATTAAGGGAAGCATCCATCAGTATGGAAAGCGAATACGAGATGCCAGTGGTGATGCAACTTACCCAGGGAAGTTGGTACGAGTTTGTTTTCATTGGCGAATATACCAGCAAGTTATACGAAGTAAGAATGTATGACTATGATGAAAAAATGGTTGTTTATCAAAAAAAACAATGGGGCGATATAGATGGTAACATCATCAATTACTCTTACATACCAAGGCAAACGGAGTTTCATATGATGAAACCCGTACAGGTAAATAAGAAGAAGAAAAAAGACCTTTGCGGTTATGTGATGTTATTCAGAAAAAATAAAGAGGAAAATCATTCCACAAAATAAATGATTCACTTATCATAAAGTTTTAAGCATTCATTCGTGAGTGCTTTTTTTATTTGTCTCACAGCTTTATTACCATTACATCGTTAAAATTTAATAATCATTTTTATAAGAATAAATTTCTCCCATTCTTCAGGTGATGCCATAATTCATTCCAGTTAAAACCAGCAGAAACAAGCGTAGCCCATTCATTACCTTCACTCCATTTAAAAGATTCCATCCGGTTGGTATCTTTTATATACAGGAATACCTGGGATGCATTGCTGCCATCCCAGTTTGATTTCTGGTAACTGTATAAAACATGCACATCATGAATAGTACCCAGTTGTATAAATTTATCTTGCTGAGCATTCAGGAATAAAGCATTTACAAGAAAGAGAAGCAGATTAATGAAATAGTAAAGCGAAGACTGCATAATGCATGTTTCCAATCTCTGACTACCATAAATAAAAATAGGTTACGTGAATAATTAATAATCATGTAACATTTTAAATCTCTGTTGAAGTGAATTTGATTAATTCAACGCCACCCTGATCTGCATACCTGCTCTAGTATTGGTAACCGGGAAAGAAGAACTGATCTTTGGAATTACGCGATTTTGTTCAAAGAACAATTTAATATTCACACGGCTGTTAAAAACATAATCAATGGAAGGAGCAATCCGGATCACTTTCTGTCCTGCTGTTCCAAAAGCTGTTCTTTGATCCAGCTTACTGTTGGCGGTTGCATCATCGCGCAGCGAAAAATCAAAACGGAACGTAACGTCGTTATCCAGTTTCAAGCCTTTTTTACCTATAGAAATATTACGCAGAATTGGCAGGCCTCTTTTACGCCAATTCATTCCAACAGTATATTCTGTGGAACGATTTTCAGCAAGTTGGTAATCAATAAGGCTCATACTCAACTGCCTTGATTTACGAAACTCAAATCGTGTTGACAATTGATTGGTAAAAGTCATATCCACCTCTATCATCGGCGTAAATGCTTCACTGATCGTGATATTAGGAATCAGGAAATATGGGATATAGTTGCCCGTTAGTGTATCGCGGAAGGAGGGATATCCTACCCTGAAAGGATCCTGGAATAACAGGCCCGTATTAAAACTATTCATGCTCAGTGTACTATTGTACCCATGGCGGATGGTAAAGTTTGTAAATATTTTATCCAGACCTGGAATTCTGCTTAAACCACTGTAAGAAATATTCCAGTTAGGTTTAGGAATATACGCTGAGAATGGATTTGATTTCAAATCAGGATTTGAATTCTTCAGCAACCCAACATCTAATGGATCTTTATCTGTGTACGCTGCTATAAAAGCCGGAATCAATACATCCTGTGCATAGCGACCATAGCCAACGTAATAATCAGGGTCCGTAGGATCTTTTAAATCATTGCCGGGATATGGATTTTGATTACTTAATCTTTCAGATAATACAACCCGGTTTGCTTCAAACTTTTTAAAGGTTTCTGAAACCTCATTCGGATCAAACTTTGTGAACATGGTATGATAGGAGATATAACTCATACTGAAACTTCCGGTGGCAAATGGATTATATCTTTCCAAACCAGCCGTGCCCGATGTGTCTTTAAACAATTCACTGTATTGTTTATCGTATGTTTTATCCAGGTTAAGATCAATATTCAAATCGCGGATAGGACTTAGCTGTGCTGTTATATTCAACCGTTGATTAAATCTTTGTTGAATTAATGAATTAAACAAAGGATCACGGGTCAATAATCCTTTGGCACCTGCATTATTGATCCAGTTTGTATCAGGTTGATAACCGAGAATAAAATCGAATCCTGGCGCACTACTGTTAAAATTCTGTCCTAAAAATTTTGTACTGTCAAGATAACCCGGTAATAATGTTCCCAAATCTTCGGTATACTGAATACCAATCCTTTTTACTGAAGTTAAAATGCGACCAAAGAATTTAGGTACTCCGGAAATTTGCATCGGCTCGTTAGGATTTCTTGGTCTTTTTACGGTTGAAGTATCTTTTGGCAACTTGTTTACCGGGCCGGTACTATTTAATGATCTTAATAAATTCCACTTATTATAAAGCTGGTCAAAATTGAAATCAGCCGTAATGTTTTTTGTATTTCCATTCAATAAAGTATTTCCTAAACCTTTTGCCAGTAATGATGCGCCTACCCAATCGTACGTGGCTACATAACTTGCCCTGATAGAAGTCCAATCAAGGAAAGGAATTTTTTGCATGGGCAGGTTATAACTAACGCCAATGTCCTGGTGGAAATGCGTATTCCTTCCTCCTTTAAATAAATTCTCCCGAATGGAATCCTTTTTTTCTTTGGTATCAATCCTTCCAAATGGTTCATCGATCCGTGCATTGTTCACTGCATTATAATCTAATGTAATGGACCTTGTCAGATTCCATCGCATGGTATAAAACCTGTCGAACGTGAAATATTTATCATAGGTTTCAGGTATTTTATAATTATCATCCCCACCAACATTACGTGGCCTGAATGCACCAAATTGCCTGAATACATCTGCTTTGAATGATAATAATGCAGGCGAATAATTAAAATTGAAATCTTTGATCAAAGCCAGCCATTTTGAATTTGTTTTGATCAGATTTTTAAAAGGTTCAATTACTTTCGGCTGCGGAGCAAATGTATATCCCACTGCACCCCTGGTACGTTTGATCTCTTCGCTTTCAATCAAAGGATTATGGCGTTCCGAAACCGTATGCGAATAACTGAAATCCACGTTCGATACATCCCAGATTTTTGCAGGTTTATTATTTGTTTTGATCTTTTTTACATTGGTAAAATTGACCGTCTTGATAGTCATGACATCTACCGCATCATCGCGGATAGAATCTTTTTTATCAGCGGCAGCATCATTGAGTTTCTCTTTCAATTTGATGTCCAGGTCATAAGGATCATATTCCGGCGTACTGGTCGTACGACTTATACCTGCATATACAGGAATTATAATACCAGCTTCTCTCGGTAATAACTTGCCAAGGTCTAGATTTGTGGCAAGATCAATCTGGTTAAAATCTTCGCGGCTTCTTTCATTAACCCGTTGCTCTAATGTTCCAAAGCCGCTGCTGCGAACGCTGCCCGACAAACTCAGATTTCCCAAATCCGCCAGTGAAATATCAACACGACCCAAAGCTGCATATCCACCCTCTTCATCTAATTGGGAAAGTCGCAATTCATTAAACCAGGTTTCTGTGCATATAAATTCCTTTTTGGCATTTTGAACAGCCATCAACATGCCTCTTACTTCTCCCAAATTAGGATTACCAAGTATAGCAAAAGTTCTTCCATCAGGCCTTAATTCACTATAATACCTGGATGGCGAAACGCCACCCTGGTTTCGCCTGGATTTTAACCGGGTCAATTCATTCAATGCTAAATCCAGGTTATTTTCTTCGGGCCATATTTCAAGTGAATCGGTGGCACCAAACCGGGTGATCTTTAAAGGGATTTTTATTTCGTAATAGTTACTTACAAAATCACTTCCGATCCTGATAATAGCATTAAGGTCTCCATCATCCAATTGGGTATAACCTCTTACGGATTCAGCATGAATAAACATAGAAAGTTTTCCATACTGCCGAAGATCCAGATTAAATGTTTTAAACACACCCCGACTTTCATCTTTTGGCAGGTCACAAATTTTCAAACTCAGGGACTGCTCATTCTGCAATAACTGAATATTATTATTGCTCAATTGCTGCTGACGTTCAATTCCCGGAGGTTGAACATAAATGATCGGATCACGTTGATCATTTTCTTCCAGGTTAACAGCCAGTACATTTACAGCAGCAGGATCATTTGGTGGCAAGGTTTTATAATTACCAGTAGTATCTATGTCATAATTAAATTTCCGCCATTGGTTTCGCACCAGTTCCAATTTTCCAAAACGGGCAACAACAGTATCTTCAAAATCCGTTAAAAACATGCGAATGAAACGAATGGATTTAAAATCCGGTATATTTCCAACCTTCTGATTGTATTGAGCAATCGGGATCCGAAACAGATACCATTTTTCTAACCGGGTAGTATTATTTGCCAGGTTAACATTTACTTCCCGCACATCCGTAATAAAATTAGTTCCGGTTTGCATATTCGGAACCAGGTCTACTTTATATTCAAAATACTCTTCCACTTCGTTCATAGTATTATCCCGGTTCAGTTCTTCCTGGTCGGGATACATGGTGTAAGCATTGGTAAATTGATCGTTTTCCCCGGCTAAAGGTGAATTACCATGTGGATTATTAATGTCTTTATACCGGCGAAGGATACCTGCATTTTGCTGATCGTAAAATTCATCGCGGTAAGGTAAAAAATTATCTCCCGCGGGATCATTCAATGCTTGTTGGTAAATGGTTGAATTGGCTCCAAAAGTCATTTCCAGGTTGCGCAGGTATTGTGCGAATTTAACAGCCTCTTCTTCATCCGTTAAACCATCGAAACCGACATCCTGGAAAGGCCGGTCACCCGGATCGTTGCTGAATGCATTGGTAACCTGCAATGGATTTAAGGGAACCTTGCCCCAAACAGTATTTGTATCTACGGGGCTGGTAAACTGGGGAGCTGGTAAACCATTTTCATACAATCTTTTACCATCACGCAACACATCCTCCGAAATATTTCCCAGGTTAAAATATAAACTACCCCCGGAACTGAAAGGCTTATTTATAAAGGGGTCCTGCACCCAAAATTCGATGAATTCTATATTGCTTGTTTCAAAATCTGTCTGGTCAATATGGCGCATAATACCTGCCCAGGCTTGTTTCGGATTCAGCAAACGGCCATTCCCATCAATACGATTGCTTCTTGATTCAAAATTATAAGGTCCTTTCTCGCGGGGATAGTAGGCCAAATCAAAAGTGGTGAGCAGTCCCTGTCCAAAATCGTTGGTTCTTTTAGGAAAAATCTCTTGCTGCAATACCTGGCGGGTTTCAGGTTTTGAAAGTTCATTAGGATCGTTACGAAGCGGGTTATTTACATTTCTCCTTTCCTGCAAAACGGGTTCAATATTATACCAGGCAAGCTTTGCACGATTGAATCCATAAGCAAGATCATTGATCAGGTCAGCCTCAGGAAAAAGACCATTTTTTTGGGGTGTGGAGGCCATCGTCCAGCTAATTAATGGAAATCGTAAATCAATACTGCTGCGGGTGCCTTCAAAATCATCAATATAACTAAGGCCTTCCCCACCCTTTCCTATCTGTGGTGCGTGGCCGGGTATTAACCAGGCGGCTTCGGCATATGCGTTGATAGCAGAAGGCACTTTGGTAGTATAAAAAGGTAATTTATCGAGCCATTTTGTTAACCGCGGAATTTCGTTACGGTAATCAAGATCCATTCCAACCATGGTATTACGGATAGGATCATCACCATAAGTCGTTTTAGTGAAGAATGGTCTCTCCCCTAATCTGACAACAGTACCACCTACAGTCAAATTTCTATTCGCCAAATAATCCAGGCGCAGACCCATATAATTTCGTTGCTGCAAACCAAACGTGGCGTTATTTTCGTACTGTACCTGCACCGGCAATCCGGCATTAATAATTGCCTGGTTGATGATGCGCATACTTCCCAAGTCATAATTTATTTCGTAATCAATGTTTTCTCTTAATACTTGCCCACCTGCAGTTACAGTTACTGAACCAGGTGGAATATTGAAACCTAATTGGTAATCACCTGAAGTAGCTGATCTTGACCGACCTTCTATTTTATAGCGATTTAAATTGGCAAAGGTTTGAGCAATTGCTTTAATAGTATCATATAATGGATAGTAAATAAACCTATCGCGGATCTGCTGATTTGGAAAAACATATTCCAGGTCTCGACCAAATGGTTCCAGCACCGGGAATATTACACGGCTTAGAGATGGAATTACCGTGTAGCCTTCAATATAATCGAACACTCCATCCGGTTGCGGATCATTTTGGTTATTTAATCTGTCTAAATTCAAAAGGTTGATAAGGGGAATGCCTTTGTATTGGGGTAAAACTGAATCTAAAGGCAAATACCTTTTCTCACCCAGGCTTGGTTCTTCATACAAAACATTCAATTGGAAATCCTGTCTTTCCAATTGACCAAATCCAACGGAATAAACGTTTTTCATCATCAGGTCCCAGATTGGCAGGTTGGGCCGTTGAGATGTAGCTTTCAAAAGCTTTAAAAACAATACTTTTTGGGCATTACCCGTACTGTCAGGAGGTACATCCTGGCTAAACTCACCTACCTGGAATACTTTCCCATTGTAAGTATACTGGAAAGCAATACCCAATACTTCATCTGGTTGTAAGGGTTGATTTAGTGAAACAAACCCAATTCGTTCATTAATATAATAATCCGTGGGTTGTAGTTTACGGGCAAATGTTTTTTCAAAATCCTGTACAGGTTGCATTCCGAGGCTGGTCATTATCCTTTGAACCTGCGTGGAATTTCTGCTATCGGGTGTGTTTAATAATGTTTGATAAAGATCGTTGGCACCATTACGTGGAAGAGAATCTCCGCTGCCCGTCCAATTATTATTAAATGGAAATCTTTCGCCCAGGTCCATAAAAGCAACAATATCCCGGGTATCCGTTGTGGCTCCTGTACGGTTTGTAACCCATACTTCAGTCTTCAATATCTGCACATTGGATTGAACGACTGGCAGGGTGCTCATTGCTTTATTATACCGGTGCCTAAAGTATTGGGCAACCAGGAAGTGCCGGTTTTCTTCATATTCATCAGATCGCAAGCTGAAATCCTGCGTAGCTGTTCCACCCTGGAGTCCTAAAGATTGCCTTTGTGACCTTTGATTGGCAAGTATACCTGTAACAAATAATTTTCCGAATTGAAGCTGGGTTTTTATACCAAATAATGATTGGGCGCCTGGAATCAACGTTCCCTTATTGGCAAAACTTACATTACCAGCCTGGAAAAGTTTTAAAATTTCATCGTCTCTTCCCCGGTAATCCAATTTGAGTTGGTTTTCAAAATCGAAGTTGGCCAGGGTATTATAATTTATGGGCAATTTTAATTTATCGCCAATATTAGCATCAACCTGTAACTGGCTGTTCATATTGAAATCGAAACCCCCGTTTTTGCGGGCTCTTTCCGGTAAAGTTGGATTTTTAATGTTTTGACCCTGGTAACCAGCCATAATATCTACATAACCATTCGGTTTAATTTCCACTTTGCCTACGCCCATAATCCGATTCACCCAATCATCTCGGAATGAAAATTTTGGTTTATATAAGCGCCTGTTAAGATCAGATAGCAATCCTGCCCTTTGTCTGAAATATTCAACCTCATCCTGCCTGCCTTTTAATTCAAGAAATTCATTCATTGAAAAAGTCATGGGAGTGCGATAATAGCGGCTCCCGATCTTTTCCATGAAATAATATTCTTTGGTCACCGGATCGTATTCTATATTTCTTTTGATAAAGGCGCTGTCCTTCAGGTTAAAACTGTTCCGGTTAGGATAAGTATATGGATCGCCATATCGGTCATAAATTGGATATGGAATAGTATCAATATAAAAAAAAGGATTAAACCCGCCGGCTACCCCGTTTGTATTACGGCCATGCGCATACGTAAATAAACCAAGCGTCAGAATGCTGGTTATTACCAACATACTAAAAATGTAGCTGGTCTTTGGCGTCAAGTTTTTTTCTCCTAACAATTAGTAATGAATAATGGATTATAAGGCACGCAGTGCTTTTTTGATGATCTCCTCTACTGGCATATCGGGTTGAGATGCGGTAGCTTTTTGAACAGCCTGTTCAGCAGCCTGCCGTAGTATGCCCAACGCCAATAAAGCATTCAACGCATCCTGCTGTAATGTATTGTGTTTCAATGGTGAAATATTTGATCCCGGGGATTGTTTAGCTAACTTATCCCGCAACTCTACAACCAGCCTTTCAGCCGATTTTTTTCCTATTCCTTTTATACCTTCAAGTGTTTTTGTTTCTCCATTTATGATAGCAACGGCCAATTCGTCGGGTTTCATATAACTCAGCATCATCCGGGCGGTAGAAGCACCCACCCCTGAAACACTTATCAATTGGGAAAACATCTCCTTTTCCGCCAGCTCAAAAAAACCATATAAGATATGAGCATCTTCCCTTATCAATAAAAGAGTGTGTAGCAATCCTACATCCAGATTTTGGATTTTGGAATAGGTATTGAGACTAATGAGCACTTCATAACCTACCCCATTTACATCCAGGTGAACGGAGGTTGGGCTTTTATAGGTAAATTTTCCTTTTAAATATGCGATCATAAGATTGCGAAAATAGGCAGAACTTTATTTGTTGCCATCCTGATATTTTATAATAATTTTTTTTTACATAATATTTGATTTTGAAGCAGTTACTCCGCACTTTACGCAATGAACATTTCTTATGTACCTTTGGCCATTTTAAAAATAATTACAAACGATGAGCAATAAGATCAATGCTGCTATTACTGCCGTAGGTGCATTTGTACCAGAAGATAAACTCACGAATGCAGACCTGGAAAGAATGGTTGAAACTAATGACGAATGGATAAAAAGCAGAACCGGGATTTCCGAAAGAAGAATACAAAAGGGAAAAGGATTGGCTACATCGGATATGGGAGCACCGGCAGTACTGGAACTGTGCCGCAAAAGAGGCATTGATCCAGGCGAAATTGATTGCATGATCTGCTGCACGGTAACTCCCGACATGCTTTTCCCTGCAACAGCAAACATCATTTGCGATAAAATTGGAGCAATAAATGCGTGGGGATTTGATCTGAATGCAGCTTGCTCCGGTTTTTTGTTTGGCGTTACCACTGGAACTGCCCTGATTGAAAGTGGCCGTTACAAAAAAGTAGTTGTTGTAGGCGCCGATAAAATGAGTGCGATTGTTGATTATACGGATCGTTCAACCTGTATTTTATTTGGCGATGCTGCGGGCTGTGTTTTATTAGAACCCAATGAAGATGGTTACGGTATACAGGATAGTTTATTAAAAAGTGATGGTATTGGTCGGGAATATTTATACCAAAGAGCAGGCGGTTCATTAAACCCTGCATCGATTGAAACAGTTACTAATAAACAACATTTTATTTTCCAGGATGGTCAACCGGTATTCAAATTCGCGGTTAAAGGCATGGCGGATGTAAGTGCGGAACTCCTGGAAAGAAATAACCTTACCGGCGATGATATTGCCTGGCTGGTTCCCCACCAGGCCAATAAAAGAATTATTGATGCTACCGCAAACCGAATGGGATTATCGCAGGATAAAGTGATGCTGAATATTGAAAGGTATGGAAACACTACAGCGGCTACTATTCCTTTATGTTTATGGGAATGGGAAAGCAAATTAAATAAGGGAGATAAAATTGTACTGGCGGCTTTTGGTGGTGGATTTACCTGGGGAGCAACGCTGATTAAGTGGGCGTATTAATGGTGTCTGGCTTCTCGCTCTTTGAGATGTTAGATATGGTTTAATTCCGTCTTTCCCTGCACCAATTTGAAAAATCTGTTTGTGGTATTTTTTCAAATCCCAATTGCCGAAGCATATTCACCAACTGTCCCCTATGATATGTACTATGATTGCATACATGTAATAATACTTCATTCACTGGTTGCTTAAAAAATTCGCCCTGGGAATTTTTGTACTGAAAAACATGCGTTAATGCCAATTCATTTTTGCCTGAAACCCATTTGTTCAATTGGTTTGATTGGTTAATCAACTCCTTACATAATGCAGGTGTATCATTTTTCAGATCTTCATTCAGCGGAATAATTCTTTCTGCCAGCATCATACGCTGTCTCCAGATGTATTCAGCGGAACACATATGAAAAATGGTTTCCTGGATGGTTTTAAAACTTGAAGGCATTTCTTTAAACACATCGTCGGCTGGTAATTTTAAAATTAATGCAGTAAATATTTCATTTGCCCAAAGATTGTATGCAACATATTTTGAGAGTAATTCTTTCATTTCATGACAATTTAATTGAACCATTCACAATATAATTTGAATGGCTGATTCTTTATTGAGTTGCAGCCGTTAAATTTGAAAGGATAAAAAAAAGAACCATGGAAAAAAAAGTTGATTTAAAAGGATTTGGTTCTGTCGCCATACATGCAGGTCATCAAAAGGAATCAAACCAGGCACATCTTGTACCCATATATGCATCGAGCACTTTTGTTTTTGATGATGCGGAACAAGGTATGCGCCGGTTTAGCGGAAAAGAAGATGGATTTATTTACAGTCGCTGGGGAAATCCCACAGCAGCAGAAGCTGAAAGAAAAATTACGGCGATGGAAAGCTTCGGCATACAGGATGAGAATGGAAATCCGTTGCCATTAAAAGCTTTAATGCATGCCTCCGGTATGGCCGCAATAACCACTTTATTATTGGCTACATTAAAACCCGGAGATAAAGTACTCACACATTTTTCTTTGTATGGAGGAACCGAAGAAATATTACAAAACGTATTACCAGAACTCGGTATCGAAAGTATTATAACGGATTTGCGTGATCCGCAAAAGGCAGAAGATATGTTGAAGGCTGATCCTGCAATAAAAATGTTATACCTGGAAACGCCTGCTAATCCGACCATTCAATGTGTTGACCTGGATGAACTTTGTAAACTGGCACGCAAACATGCTAAACTGGTTGCCTGCGATAATACTTTTGCAACGCCTTACCTGCAACAACCATTTAAATATGGTGTTGATTTTGTTGTTCATTCAACCACAAAATTTCTAAACGGGCATGGTACGGCAATTGGCGGCGTATTATTGGGTAAAGATTTGGAACGCATGAACGGTAAGGTTTATAAAATGTACAAGACACTGGGAGGAACGCCTAACCCATTTGATACATTTATGCTGATCAATGGAATGAAAACCCTGGAAGTAAGAATGGATCGCCATTGTAGTAATGCCATGCAGGTAGCGAAATTCCTGGATACACATGCTGCCATTGCCATGGTTAATTATAACGGGCTTGAACATCACCCGGATCATAAAATTGCGATGAAACAAATGAAACATCCCGGAGCGATGATGAGCTTTGAATTAAAGAATGGATTTGATGGAGGTGTTGCTTTTATGAACAAACTGAGAATGTGTACACGAACCGTTTCTTTAGGAACCTGCGATACCCTCATTTGTCATCCTGCATCTATGACGCATTATAGTGTACCGGCAGAAGCAAGAAAAAAATATGGCATCTCCGATGGGTTGATCAGGATGAGTGTGGGAATGGAAAATGTAGAAGATATTATTGCCGACCTGAACCAGGCATTACAATAAACACTTTATCTCAAAACTAACAGCTATGCATAAGTTATTTTTATTCTTATTCCTCTTACAGTGCACTTTAACATTTGCCCAGAAAAAAAGCAACAAAACACCTGATCCATTTGCCCGCCTGGATACCGCTTTTCAGCGAGTTTTGAAGGAAAGAAAAGCCGTGGGTTTTGCCGTTGCCGTAGTAAAAAACAATGAGGTTATATTTTCTAAAGGTTATGGATACCGTGATCTTGAAAATAAATTACCAGTAACAACCAACACATTATTTGCTATTGGTTCATGTACCAAAGCTTTTACATCGGCACTTTTGGGAATAGAAAATAAAAATAATAAAGTTGAATACGATAAACCTGCCCGGTTTTATGTGCCCGAATTATTTTTTTACAATGACGAACTGAATAATCAGGTTACGATCAGGGATATGATGACACACAGAACAGGCATTCCCCGACATGACTATAGCTGGTATCTTTTCAGGTCTTCCTCAAGGGATAGCTTGTTAAAGAGAATAAAACACATGGAACCATCTGCCCCGCTGAGGCAAACATGGCAGTATAATAATTTCATGTTTCTTATACAGGGAATGATTGCAGAAAAATTAACCGGCAAATCATGGGAAGAAAATATTCGTGAAAAAATATTTGTGCCGCTTGACATGAAAAATTCAAACTTCAGTGTGAATGACCTGGCGAAAAGTAATGAAGCATCGAAAGGATATTATGTTTACAAGGATAGCATCATAAAAAAAATGGATTATTATAATATTGATGCGATGGGACCTGCCGGCAGCATTAACAGTAATGTAAATGAAATGGCCAATTGGGTGATTACCTGGATCAATGGAGGAAAATTCAACGGAAAGGAAATTTTACCTGCAGCCTATATTAGTCAGGCAAGCAGTTCTCAAATGGTTATCAGGGGTGGTTTACCAGATAAGGATAATCCGGATATATATTTTGGGAATTATGGATTTGGCTGGATGACGAGTTCATACCGTGGTCATTACAAGGTGGAACATGGTGGTAATATTGATGGATTTTCTGCATCTACCAGTTATTATCCAAGTGACAGCATTGGCATTATTGTATTAGCCAATCAAAACGGATCTTCGGTTACCTCCATTGTAAGAAATATGATCAGTGACAGGTTGTTTAATTTAAAACCAATCGATTGGTTGGGAAATATTAACCGGGCAGAAGCAGAATCGAAAGCTATAGCTAAAGAAACACAGAAAGGTGTTGGCAGTAACCGGAAAAAAGGAACTAAACCTTCTTTTGATTTAAGTGCTTATGAAGGTTTATATGAACATCCCGGTTATGGGACCATGGAAGTAGTAGTGAAAAATGATTCATTATTTGCTTATACGCCGATCGATGCAAGCTGGTTACGGCATTACCATTATGATATATTTGAACCTTTCACGATTGACAAACAAGATGGCATTGATACCAGCAATCCTGGTCAGCTTTACATCCAGTTTTATATGAATACTGCAGCTGAAATTGTAAAACTAACTTTGCCATTGCAAACAGGCTTGAAAGAAGATCTTGCATTTAACCGGAAACCCAAAGCCAAACCCATAACAAAACAGGAGCTGGAAAAATATGTGGGAGAATATGAATTGTCGCCGGGTGCCAGGGCAAAATTTTATATAAAGGGAGATAGCACTTTATATGCGTTTGTAGAAGGACAACCGGAGTATGAATTGACACCCACTGAAAAACATAAGTTCGTATTTAAAACTTTACAGGGTTTTAGTGTGGTGTTTGAAGAAGATGCTAACGGAGAAATTATTGCCGTGACTTTTACCCAACCAAATGGAACATTCAAAGCAAAAAAATTAAAACCATAATGAGTATAATTATTAGAAGAGTTTTAAAAGAAGATTGTCCACGATTATTAGAATTAATACAGGAATTGGCCGATTATGAAAAAGCGCCTGATGAAGTAACAGTAACATTAAAACATTTTGAAGAAAGCGGATTTGGACTAAGCCCTGTGTGGTGGGCATTTGTGGCAGAGGAACAAGGAATCGTTTGCGGTTTTGCGCTGTACTATATCCGTTATAGTACCTGGAAAGGCCAAAGAATGTATTTGGAAGATATTTTGGTAACTGAAAAAAGCAGGGGTAAAGGTTTGGGAAAACTATTGATGGACCGGTTAATTGAAGAAGCAAAAGAAAAAAAATTAAACGCCATCGTTTGGCAGGTATTAGAATGGAACGAACCGGCAATAAATTTTTACAAAAAATACAATGCAGGCTTTGATGCGGAATGGATCAACTGTAGTTTTCCTCTGAGTAAAAATACATGATCACTTATTCAAAAAAAAGAGAAACCAATCAACGTTTCTCTTTCTTTTGAAGTATAATGTTCCTTTAAATTAGCTGGGATTAATCAATATTGGCAACTTTCACTTCTTTGCTGATCTTTTGGATTAGTCCTTGTAATACTTTACCCGGACCGATCTCTACAAATGTATGCGCTCCATTTACGATCATAGCCTGAATGGTTTGCGTCCACCTAACGGCGCCGGTCAGTTGATCTATCAGGTTTTGCTTTATTTCTTCTTTATCCATTACAGGTTTTGCTGTTACGTTTTGATAAACCGGACAGGTTGGATTGTGAAAACTGGTTTTTTCAATAGCCGCTTTTAATTCTTCCTGCGCAGGTTGCATTAATGGAGAATGAAAAGCACCGCCTACAGGTAATATCAATGCTCTTTTGGCTCCAGCTTCTTTCATTTTTTCACAGGCAATTTCTATTCCTTTAATGGAACCAGAAATAACCAATTGGCCGGGACAATTATAATTTGCGGGAACAACTATCTCGCCAGTGTCGTTTTGTATCTCCCGGCATATTTCTTCTACTTTTTCATCAGACAGTGCTAATATTGCCGCCATTGTTGACTGTTGAATATTAATGGCCTTTTGCATTGCCCTGGCACGAATGGAAACCAATTGCAAAGCATCTTCAAAACTAAGTGTACTATTTGCTACCAATGCCGAAAACTCACCGAGTGAATGACCAGCTACCATATCAGGTCTGCCGCTTTCAATATTTCTGTATGCTATAACTGAATGTAAAAAAACTGCGGGTTGTGTTACATCAGTTTTCCTCAGATCATCTTCTGTACCATTAAACATGATATCGGAAATGCGAAATCCTAAAGTTTCATTGGCAGATTCGAAAAGTTTTTTTGCAAATGCGTTGTTGTCATAATGTCCTTTACCCATTCCCGGAAATTGAGAACCTTGTCCGGGAAATACATAGGCTTGTTTCATAAATTATATATCTTGATAAAAAAGAACCCGGTAAATACCGGGCTTACAAACATATTATTTTCAACTCAATTTTGAACTAATTAATTTTAGAAATTCACTGCGTGTAGCATTCTTCATAAACTCACCATCAAATGCTGATGTTGTAGTTACCGAATTTTGTTTCTGTACACCCCGCATCATCATACATAAATGCTTGGCTTCAATGACAACAGCCACTCCAAGCGGATTCAGGCTGTCTTTGATGGCTCCCAGGATCTGCGTTGTTAATCGTTCCTGGACCTGCAAACGACGAGCAAAAACATCTACCACCCGGGCCACTTTACTCAAACCCATGATCCATCCGTTGGGTATATAAGCAATATGCGCTTTTCCAAAAAATGGGACCATATGATGCTCACACAAGGAATACAATTCGATATCCTTTACAATGATCATTTCACTGACATTTTCATGAAATTTGGCAGATTCAATGATCGATTTTGCATCCATCTGGTAGCCCTGGGTAAGATATTGCATTGCCTTGGCTAAACGCTCTGGTGTATTCACCAGGCCTTCCCTTTGCGGATCTTCTCCCAACAATTGAATGGTACTGTGATAATTGTCCTTCAATTTATTGGTAACATCCTCATCGTAATGTTCTGTTTTTTTATAAGCCATTTACTATTAATTAAGGTAATTTGATATTTTTTACATTCTATACAACAGCAGGATACTCAACAAAGTTGCGTGGCGTTTCATAAAGTCTAACCTGCATTTGCAATTTTTCATCAATTTTACTTCTTAAAAGATCATAAATGACCATTGCAATGTTTTCCGCTGTTGGATTTAAGCCTTTAAACTCCTTTGTGTCAAGATTTAAATTTTTATGATCAAACCGTTCAATCACTTGCTCTTTTATTAAATCTGACAAAACTTTCATATCCATTACAAAACCCGTTTTAGGATCGGGCATTCCTATCACTTTCACAATCAGGTCATAATTATGTCCGTGGTAATTGGGCAAATTGCACTTGCCAAAAACCTTTTGGTTAGTGGCTGTATCCCACATAGAATTATTTAAACGATGGGCGGCATTGAAACTTTCTTTTCTGAACACCGCTACTTTTTTATCTGTCATGATGATTGATAATACTTTTAATCGCCATAATATTCAACATAAATCCTGGCTGTTTCATATAATTTAATGCAATGCAACTGAACATTTTCCGGAATATGTGGTTTTAACTGCTCCCAAATGCCAACTACAAGATTTTCAGTTGAACACATTTTATTTTTCATAAAATCTACGTCAACATTCAGGTTATGATGATCAAGTTTTTCAATTACATTTTCCTGGATAATTGTACTTAATTTTTTAGCATCATATAAAAATCCCGTTTCAGGATCAGGTATGCCTTTTATTGTTACAAACAATTCATAATTATGCCCATGCCAGTTCTCATTGGCACATTTGCCAAATACCTGCTCATTTTGTTCCCGGCTCCAGGAAGGATTATACAGTTTATGTGCCGCATTAAAATGTTCTATACGGGTAAGATAGACCATTTGATGAAATTTTTGCAAAGGTAGCGGAATCGAAGTTTAGCTTTGATATTGTCGTATGGTTAACTTTGCAGACCATGAATAAGAAAATTGGTATTGTGGCAGCCACTCAAATGGAATTAGCGCCTGTTTTAAATAAGGATCTTCCTGCAAATATCAAAACCTGTGTAACGGGAATTGGAACTGTGGCCACTACTTATAACCTGCTGTTATTCATTCAAAATGAAAAACCTGATTTTCTGATTCAAGCTGGTATTGCCGGATGCTTCAATAAAAAAGTTTCATTATCCTCTTTTTTTGTAATAGAAAAAGATTGCTTTGCTGACCTGGGCGTTATGGAAAACAATGAATGGATTGATATGTTTGATCTTGAATTAATCGGTAAAGATTCGAAACCGTATGAGGATTCATGGTTAATAAATAAGACCCAAACCTCCATTTTTAAAAATGAAAACAGGGCTACAGGTATTACGGTGAATGAAATAACCACAGCAGCCAGTAAAAATAATTCCTGGCTAAATAAATATGAAGCAACGTTGGAAAGCCTTGAAGGTGCAGCCTTTCATTATGTATGCCTGATGCAGGGAATTCCTTTTCTGCAGGTAAGAACTGTATCTAATTATGTTGGAGAAAGAGATAAAAGGAATTGGGAAACCGAGAAAGCCATTCTTCACCTGAATAAAAAATTGCATGATTTGGTTAGTAATTTGCAAAACGATGATATGTTATGAAATTAACCATAGGCATTTCCCCCTGCCCCAATGATACTTTTATTTTTGATGCATTTGTAAATAATAAACTAGATACAGGCGGTATTGAAACGGAAGTTATTTTAGCAGATGTTGAAACCTTAAACCAATGGGCTTTAGAAGGCAAACTGGATATTACCAAATTAAGTTACCCGGCTTTTTTTAATGCGCTGGAAACTTATGAACTTTTAAATGCCGGTGCAGCATTGGGCAAAGGAGTTGGCCCTTTGCTGATTGCAAAGGAATATATAAAAATTGATACAGAAACTTCCGCAACAGTAGCCGTTCCCGGTATTTATACCACTGCTAACTTTTTACTGGAATGTGCTTATCCGCAATTAAAAAATAAGAAACCTTTTTTGTTTTCTGAGATTGAAGATGCGGTTTTAACCGGGCAGACTGACCTGGGTGTTATCATTCATGAAAATCGTTTTACATACCAGCAAAAAGGATTGATCAAAATTGCTGACCTGGGAAGTATCTGGGAAGAAAAAATGAATGCCCCCATTCCACTGGGAGGGATTGCTATAAAAAGAAACCTGGATCAAAAAATAAAATGGAAAATTGATGAATGGATCAGGAAAAGTGTTAAATTATCATTTTCAAATTACCCTGTTATCAGCGATTATGTAAAACAACATGCACAGGAAATGAGTGAAGATGTAATGAGGCAGCATATTGATCTTTACGTAAACAATTATTCTATAGACCTGGGAGAAGATGGGCAGAAAGCCATAAAATTATTTTATGATGTATTTCTACAAAAAGAAAAAACAGAAAAAAACGCTAATCGTTTATTTCTTATTGACTGACATAATCCTTGTTGTATTTCAATAAAAAATGATCATTTATTTCGCGGGTTAATTTATTTGTATAAACCACATCATTACATTGTTGAACCCATTGAAGTCCCCTGATAGCATTGGTTAAAAAAACTTCGTCAGCTTGATCTATATCGAGTTTAGTAAGCGACTTTTCAATTATTAAAAAATCAGCACTTAAATTTTGCAAAAGATACTGGCGGGTAACCCCGGCTACACAACCATCTGATAATGGAGGAGTATGGATTTTCCCTTCCTTAATAATAAAAATATTTGCTTTGGTAGTATCTGCAATATTTAAATCAGTATTTAAAACAATGCAATCATCCCAATTATTATCTATTGCATTTTTTGAAGCCATGACATAAACCAGGAAAGAGGCTGATTTTAAATTTGCAAATGAATCAATTGCTTTAAGGCCTTTGGAAAAAACGCCCATTTGCAAACCCGTTTGGCTCCAGTTGCTAATGTTATTTTGTATTGGCGTGCATTCTATTAAATAATTAAATGGACGTTCCATTTTATCTATTGTACCTTCTCCACTCCATGCCGATAATCTTATTCGAGCATCAACTAATTCATTCTTATCACATAATTTGATAATTTCATTTTTAAGCCAATGCTTGTTTACTGAAGTTGGAAGAATATATTCCAATGTATTTAATCCATTAAAAAAACGATTGAAATGCAGTTCTTTAAATGCAATAGAGCGATTAATAACCTTCATTGTTTCGAAAAGACCATCTCCATATCGGTATGATCTATTTGCCGATAAAAATACCGGTTGATCTTCTGCAAAATAAGAACCATTTACATTTATCAATCCCATAATTAAATAAAAATGCCACAATATACATCATGGCATTTTACAAATATTTCTATTTAAGTGATTATGGTTGTTCCACTATGCCTGCCTTTACAGCATACATTACAAGTCCCGCCATTGATTTTACACCTGTTTTGGTTTTAAGTTTATCCCGGATGGCTTCAACTGTGCGAGGGCTCAGATCAACTATGTCAGCGATTTCTTTAGTACTTTTTTCTTCGCACATTAATTTCAATATCGTAATCTCCTTATCGTTCAGATGCACATCCTGTGGCATAGATGCTTCTACGTTACGTTTGGTCCTTAAACCATTTAATAATGCTTTATTAGTAAGCTCATTGAAGAAAAACTCCTGTTCATGACAAGTACGAATAGCGTCATATATCGTCTCTGAATCAGATTCTTTGGTCAGATATGAGTTGGCGCCAATCTCCATCATCCTGGAAATCATAGAGTGATCATTGTGCATGGAAAGCATAATGACTTTAATATCGGGATAAAGTTTTTTAATTTCTGGTAATGTGGTTAAACCATCCATGATAGGCATCTGAATGTCGAGTAATACTACGTCTGGTTGAATGTGTTTCAGCAGGTTCAGTAGTTGCATACCATTTTCTGCTTCAGCTACCATTTGAATATCTTTCCTGGATGAAAGGAAAGTTTTTACTCCAGCGCGGAAAAGAGCATGATCATCAGCAATGGCAACTTTGATTACGCTATCGGGGTTTTTCATAAGAGGATGTTTTGATTAAAGTACTTCAATGGAACGTTTCTTTCTGCATTTTAGTGTTTATACCCGGTAATTCAGAAAATTTCAGACCGCAAATTGGTAAAATTATAGATGAATCCCTATAGTACTAATACTTAATTTGCTTTCTTCGGAATCTACCGCCAAATTACGTTTGTTTAGTAAATTTACGATACACTAAACAGATTTCCCTTAAAAATAATTGTTGATTTACCTGGTAACTAAGTAAAAACCATAAGGTGGAAAAAGAGAGTAACTTCTATTGTTTTGCTTTAAAAGACAAAATACCTTTAAGGTCCTTAAAAATAATTTTTAATTTCTGGTTACAGTTTTTTTAAGCATACGCCCGTTTTTAAATTCCAGATCCTTTATGAATGTTTAAGAGCTCTAAACTTTCTCCGCAACAATATAAATTCGTGGCTCTCCCAGTGTAAACTTTTTTCTTCCCGGAATACTTTCGGCTGAAATTAGCCTGTATCCCGATTCATTTAACATCGTTTCCATTTCAGCTAAACTAAAAATGTAATCTATTGCCTTCTTTATTTCTTTTGTACCATCAGGTTTGATAAAAGTATTGATTGTCTCAATTCGTGTTGGTTGAAATAGATATTCACTTTTAGTTTCCACTATTATGTCGCCAGCTTTGCCGGAATGTTCTGAAATAAAATCTTTGATAGCGATTTCAGCAATTGACCACGAATTAATCAAAAGCTTTCCGTTTTGTTTTAAATGATGGTGAATGTTTGAAAGTATTTTGGATGTGCCATATTTATCGAAAAAATTAATACTGTTGCCCATACATATGGCAAGATCAAATTTTTGAGTCGATTTAAAATCAAGCGCATTTTGCTGAATACATGTGACAGGTAAATCCTCCTTCCTGGAAGTATTGGATAGTTCATTAATATAAGCAGAGAGATTATCAACGGCGGTTACCTGGAAACCTGCCCGGGAAAGTCCAATTGCATGCCGTCCGAATCCACACATTATATCAAGTATTTTTGAATCTGGCTGAAGATTTGCGCAATCTATCATAAACGCAACTTCATTATCTGTCAATTTTTGAGGTATTATTTGTTTCCAGATGTCCTTATAGATTCCATCAAAATATATATCGTTTACATCATGGACATCAGTTGCATTCATGATTAAAAATTTAGAAGCGATTATACAGTTAGTAAGATTAATTAATCAATTTGTTCCGGGAAGCATACATGACCAGACCTGCAATGGTTTTTGCACCTACTTTTTGTTTCATATTTTGCCTGATCGTTTCAATTGTACGTGGACTTAAGAATACTTCTTTTGAAATTTCTTCTGTGGTTTTATCCTCAGATATAAGTTTTAAAATTTTTACCTCTTTTTCCGAAAATTTGATCGGGTTAGGATAAAACTGGCGAACTGATTTTTTACTCTGTAATTTTAATAACACCGCTTTATTCACCAGGTCGTTAAAATAAAAATCATCATTTACACAAGTAAGAATAGCTTTGTATATCTCATCCGGATCAGTTGTTTTGGTCAAATATGCATTAGCGCCCATTTCCATCATTTTTGTAATCATTTCCTGATCATCATACATAGTTAATACGATTATTTTAACACTTTCATATTCCTTTCTGATTAAACCAATCGCATTTATACCATCCATTTCCGGCATTCGTATATCCATTAATAATACATCGGGCTGTTTTATCTGAAGTTTATGCATTACATCTTTACCATCCTCCGCTTCCCATAAAATTTGAAGGTAATTTCTATCTTTTAAAGCCATCCTAATACCATCACGAAAAATTTTATGGTCATCTGCTATAGCTACTTTAATTATTTGCTGGGAAGTCATGGTTAATTTGGTTTATGCAGGTCTAAAATCGAGCAAAAGTACGCATTTTGTAGTGCTATGTTAATATTTTTAAAAGTAAGTTATTCATTTTCACCAAATAAAGAAATAAAATAAAAATGATAGTATAGTAAATTTACTAGGCCATTCATCGTAAAAATTCCCCAGGCAATTTTATAATATTGAAATTATTGGAAACAATCTCAGCTTCAACAATGTTCTATTGCATATCGATTGTAAAATGAGAATCTTTATATAGCTGCGCTTTAAAAATAGGAACTCCCCCTTTTAAAATTGCAGCATGGTTGTCCACAACTGTGCATAAACTCTTCAAAAAAATTAAAAATAACTCAAGTTTAAAGTAAATATCCATTGTATTTTTACTAAATTCGCTGCGTGTAATTACCCATTTTATTAGGGTAAGTTTACTTCGAAAATCTCTCATAATCGCTACAGTAAAGGGTTTGAGGCATTATTAAGGGTTTTCACTAATGTGTTAGCCCATTGATTAATAACCATTTAAAGGCAAATTTTGAGTTAGAAATATTTCTGGACAATCAAAAAAAACTTGATTATGAAAAAGAATTCACGTATGGTGGTAGTAAGGGAAGTAATTCCAATTTTTACCTGGAACGATTAATTCCTTTAAAAGTTATTAACAGATAAAAGGTTTTTCTATATTTGGAGAAATTATCCAACTATAGAAAACCTTTTATTTTATATTGCCGCCCTTTCTGACGCTCTTCCTCTACTTCTTTTTATTTTTTATTTTTCCAAAAATAAGGATAACATAAGTTTATGGATTCTTGTTATATATATTCTCCTCTCTATAATAATTATACAGGCAGATTTATTTCTACCATCATCGATCACTCACTTTCTCGTTAGTTTAACCACTATATCTGAATATATTCTTTTCATTTTATTACTTTGGCTAAACATCAAAAATCCAAAAGTCAAGAAGATAATAATTATTATATCAATACTATATATAATATTTTCATTTTTTTATGCATTGACGGTAGAAATCAAAACTATAGACACCATTCCTATTGGTATTGAAACCATTATCATTCTAACATTTTCCTTTTATTTTTTGTATGAAAGAATGAATGAACCGACTACTGACCTCATTTACAACGACTACCGTTTCTGGATCGTATTGGGTATGATCATTTACCTGGCAGGATCCTTTTTCATTTACATCTTTTCAGACCAGGTAGACAGAAACCTCTTCAATAAATATTTATCCTTAACCTATATATTTTATGCATTAAAGAATATCTTGTTCACCCTTGGTATATTAATATATGTACGCAGTGAACCAATAAAACAAAGAAACAAAAAAGAAACTTTACCTTTTTTAGACATAAATTAAAACTAACTCTACCACCACCAACCACCACCTACCACTATGTTCTTTTTGCAAGCTTCAAATACATCCGGAATATCCATGGTACTTTTTATAGGTACGCTTGGTATGCTGGTGCTTACAATAGGGCTTATCATGTTTATCATTTTTCATCAGCGTAAAGTAATCCGTTACCAGAACAAACTTCAACAAATGGAGCATGAACAACAAAAAGTTCTTTTAAATGCATCCATCAGACTACAGGAAGAGGAACGGCAACGAATAGCCGCTGATTTACACGATGATGCCGGCCCTTTATTAGCAACAGCGCGTTTATACTTAAATGAAAATCTGGTAAACCAGGATAAAGCCACACAACTTCAATCCATTTATCAGGCCCGCCAGATTCTTGATGACACTATTCAATTGGTTAGGAATATCAGTCATAGCCTGATGCCACCAACGCTTAAAAATTTTGGGCTGGAGTCAGCTGTTAATGACCTGTTTCAAAAAATAAGCGGATCAGGAAGTATTAATGCAAGCAGTCGTTTTCATGATTATAAGGAAAGATTAAAACCAGAAAAAGAATTAATTGTTTTCAGGGTGGTACAGGAATTAATAAATAATATTTTAAAACATAGTAGTTCCAGTTTTATACATTTAACGCAGAACTCTCATGGCGATAAATTCTTTTTACGTATACACCATGATGGAAGAGGAATCATTCAATCTGATTTCGATAAATTAAATAAAAGTCATATCGGGTTAGGTTTGAAAAACATCAGCAGCCGGTTGAAAGTGGCACATGGATCAATCAACTTTGAAAAAGATGTGTCTCAAACTTATTACAAGGTAACACTTGAAATACCAAAGGATCATCCTTATAATCATGATTAAATTTTTATCTTTGATCCTTATGTGAAAACTATGGAAAGTATTAAAGTTGCCATTGCAGATGATCATAAAATTTTCAGGAAGGGGGTCATTCTTTCACTTCGTCCATTTACCAATATTAAATTTGTTCAGGAAGCTGAAAATGGTGAAGATCTTTTAAATGGTATAGCTGTTTCGCAACCAGATGTAGTTTTAATGGATCTGCGCATGCCTACAAAAGATGGTATTGAAACAACTAAGGCTTTAAGCAAATTATACCCAAATATCCATATTATAGTTTTGAGCATGTATGAAGATGAACGGTTTGTTTATCACCTCATGGAAAATGGCGCTAATGGATACTTGTTAAAAAATGCGGAGCCCCAGGAAATCAGGCGGGCCATTATGGAAGTTTTTGAAAAAGGGTATTACCTGAATAATTTTGTGAATCGAATTCTCTTGAAAAAATCTCACGCCCGGCAAAAAGTAGTTCCAAGCCTGAATAATGAAATTACCTTAAGTGATAAGGAAAAAGATGTACTTCGCTTTATTTGCATGGAATTTACCGCCCAGGAAATTGCAAAAAAGATGGAGATAAGTCCCCGAACCGTAGAAGCAATTAAAGACCGGTTAATGGAAAGATTTGGAAGTAAGAATACTGCAGGCCTGGTATTTTTTGCTGTAAAAAATAACCTGATAGATTAAATATTCATTTCAGGTACTTCACCTTCAACAATAAGTTTACCTGCGGTTTTAGATTTTATTTCATCTACACTAATACCTGGAGCTCTTTCAAGCAATTTAAATCCATCCGGAGTTACTTCTAAAACTGCCAAATCTGTTATTACTTTTTTTATACACTTTACACCAGTTAATGGCAATGTACATTGTGATAATAATTTCGATTCGCCCTTTGGGTTAGTATGCATCATTGCAACAATGATATTTTTTGCACTGGCAACAAGATCCATTGCCCCACCCATACCTTTAACCATCTTACCTGGAATTTTCCAATTAGCTATATCTCCCTGTTCACTTACTTCCATTGCACCTAAAACAGTGAGGTCCACTTTTCCGGCCCTGATCATGCCAAAACTTTCAGAACTGTCAAAGAAAGAACCTCCGGGTAAGATACTAACTGTTTCTTTACCCGCATTGATAAGATCAGCATCAACTTCCTCATTTGTAGGATATGGCCCTATACCTAACATGCCATTTTCGCTCTGTAACATAATACTGATTCCTGAAGGAATATAACTGGCCACAAGTGTGGGAATACCAATGCCTAAATTAACATACATCCCATCTTCCAGTTCCTGCGCAATGCGTTTGGCTATACCATATTTATCCAATGCCATATTGAATGATTTAAAGTAGTTGTTCTATTTAATTCCTTTCGATCCTTGTTGTTACTTTTTCAATTCTTTTTTCATAATCCTTTCCCTGGAAAATGCGGTGAACATAAATTCCGGGAACATGAATCTGATCAGGGTCCATATCTTCAGGTTCAACCAGATGTTCCACTTCAGCAATCGTTATAGTTCCTGCCTTAGCCATAGATGTAGAGAAATTTCGAGTAGTCTTTCTGAAAATAAGGTTACCAAACCTATCTCCCTTCCAGGCTTTTACAATAGCAAAATCTGCATGCAGCGCATGTTCCATTAAGTATATTTTTCCGTTAAATTCCCGGCTTTCTTTTCCTTCCGCAACTTCAGTTCCATATCCTGCAGGTGTATAAAAGGCAGGAATACCCATTCCAGCCATTTGGATCCTGGTTGCCAAAGTTCCTTGCGGAATCAAATCTACTTCCAGTTCATTATTTAATAATTGCCTTTCAAATTCAGCATTTTCACCAACATAAGAACTCATCATTTTTTTTATTTGCCGGGTTTTTAATAATAATCCTAATCCGAAATCATCTACTCCGGCATTGTTAGAAATACAAATCAACTCTTTCACACCTTTATTAACAAGAGCATTGATAGAATTTTCAGGAATACCACACAATCCAAATCCACCAAGCATAATAATGGCTCCATTTTGGATATCTTTTACGGCCTCCGCAGCATTAAAAACAGTTTTGTTCATTTGCCTTTATTTAAATAAAATTAATTCTCCTATAAAAATTTGAAGATAATTTTTTTTGGCCTGAGTTGAAAAGATTAATCAATAATTCTTAATAAGTAAACACTGATGCGTTCTTCTCTACAATCGCATTTAACACAGCATTACTATTGAAGGTAAATGATATTAATACTAAAAGCTTTGAGTAGTATCTCGCTTTTTATCAGCCTTTATTTTTACAGGCATAGACCCTTGTATATTTTCTTCATCCGGGATAGCGTCAATTAATTCTCTTTTATCAGCACGGGAATGCAGGCTATCCATAATCGGTTTTAAGATTTTCGGGTTTTGTTCGTAATATTTTAAGCTTCTTTCAAAAGTAACTTTTGATATTTCATGCAATTCGAAAACTTTCTCATACATTTTTAAAGATTCCATTTTTCTGTTTAGAGATGTATCTCTCAAAACATAACTTACAAGGAATTCATCGGCCCTTATCATATCCCATAAAACAATCTGCATTTTTTCTGGAGATAAAATTTCTTCAGGTGGATTACTATCCTTGCAAGCACAAATAAATATCAGGAAAAAAAAAAGTAGATATTTCATGTGATTATTTTTGAACCATTCATCTTTGATATATTCCTGAATAGATTGATTGCACAGAGATTAATTGTTTTTTTATTTCAGATCCTTATAAACCCCGGAATTTGAAATATCCAATTTTAATAAAAGTTCCCTTGCTCTTATTTTCAGGTCTGTATTTGCTTTACTAAAAACTTTAACCAGCTCATTACTTTTTCCCTGGAAGAATACCTGCATAAACATAGAATTCGGATTATCTGTTTGCACCGTATTAAGATAATTCAATCCATTAAGTATTTCCAAACGACCTGTTTTTTCATCTTCGTAGAAAGCGTCCATTCCTTTGCGATAGTAAGTATACAGCGCATCATGAATCAAAGCAAACCGATTATTGTTTAAATTTTCTGCCAACCAATAACGATTTCGCATTCCATCAAAAGGTTTCCATCCGGCAACATCCCGACCTTCAGGTGCATTATTTACAATATTGAGTGCCTTTTTAAAATACACATCGCCTGCCCTTAAAGCGAATGCATCATAGTCCAAACCAAGAATAATATTTACATAATAGGCCAGGATTGCGGTTAAATTAGCAGCGACAGGATCGTTTCCCTGTATCCTGTTTTCATTGAATTCCAATGGTTGAAATTCCTGGTACCGAAACACTACATTATCATCCTGAAAATTAATAAGAGGGGATGAATAAGTAGAATTATAGACAGGTCTTGCTGCCTGTATGGTTAAAGTGGCCCGATATATATTTGATCCAAGTTCCTGATCGATATTCAAAAAAAAACTACAATCAATTTTTTCATTCGGCAAATATGCATCTGTAGTCCATTTACGATTATTCAAAAAATCATATATGGATGTTTGCAATGTATTAAAGATTTTTTTATCAACCTGGGTACTAACGCGGTTGGCTAAAACGGTAACCCTGGCCTGTAGTTCCTGGGAATGCCCGGTAACAACAAACCCCGCCATGAAAAATGTAAAAATTATTTTTTTAAGCATAATACAAATCTATTATGGTATTAACGATATCTTTTGCAACATCTTGCTTACTTCGGGTTTCAAATCGCCATTCACCTCCATTTTTATCAAAAACGGTTACTTTATTTGTATCTCCGCCAAAGCCAGCTCCCTCATCTTTCATTGAATTCAGAATGATCATATCCGCTTTTTTGGCCATTAATTTTTCTTTTGCATGCTGAATTTCATTATCAGTTTCCAATGCAAACCCAACTACCACCTGGTTTTTATTTTTCATTTCTCCCAGGCGCTTCAAAATATCTTTAGTCTTTTTGAATTCCATGGTAATAGAATCTTCCTTTTTTTTGATTTTAGATGATTCGGTAGTTACGGGTGTATAATCTGCAACGGCTGCCGCCATAATTGCAATATCCATTTGATTAAATTCTAAAATGCAGGCATCGTACATTTCTTCTGCCGTCTTTACATGAGAAACATTTAATCCATCCATTTTGAAAGGTTGTTGAACTGGCCCTAAAACAAGTTTAACTTCAGCACCCTGGCCTCTTAGTTCATGGGCTAATGCAATGCCCATCTTTCCCGATGAATGATTACTAAGAAAGCGAACAGGATCCAGGGGCTCATTTGTGGGACCAGCTGTAACCAAAGCTTTTTTTCCCTTTAACGGCAAAACCGGATTAAAAAAATTTTCTAAAAAATGGAGAATATTTTCCGGCTCCCCCATCCGGCCATCACCAAATAACCCGCTGGCCAATTCTCCTTTATCTACAGGAATCACATGATTACCATAAGATATAATCGTATGGATGTTTCTTTTTGTTGATGGATGATGCCACATATCTTCATCCATAGCAGGCGCAACCACAATAGGGCAGGTAGCGGACAAATAAACAGCCATTAATAAATTATCACAAATACCATTAGCCATTTTAGCTAATGTATTACAGCTTAACGGTGCTATAAGCATTAAATCAGCCCAACGCCCAAGCATTACATGATTTTCCCATTCATCCCCTGAAAATATTTCACTCAACACTTTATTTTTGGAAAGTGTAGAAAGTGTAAGAGGCGTTACAAAATCTTTAGCGGATGGTGTTATTATCACTTTTACTTCAGCCCCGGCTTTTATCAATAAACGAGTGATAATAACGGCTTTATATGCGGCAATACTCCCGCTAATTCCTAATAATATTTTTTTATCCTTTAGCATCAACATCAAAAATAATATTAACCCGATAAATACAAAAGCGACCTGCATGCAGATCGCTTAAACAAATTTATCGGAACCAGTAATAATTAGCTGAATAATTCATCTTCATTTTTCCGGAAAAATATTTTGTCTTCATAAAACTCCTGGGTAGCTAATAAAGCAGGGTTTGGCATTCTTTCATAGGCTCTTGAAATTTCGATCTGCTCCTTATTTTCATGAATTTCTTCCAGGCTATCAGTATGACTGGCAAATTCTTCCAGTTTATTATGCAATTCTTCACGTAAAGAAATGTTTATCTGGTTAGCCCTTTTTGCAATTATGGAGATAGAACCGTACAAATTTCCGGTTTTAACTTTCAAATCATTCAGGTTACGGGTTTCAACATTATTTCCAGTACTGGAACTCAATTGTCTTCTAAGTCTGCTCATTGATTAGTGTTTTAAGATTGTTTTGAGACAAATTTATAAATACCTCTATTTCTTTAACTAATTTACTTTCAGGAAAACGGTCCATAAAATCATTGGCCACTTCTATTACTTTACTAAATCTTTCTTCCTTTTTTCCAGCCACACTCATTTCAGCGTAACGAAAGTACGAACGAACTTCCATTAATTTATAAGAATCAGAACTCTCAGATTCAGGATAAGCATCCAGGAGATTACTGAATGAAACTGCAGCTGCTTTAAATTGGCCAATATCAAAATATAATTGAGCACTTTTAAAGTCTTTGATTTCCAGTTTCTTTCGGGCCTCGTCAATAATAGCATTTGCTTCTGGTATACGGGTTGAACCTGGATGCGTATTAATAAATATTTGCATCATATTCATGGCCCTAATTGTATTAGTCTGGTCAAGTTCAGGCTTAGGTGATTGCAGGTAAAAAGTATAAGCCCGCATATAATCAATTTCTTCAGCCCTGGCACTATTCGGAAAAATTTCGAGATATGTTTTGAAAAGATTTTCAGCGTTCATATAATCCCGCTGATAATAAGCCGTATATGCGTATTTATAATAAATGTCTTCAAATTCCTTTTCAGCCTTAAAGAAAGGCATTACATCTTCGTAAATCTGTTGAGCATAATTATATTTCTTCTTTGCATAATACTGTTCTGCCATCCTCAACTTATAATGAGGATCCTTATTTTTCAAAATCTTATTGATACCGCCACAACCGGCTAACAGGGAAAAGACTAAAATAGCTATAATATATCTCATAAAGGCGGGCAAAGTTAAAGAATCCCAGCAAATCTTTAGAAAAAAAAGAAGTAGCCCAAAAAGACCTAGTTAAGATTTTGATAAAGCACAAAAAAGAAGCCCTCCACAACGGAGGGCTTCGAATAAATATTAAAAGAAGCTATTAGTTTCTTCTCAGGTTTGGATGTGGAGCTGGTACCGTATTTGGACCTTCTTCACCAGCTGATGCTGCACGCAGATCAACCGTGTTGCAATCACCACCGTCCTGGCCATAGTTAAAGATAAAACGATTAGCACTGATGCCTTCTCTCTCAACCATGTGATTAATTACAGCATTTACCCTATCCCAACTTCTTTGTTGTTGTTGTTTATTAGATGAGCAATACCCAATCACAACAACGTTACAAGCTGGATTGTTGCGCATACGGGCTGCAACACTTGCCAGTAAGCTGGAAGCATCGTTATTTACAGTAACACCACTACCAGAGAAAGTAACGCTTGGTAAAGCTCCTAATGCAGCAGAGCATTCACCACCGCCTGCTACCATATTCTTGCAACATTCAGGATCAGGGCACTTACCTACACCATCTGCATCAACAGGTTGGCAATAAGTAGGAGTAATCAATTCTTTATCCAGGCAATCTGGTACACCGTCACCATCAGTATCTAAACTCACACCGTGTGTATCAACTGGGCAACCTTCAGGAGTTTGTTCCTGGTCAAACTGATCAGTTACACCATCACCATCAGCATCAGGTAGAACTGGTTTTGGTAAACGCATCAACCGAGGATTACGAATCTCGCTGTAAGCATAATCCAGAGGATTAAGCCACCATAAAGGTTCAACAGCCCTTGCTCCAAGGTTAAAGTTTAAACCTAAAGTTGTATAATGATAAGTATCGTAATCACGAGTTAATACAGGATTGTTAGGTGTTTGTTCTGCCCAACGCTGACCATCTAAAAGGTCATCTTTAGTAGTTGTAAACCTGTATTCCAGTGCCAAATTAATGCGGTTGCTTAATTTTAAAGCTGCGCCTGCACCAACGTGTCCTACTGGTTTAAAAGTATCACCAAATAACTTAGGGCGACGATCGCCGTGGTTTTGAGCTTCTGTTTCATAAGAATCATCCATTAAGGATTTCAATTGGTCGCGGGTATCTTTACGATTTTCGTAAACACCACCATTAACGCCTGAAAAATTATAAAGTCCGCCATTTTCATTACGTGCATTAATACGTGCATCATAAATTGTAGCTCCTAAACCTGCAAATGCATAAACATTAAAACCGGTTTTAGCTTTATGAAAACGAATATTATTTAAGGTAATGATACCTTCTAATGCAAGATCCTGAACTTTGGTTTTGTAGTTATAAAAAACATTTCCGGTATAACCGTTCCAGGCCTCATTGGCACTATAGTTACCAGAAGGAACCCAGTTTAAACCACGTGCTGACGCATACATGTATTGTAATCGTGCTGAAAATACATAACCAAAGGCTTTACGAACGTGAGCGCCGAAACCATATCCGGGTCTCGAAGAAACATCACTGCTCAAAGCGAAATGTCCGCCTTTAATACCCACCTCCCACATATTTCGGGGTTTTGCCGGGTAGTTGTATGTACCATTTAAAAACTCTGTGTGCTGAGGCATCCTGCTGGTGGGAACCACCGAGGAATCCGCTGCATCATAACCGGTAGTTTGTGAAAAACCAGCTGATGCAAACAGGCAGATAATTCCTGCCAGAAGACTGTACTTTTTGCTTGCCATAACTAAAAATTAATAGAAATTTACGTTAAACTATGTCCAAATTATACGCAAAAATATAAATTGACAACTAATAACCAAATTTTTTAAATTTGAACATCGTTGAATTTCATATGATTTGCCGGAGTGATAGTCAATTTTAAGTACCTTTTTGCTGCACGTCTGCCACTTTATTTTTTTGCTCCGTATCTTTCCGCGCATATATTATGCAACTTCCCACATCACTTATTAAGGACGAATTAAAGATCTTTGAAGCCAGATTCAAGGACGCTGTAAAGAGTCATACTCCTATGCTGGACCGCATTATGCGGTACGTTGTCAAAAGAAAAGGTAAACAACTTCGACCCATGTTTGTGTTTTTGGCAGCCAGGCTATGTGGAACTGTAAATGATTCAACTTACCGGGCGGCTTCCCTGGTTGAGATTTTACATACCGCAACCCTGGTTCACGATGATGTTGTTGACGATTCGTTGGAACGCAGGGGCTTTTTTTCAGTATATGCCCTCTGGAAGAACAAAGTTTCTGTTTTGGTGGGGGATTATTTGCTGGCAAAAGGACTTTTACTCTCCCTCGACCATAATGATTATGAAATACTCCATATACTTTCAACAGCTGTTAGGAAAATGAGCGAAGGGGAATTGCTTCAAATGGAAAAATCAAGGTCCCTTAATTTAAATGAAGACATTTATTTTGAAATTATTCGAAATAAAACTTCTTCTTTATTGGCTTCAGCTTGTGCAGCAGGCGCCTGGTCAACCAGCAATGACAAGAAGATAACTGAAAAAATGAGGCTGTTTGGAGAAAATATAGGAACAGCTTTTCAAATAAAAGATGACCTGTTCGATTATTCAACCAATAATGTAGGAAAACCAACCGGCAATGATATCAAGGAAAAAAAGCTGACACTTCCACTTATTTATACATTAAACAATATCGACAAAGAAAGCCGCTCCAAAATGATCTACATCATTAAAAATGAGAACAAGAAAAAAGAAAAAGTACAGTTTGTAATAAACAAAGTGATAGAAGCAGGCGGAATTACTTATGCTGAAGAGAAAATGAATTTTTATAAACTGGAAGCCATGAACATTTTAAAAGAATTTCCAGAATCCGAGATCAGGACCGGGATGGAAGAATTGGTTGGATACGTTACCGATAGAAAGTATTAAATTCAAATATCATTTTGTTGCTTGTGGAAAAAAGATGGAAAATACTAACTGCTGATGCCGTAAAAAGTGCATCTCTTCATGAATCATTAAAGATCCACAAAGCACTCGTTAATATTTTAGTTCAACGTGGTATCAATACTTTCGATGAAGCAAAAAATTTCTTCAGACCACAACTATCTGACCTGCATGATCCATGGTTGATGAAAGACATGCAGAAAGCAGTCACACGCATCTGCCAGGGCATTGAAAAGAATGAAAAAATCTTAGTTTATGGTGATTATGATGTAGATGGTACCACCTCTGTGGCTTGCATGTATCGTTTTATTTCCAACATCCATTCGCAAGTTGATTTTTACATTCCACACCGATACCGGGAAGGTTATGGTGTTAGCAAAGCAGGGATTGATTTTGCCAAAGAAAACGGATTTACACTGATCATTTCCCTTGATTGCGGAATTAAAGCCGTTGACCTGATACAATATGCCGCTGATCTGGGAATTGATTTTATCGTTTGCGATCATCATTTACCGGATGACATTTTACCAGCGGCAGTTGCCATTTTAAATCCCAAACAAAAAGATTGCGATTATCCTTATAAAGAATTATGTGGTTGCGGTGTTGGTTTTAAATTAATCACTGCGCTTGCACAAGCTTTAAATATTCCCATAGAAAATACATATGAATACCTGGATCTCGTTGCCACAGCCATTGCAGCAGACATTGTGCAAATGACCGGCGAAAACAGAATTCTTGCATATTTTGGGTTACTGAAAGCAAATGAAAAACCGAACAGTGGAATTAAAGCTTTAAGTTTTTTAAGCGGACTAAAAGATGAACTACATATCACCAATCTAGTTTTCATGATTGCTCCTCGGGTAAATGCTGCAGGAAGAATGGATGATGCTAAAAAAGCGGTGCAGATGTTTGTAAGTGAAACTTATGAAGAAGCACTTTCCTATGCGGAAATGCTGCACAGTGATAATACCGACCGCAAAGAAGCAGATAGCACCATTACCAATGAAGCGCTTGCTTTAATATTGGAAAATAAAGATCATGCAACCCGAAAATCAACAGTTGTTTTTAAATCTCATTGGCATAAAGGTGTGGTGGGTATTGTTGCTTCGCGGTTGATAGAACATCATTACCGGCCCACTATCGTATTAACGCAATCAGGTGATGTTGTTGCAGGTTCAGCCCGAAGTGTTTCCGGGTTTAATGTGTATGAAGCCATACACCAGTGTAAAGATCTTTTAGTTGGATATGGCGGACATTTTTATGCTGCTGGAATAACTATGAAACCTTACAATGTGGAAGCTTTTCAACGTCGTTTTGAAGAAGTAGTTTCCGGAAGTATTACTGATGATCTTTTAATTCCCGAGGTAGTGGTTGATGCTGAAATTCAACTCAGCGACATCAATCCCACTTTTTTAAATATCATCAACCAAATGGAACCTTTTGGTCCGGAGAATTTGCGACCTGTATTTATCGCCCGAAAAGTTTATGATACGGGATTCTCAAAAATTGTTAAAGAAAAACATATCCGTTTTGTGCTGAAACAAAACAATGTAACGTTAACGGGTATAGGTTTTTGCCTGGCTCATAAATTTTCATTACTTCAAAAAAATCAGCCACTGGATATTCTTTTTACGTTGGATGAAAATGAATGGAACGGCCAAATAACGATCCAGTTAAAAATGATCGATCTCAGGCTTTCTGAAAATTAAAACGTGTCGCGAGCAACCCGTTTTAAAATATTCATTTGGAAAATAATAGAACACCTATTTATGATTGTATAATCTTCGGTTCTTCTTTTCCTTCCATTAATTCAACACTGCGGCTAATGAAATTTGTAAGATCGCTACCTTTCAATAATCCTTGTGATAATAATGCAAGATCTGCCAGGTTATTAACCATTTTTTCCTGTTTTTCTTTGGTTGATTCCTGCAATATGTTTTTATAAACAGGATGATTACCATTTACCGTTAGCGTTACTTCATCTGGCATTTCTCCGTACCATTTCATTCCATCCCCACCCATAGAAGCCATGTCTTTCATCCTGCGCATAAATTCACTCCGTGTTGCAACAACCGGTGATGTGCCAGCACTTAATCCTTTCACTTCAACCTTTACCGTTAATGCTGGTTTCTTGATCTCAAATAAATTCTTCAATAATTCCTCTTCTTCTTTATTCAAAATCGATACTGACGATTCGGAAGCATCGATCAGGTTTTCAGCAATTTCTGAATCCACTCTTTTAAAGGTCACATCTTCCCATTTCATTTCCATATTGTTAATGAATGCGGAATCGACAAGTGTTTCCATTTTCACCACTATATAACCCTTTTCCTGTGCAGCTTTAATATAACTGTCTTGTTCTACTGGTTGTGTAGTATATATTACAACCAGTTTCCCTTCCTTGTTTTTTTGCAATGCTTCGGTTGCAGTCCGATATTCTTTCAGTGTATAAAAAGTTGAAGATGCTGCATCCTGCATCACCAGGAACTTGTTTGCCTTCTCCTGAAATTTATCATCTGTCATCATACCATACTTAACAAACAGCCCGATGTCTTCCCATTTCTCTTCAAATTCCTTCCGGTTGCTTTTAAATATTTCTTCCAGTTTATCTGCTACCTTTTTGGTAATATGCGAATTGATCTTGCGAACATTTGGATCACCCTGCAAGTAACTTCGGCTAACATTCAACGGTATATCCGGTGAATCAATTACGCCATGTAATAACATTAAAAATTCAGGAACAATTTCTTTCACTTCGTCCGTAACAAAAACCTGGTTGCTGTACAACTGGATCTTATCTTTCTGTATTTCAAAACTCTTTTTAATTTTTGGGAAATAAAGAATACCCGTCAGGTTAAATGGATAATCAACATTCAAATGAATCCAGAAAAGCGGTGCTTCTGAAAATGGATAAAGCTCTTTATAAAAGTCCTGGTAATCCTGTGTGGTTAATTCGGATGGTTTTTTTGTCCAGGCCGGATTTGTATTGTTGATTTGTTTGTCTTCAAAAAATATTGGAATGGGCAGGAAACGGCAAAAACGATTTAAAATATGCCTGATTCTGTCTGCTTCTAAAAATTCCTGGCTTTCTTCATTGACATGTAAAACAACACTGGTTCCCCTTTCCGCTTTTTCAACTTCCTCAATAACATATTCAGGACTTCCATCACATTCCCAACGGGCGGCAGGAGCATCCTCTTCATAAGATTTTGAAAAAACTTCCACCTTGTCACTCACCATAAAAGCGGAATAAAATCCCAGTCCGAAGTGACCGATAATATTGGCTTCATTCTCTCCCTTATATTTTTCCAAAAACTCTTCTGCACTGGAAAATGCCACCTGATTCAGATACTTATCCATTTCTTCGGCAGTTAAGCCAATGCCAGAATCTGCAATAGTGAGTGTTTTATTTTCTTTGTCCAGGATGATATCGATGCGCAATTCACCTAATTCGCCTTTCACTTCTCCGGCAGATGATAGTGTCTTTAGTTTGCGGGTAGCATCCACCGCATTACTAACAAGTTCTCTTAAAAAAATTTCGTGGTCGCTGTATAAAAACTTTTTAATGATCGGGAAGATATTCTCTGTATGAACCCGTATGGCACCTTTCTGCATAAGATTTTTTTTCTGCTTAGGTTCAAAGAAGGTGCCAGTCCAAAAATTTAATAATAAACGGTAAATTTGGCAGTATGGCTGAAGTAGCGTCGCGTTACTGCAAAAAACATGGATTTAAGGTCTTTATTTCCCCTCATAACCCCTATCTTTGCCGCCCCAAAGTCTGAACCAGGAAGGTATACATCTGTTTTTCTGACTGGCTAAAGGGAATTTTTTATTTTTAAAACACTATCAGCAAATGAACAATTATGAATTGATGGTGATTTTTACCCCGGTTCTTAGCGATGATGAATTTAAATCAGCGCTGAAAAAATACACCGGTTACATCACCGAAAATGGTGGTGAAATCGTTTCAGAGAATCCATGGGGATTAAAATCACTGGCTTATCCTGTTGATAAAAAAACCACAGGTTTATACTGGGTTTTAGAATTCAGGGGGCTATCCGACTTCAATGAAAAGCTGAAAATTCAGCTTTTACGTGACGAAAGTGTACTTCGTCACCTGCTTTGCAAACTCGATAAATACGCCGTCGAGTACAATGCTAAAAAGAGAAGTGGCGTACCGACAGGAACCGAAAAAGCAGTTGAATCTTAAGTTATGGCAAAAGCTAACGAAATAAAATACCTGACCGCTATACGTAGCGATAAAAGGATTAAGAAATACTGCCGGTTCAAAAAGTATGGCATCCGTTATATTGATTATAAGGATGTTGAATTTTTGAAAAAATTCCTGAACGAGCAGGGTAAAATTTTACCCCGCCGTTTAACCGGTAACTCATTGAAATTTCAACGCAAAGTGTCTGATGCGGTTAAAAAAGCCCGTCAAATGGCATTATTGCCTTTTGTAACAGATCTTTTAAAGTAAAACCTCACCCTAACCCTTCATTAGGGGACAGTGAATTTCACTGGGGTGGTAAAACTTAAAACATGGAAGTAATCCTGACAAAATATGTAGATACCCTGGGTGCTGTTAATGACCTGGTGAAAGTAAAAAGTGGCTATGCCCGTAATTTCCTGATCCCGCAATTAATGGCTATTGAAGCTACTCCCGGCAATAAAAAGCAATTGGAAGAGAGGCTGAAGCAGGTTCGTAAGAAAGAAGAAAAAATGCTGGCGGAGATCAATAATGTAAAAGCTAAACTGGCTGAAGCGCCATTGAAAATTGGTGCTAAAACCGGAACAAGCGGAAAGATCTTTGGCAGTGTAACCCCATTACAAATCAGCCGCGCTATTATGGAGCAGAAAGGCTACCAGATCGATCGCAAAAAGATCTCTATACCTGATGAAGTAAAGGAAGTGGGAACATATAAAGCAACGATCGATTTTGGCAGCAATCAATCAGCCGAAGTTGAATTTGAAGTGGAAGGTGAATAATTCTCTTTCTAAAATTATCCTTAAACCCCTGGTAAATCCGGGGGTTTTTTATTTCTATATTGGATTAATTCTTTACCAATCAGTTCATATTAAACTTTTATGTACGGGCATATCTTCATTTACATTGAATTTCAATGTCAATAAGCCATCAAAAAATGAATTTGTTGTTCATGAAATAATCTTATTTTCGTGGTGTTTAGTGTTCTTTACAGTTACTGATAATCTCAATTGAACGTTTCGTAAATGTTTTGAGCAAGTTGTAATTGTATTAACAATTTCTTTTTTTTAAATTTTTTCTCAAAATGAACATTTACGTAGGAAACCTGAGTTGGAGCCTGAAAGATCAGGATTTGGCCAACCTATTCAGTCCATTTGGCGAAGTTACTTCTGCTAAAATCGTTACTGACAAATTTACCCAGCGCAGCAAAGGCTTTGGCTTTGTTGAAATGGCAAATGATGCGGAAGCACAAACTGCTATTGATTCTTTAAACAACACTGAAGTTGAAGGAAGAAACCTGGTTGTAAATGAATCTCGTCCTAAAACTGAAGGCGGCGGCAGCGGCGGCGGTGGCTTTAAGAAAAGAAGCTTCGGCAACGGCGGCGGCGGTGGCGGATTCAAGAAAGGCGGCAACGGCGGCGGCGGCGGCGGTTTTAACCGTGGCGGCGGCGGCGGAAGTCGTGGTGGATACAGGGACGAGTATTAATCAAAAAAATATTCACTGTGTTCTTATAAGCCTGGATTTACTTCCAGGCTTATTTTTTTGTCTTTAGTTTAATACATCTTTGCGTCGCAATTACTTGCTGACTACTTTTATATTTCCCGCCCCATGATATGAATGTATCTCTCCTTTATACATTGCATCTGCACTTACCGGTCCCATCTTGTAATTACCTGGCGATACCGCCCTCACAGCATAATAATAAATCTGCTTTTGCTTACCCAGGTCCACAAAAAAGTGAATCCGATCATCCCGCACATCCAAAGCTTTTGGATTTTCACTGTCTTTGATCCAGTTCATTCCGGGGATCGCTTTGGTTCGCGGGTTTTCTATTTCAAAACCAGCGGGCAGTAAATCAGTAATTACAATATTTTCCACCGGGTTGCTATAAGCATTTTCTAAAGTGATGCCTATTATTATCAATTCATTTTGGGAAAATGAATTTCCTGTAATCGGCTGTCCATTCCTGTTATAGAACCGTTTTCTTACTTTAATAAAATTATCTTCTTCAATATACTGACCGCTGGCACTGATCCCTTCAGCTTCCCACCAATAATACAAACGTCCATTTCCGGTAGTTACTATTTCAACCTGGTTTGATTTTATGTTTTTCATATTCCCCTGCCAGTCATTTCCGTCTATCCTCGCAATTGTTTTTCCTTTCACTTTAATCTCTGCTTTTACATCAGATTTCCCAGCCTGCCTCGCCATTTTACTCAATGCCAGGAATGAAAACGTTCTTTCCTGTGTATTTAAATACTGGTTGGATTTTAATAAATCGCTTACTTGCCTAACCATCACCGGCACCTGCTTATGCCCGGGGTCAACTTCCAGTAATACATTTAAGGCTAAAGCAAGATCCCTGTGAAACGAATAAAAACTACCTCCGGTTTGTGGAACGGATTGCTCTCCACTAAATGATCCGGGTAATAATGAATTAAAAGATTTTCTATCACCCGCTAAAGCAAAGGCAGCGGACAATAAATAACGCCCATCGAGCGAAAGCATTGCTGTATTCGCTTTATAATAATTCATGGCTGAAATATTAGGTCGCCCGGCCATGGATAATACATATAAACTATAAGGAACTTCTTTAGGAGCGATCTTCCTGTTCTGATCGCGGTTATAGTAATACGTTATCGTTTGTTTATTTGCCAGCCGATGACTGATATATCCCAATAGTGTTTCCATTAAACTATTATCCACATCAAAACCCGCCCGTTTTGCTTCCAGTAAAAAATGTGCAGCATACACTGTTGTCCACCAATGTTCCTGTTCTTCATTTTCCCAAAGTGTAAGAGCACCATTATACAACTGTCGCATTTTGATCCGGCGGATGGTTTCAATAATATTTGTAATGGCCTGGTCACCTGTTTTCAATCCAACCAAACTGGCCATATCGCCATAATATAATTGAGGAAAAGCCGATGAGATAATCTGCTCCGTACAGCCATAAGGATATTGAACCAGGTATTTTAAATGCGATGCAAGTTCAGCCACCGGCGATGAACTTACCATCAGCTTATAATCAGCAGATCCTGCCATAAAATCACTAACAGGAATATTCACCTGCTGATTTTTTCCACCAACAATGCTTCCACTTCCAGATAGTTTTTGCAAAGTGGATGGTGGTCTTACAGATAATTCTGTTTCTTCAAAAAAGCGCTCACCCATACTGTTTATATCCACCCTGATCTTACCCACTCCAATTCCAGGCTTTGCAGCTACCTGGTAATAAACCACCTGTTCACTATTGGCATTAATATATATTTTATGATTTGATTGACCAACAATTAGGAATGGACCTTCCACCTTTATATTGGAAATCGCTTCGGCAGCTTTTGCTGTTGTATTGCTGATAGTCACAGGGACTGATACGGTATCACCAGGACTTAAAAACCGGGGTAATGCAGTACTTACCACTACAGGATCAGCAACGGTCATTACTGCTTCTGATGATCCAAATGCATTGCCTTTATAGGCAACCGCCATTAACCTGATCTGCCCGCTGAATTGTGGTATATCAAATGATATATTGGCGACGCCATTTCCATTTGCTTTTACAATACCACTCCAATAAGAAACAATTTTGATTCGTTTTGCCGGCATTGGATTCACCCGCTTATCCATCTTCATTTCAGCATCGCCACCAGTGCTGCTTAACCTTGCCCTGATCTCCGGAAACAACAATGGATAAAGATCATAGGCATTTACCTGCAAGGCTCTTTTCTTATAAAAATATTCATACGGGTCAGGACTGGTAAAATTGCTGACCTGCAATACCCCATTATCAACAGCAGCTAATGTAACATAACTGCCCGGTGCAGCTTTAATACTCACTTTCTGATGTATACGAGAACGGACTAATTTCTGCGCCGTAATAGCAACATGCATTTTCCTGTCCTTTCCCAGTGCTCGAACATTCTGAAAACCATGTGCAACAGTTAATGGAATTTCTGAAACTTCATGTGGTTTGATCAAAGTTGCAGTTATGTAAATATTAGGTAAATGCAGATCTTTTACGGGCAGTTCCATACTTGCCGTACGATTATTTACTTCAACATAACGGTAATCAACAACGCCATTATTCTCCAGTGTGACCAGCATTTTACCATCGAAAGGAGCTTTAAATAAAAGTTTCAATGCATCGCCCGTGGTATATTCATCTTTATCTGTTTCAATATCAATATTTCCTTCCCGGTTAACTTCAAAAGCATTACTGTAATTATTACCCCAGGATCCATAGCTGTAAAAAGATTTGCTGATGTATGCAGCAGCACCGGGCTTATAAATTCGCAATTCATAATCCCCTGGTGTTACAGGCGTATAAGTATGAACCACTTCCCCGCTGATTTCTTTTTGCAACTCCGAAACGATCTTATCCTGCCTTTGAGATTCGTACCTGAAATAACTACCACTGCGAACCAGTTGTGTTTTGTATTCTTTTTTTACCATTACAATCCGGGCAGTGCTTTTAACGGGACCTCCATTTTTGTTTACTGACAGAATGCCAAATTTTACCGGCCTGTTCAATGGGAAATAGGATGAATAGTCATGTTTTAATCCAAAAAAAACATCTTGTGTAAATATTTCTACCGGAGTTTGTTTACTAACAGGGCGACCCGTTTCATCAAAAACAGTGGTATAAAAATCCGCCTGCAATAATCCCATGTTGGCATATAAAGCAGGCACTTCATAAGTAATGGTAGCATTACCTGATTCATTCGTTTTACCTTCTTTTAACTCATTGCCAAAAAAAGTATTTTGATTTTCAAGGGAAAAGTCATATCCCGGAAATTTTTTTGGAGAAAACTTCTTTTGCTTAACCTGGATATCGGTTTCATAATTCCTGTTTGCAGCAGGAGGCCCAAAAAAATTAACGGCATTGATCATTAAGTTTGTTGATTGACCAGGCACCAATTCCTTTTTATCTAAAGTTGCAGTAACCTTAATCCGGTCAGGAACAAATTCTTCAACCATAAAATTTTGGGTAGAAAGTAGAATGTCATTAGAAGAATAAACTTCTAAGTTATAAGTCCCAGTAATGGCAGACACCGGCAAATCGATCGATGATTCCATAGAGCCTTCTTCATTCAGATTTTTACGGAACGATTTAAATTCCTTTCCATTAGGATAAAGAAATTTTAATTTTAATGGAATATCGCCAGGGCTTTGCCATTCACTGTTCCGAAGGATAACTGAAAAACGAACGGACTCACCCGGACGATAAATATCTCTTTCAGCATAAATGAATGCGTCCATACCTGTAGGGTTCATACGCTTTCCGCCAACATCAAACCGGGATGTATTAATCCGGGTGTCATTGAATGGCAGGTAGTTAAAATCATCTCCCGTTTTAGCGATGATCATGGCAGGTTTGAAACCTTTTGCATCGTTGCGGCTATAAACAATTTCGGCTACACCTTCTCCGTTAGTAACGCCATTTCCTATCAACTGGTTATTGTATCCGTAAACATTCACCTGCACATCATTCATTCCTTCCGCTGTTTTCAGGGAATTAGCAAAAACGAAAATTTTATCCTGCCCTTCTTTAGCAATCATACCTATATCAGATACGGAGATGTATCGACTGCTTCTAACCCAGTAATCTTCTGTACTTCTGACCATAACATGGTAGATGCCTTTGAACTCCGGTAACCGATCGGCAAACTGGGAAATGTTTAATAAGCGGGCTATCCCGCTCTTCGGTAATGTACTGGTTTCAATTTCCTTTTCAAAGATCACATCACCCAATGTAGCATCGGCATACTCACTTTCATCTTCGTAGGATGCATACCGGGCATCTTCAGTTTCATCCGGGTAGTATCCAAAGCGTTGTGCATGTACTAAATTATTCTCATAGATCTTTGAAACAACCAGTTTAATTTTTGGTACGTTGGTAAGAATAACTTCAATATTACCGGCTCCTTTTTTTGAGAGATAAACCGCTTTGCTATTGGTAAAAGCAATATCAGCTTCCAACTGGCCGAATCCAATATCACCTTCATAATCTTCTATTAAAACGCCACCGACACCTCCGCGCAATCCTTTCAAAACCTGGAATGTATATGCCTTATCAGCATCAAACTGGTTACTACGAACTATAAATCCATTATCACTAATTTCAGTTGTGAAAGTAACGGCAGGATCAATTTTTAAATAATTTAAAAGATTTGCTGAAGTTATTTGCTGCGTTGTAACTACACGCACCAACCCTGCCACTCCATCATGTTCAGCTAATACATTTTGAATGTTTAATACAAAAGGAGATGGAATGATAAACTGCCTGCTAATGTTTTCGTTTATTTCATTTTGTCCGTCAGCCGGTTTTAATCCCTTGCTGATATGAACAATGGTTGTAAATTCTTTATCTGCTACTTTTGTATCATGCAGCCGAATGTTTATTTCGTTGGAGGCAGAAACAGTTTGAAAACTAAAACCAACTTCCTTTCCTTCAACATCAATCTTCAATTTTTCTTTTAATTCAGCCGGATCCACGGGGTAATTAAATAAAAGACTGACCTGTGGGACTGCGGCCCGGGTGCTTTCATCAATCAATACCCAGGTAACACCTGTTTGCTCAAGCGCCAGCATGGGTGTATGAAATTTTATATCATTTGCATCTTCTATTTTATCAAAACCTGTAAAACGTAAAACTTCGGCTGTGACTTTGGCCTTATATGAAGTAGCCGGTAATAAAGGGCGGGCAGGAGAAAAAATCAGTTGGTCCGGACTTTCCCAGCGAAAGCGCCCGGGAATTTTTGGATCGAAAGAAATGTACTCAGTAGAATCCCAAACATTCAACAATGAATCCTTCATTACAGGTTTATTGAAACGAAAAATAAGATTACCCGTTTGTGGCACTTCTTCTTTGGCATTGGTATATGCCAGGCTCACAGCATCACGGTTACAGGAACTGGTTATCAAAAAGGGAAATAAGAGAAAAAAGTGGGCAGCAGTTAAAATGCTATTACGCATAATGAGTAGGTTAATAAAGAGAAAGATAAATAAAAATAGATGACAACATCCAGCGAATCCGCACAAAACAATATTTTATAGATTAATTAATAATTATAATCCATAAAATAATGCGAGCATTTTCCTGGTTGAAATAAAAATAAAATCTATCCTTAACTTTCCAAAGCATTTGAAGTTTATATATCTGATGATCATTTCCCAAAAAAATATTATTCGTTTTGTGAAAAGAGCTGGTTTGCTCGGATTAATTTTCCTCCTGGTTTTTTTAATCCTGCACTTTTTATTTCCGCTTCCCGCCGGGGTGGAATATTCCACTATAATAACAGACGACCGGGATGAAGTAATTCATGCCTATTTAACCAAAGATGAAAAATGGCGTATGAGATCTGAACCGGAAGAAATTTCACCCCTACTAAAAAAAACCATCCTGGCAAAAGAGGACAAATATTTTTATTATCATCCTGGAATAAACCCGTTGGCTGCAGGACGGGCATTTTTTAAAAATATGATTCGCGGAAAACGCACTTCAGGTGCTTCAACAATCACCATGCAGGTAGCCAGGATGATGAGACCGGCAAAAAGAAACGGGTGGAACAAACTGGTTGAATCATTTCGTGCCGTTCAATTAGAAATGAAATTTACCAAGGACGAAATTTTTCAACTTTACCTGAACCGCCTACCCTACGGTGGCAATATTGAAGGAGTGAAAACAGCAGCCTTATTGTATTTTAATAAAAGTCCCGATCATCTTTCGCTGGCCGAGATTACAGCATTATCCATTATCCCTAACCGGCCATCTTCATTGGTGATGGGGAAAAATAATGAACTGATCATCCGGGAAAGAAACCGCTGGCTTCAAAAATTTGCAGCTGATAAAGTTTTTACCACAAAAGAAATTGAGGATGCATTGAACGAGCCCCTTCTTGCTAAACGTGGCGAAGTGCCCCGATATATTCCTCACTTATCTTACAAATTAAAAAAAGCATCTTTTTCACCGCTTATCAGAACAAACATCAATTTAAATAACCAGTTAAAAATTGAGAAACTGGTAAAGGATTATGTCCGTAATCTACGATTGATGCAAATAAGAAATGCAGCCGTAGTAGTGATTGATAATAAAACGCATAAGGTTACCAGTTATATTGGTTCGGGAGATTTTTCCGATACACTTGATGGCGGACAGGTAAATGGTGCTGCCGCTGTTCGCCAACCTGGCAGCACTTTGAAACCATTGCTATATGCCATTGCCATGGATGAAGGAATGTTAACCCCAAAAACGGTGATGACGGATGTGCCGGTTAGTTACCAGGGTTATGCACCAGAAAATTATAACCGGGATTTCAATGGATTTGTCACCATGCAATATGCGCTGGAGAATTCATTGAATATACCTGCTGTGAAAAGCCTGAACCAGGTTGGGAAAGATGAATTGGTTAAGAAACTGGTTGAATGCCATTTTACTCAGGTTAAAAAAGACCAGTATAAGCTGGGACTTTCGATGATATTAGGCGGTTGCGGCACTACGCTGGAAGAACTAACGGCATTGTATAGTGTTTTTGCAAATGAGGGCAAATTTATTTCACCTTCTTTTACCAGGAATGATATCGCCACAGAAAAAAAAGAGATCATCAGTGCTGAAGCAACTTACCTGGTGAATGAAATGCTTTCTAAAGTTAACCGGCCCGATTTTCCCATTAACTGGCAGGCCACGGAACATATGCCAAAAATTGCCTGGAAAACCGGCACATCCTATGGACGGAGGGATGCATGGAGTATCGGCTATAATAAAAACTTCACCATTGGTGTGTGGACAGGTAATTTTACCGGGGAGGGTGCTCCTGGTTTAAGTGGAGCAGAAATTGCTACTCCGCTGCTTTTCAAAATATTTAATACCCTGGATTATAAGAACGACGGAGAATGGTTCCAGATACCGGATGATCTTGAAGTAAGGCAAGTGTGTTCTGCATCCGGTAAGGTACCCGGGTCGCTGTGCGAAAACCTGGTTACCGATTATTTTATACCCCTTATTTCATCCAATATCCCTTGCGATCATATTGAAGAAGTGTTTGTATCTGCTAATGAAAAAATGACTTATTGTAAAACCTGTGTTCCGGAAAGTGGTTATCGGAAAAAAAAGTTCACCCGGCTGGATGCCGACATGCAATTTTATTTTTTAGAAAAAGGAATGGTTTATGAAAAAATTCCTGCGCATAACCCTGGTTGTGAAAAGATCTTCAGTAGTAACGCACCCAATATTACCTCACCATCAAAAGGAAGTGAATATTTTATCAACAAAAATAATCCTGAACCCATTCAATTATTTGCAAAAACAGCCAATGATGTTAGTCGCGTATATTGGTATATCAACAATCGTTTTTATAAATCAATACCAGCAGCTGAAAAATTATTTTTCGTTCCAGGGGAAGGAAATGTAAAGATCTCCTGCACCGATGACAAAGGCAGAAATGCAGACATCAATATCCAGGTAACACACATTAATTTCTGATTAATTTACCAGGTCATAACACCCAGGATCTCTTCTTTCATAAAAGGTCCACCGGGGTATTTGGCGGTATAATCAAGATTCAACCAGATATTACCTTTTCCATCCTGGTGGTAATTGATACTTTGTCCATTGCTTTCTTCCACAAACAACTTTTGCTTGATCAGGTAATTTAATTGCTCCAGGTCATTCTTATTACCTATTAATAATTCCGGGTAAATGTGGCCAGTTGTATGGATTAGTCTCGGCTTCCCCCCAACAGATTCAATGGCTGCTGCCATCAAAATAGAATGATCATCACAATCCCCAGCCATTAATTTTACAGATTCACTCGCATTGGCAAAGTACTCCCGGCTTTGGGGATCGTCCACGTAATTCCAATGACTGTTTATTTTTTTAAATATGGCGAAACTCTGAATAATAGAACGGTATTCTTCAAATTCCTGTTGCTCGGCTTTAAAATGTTCATTAATTGCTGAAACAGCAAACTGCCTGACTGCGGGGCTTTTTTCATCCATAGCAGTTACAAATTCCCTGCGGTAAGGAAATGAAGATCCACCATTAGTAATAAGTCCTGCAAAATTGGGATCATCCTTCATTCCGTATATCATTGCCCGATAGTCATAATAGACATCATTAAAACTATAACCACCATTCAAACTGCCATAGATCAACCAGCCGCAGGCTGCTAAAATCCCCACCAATATCAAAACCCTGAATAAGCGGATAACCAGGAATAATAAGAGAATTATGGAAATCATCAGTAAAATTCTGTCGGTATGATATGGCCAGTCCGGATTAGGGATTTGTTGATGAACAAGAATAAATATGGGTAAAGCCAAAATAATACAAAGGAAACCAATGATGATATCCAGAAAAGAAGATCTGCCACCGTTGCTCATGCTTTTTTTCTCCTTAGTGTGCAAAAATGATTCCGAGTTATTTTAGTAAAAAAGACCGGGATATACCCGGCCATTTTTTACCAGGATGCACCCCGGCTTTTTTTTATAAAACTTTTTAATCCTGTTTTCTAACACTTCCAGCGCCACTGATATCCTGCGTTACATTTGCATTGCCTTTGTATTTAACATTACCGGCACCGCTAACATCAACATCCAGTTTAACACTGGCAAAAACCTGGGCATCGCCTGCCCCGGAAATATCAATGCGAACATTTTCTGCCAGCAAGTCAAAACATTTTACGTTCGTACTACCGGAGCCATCCACTGTAAAATCTTTGGTCTTTCCGGACAATTTTACTGTCCCAGCTCCCGATACTTCAGTATCTATCCTTGGAGCATCAATCTGCATATCCACATCACTGGAACCTGAAAGATCAATTCTCACTTTTTCATTGGTTCTGATCATACTTTGTCCTATAATATTACAAGCTCCGGAAGCTTCAAAGTTTTTAAAGTCAGGATTTGAAACGTACACTTTCATTGAACGACTGGGTTTAATATTCACACCTTTGCGGGTATGTATCCTTAAAGTTCCCCCTTCTTCATAAACTTCTAAATATTCCAGCAGATTGTTATCTCCTTCTATTCTTATTGAAGTTTCAGGGCTTTGGGTAACAAAAACGTCAATAGCGCCACTCACATCGATGCTATTAAAATTAGAGGCCTGGCGAGTTTCAGTACCTACGCTTCCGTTTCCTTTTACTCGTTTGGCGAAGATCTGGCGGCAACTGGTGGCAGTCATTAATAAGACTAGTGCGAATAATAATATTTTTTGCATAATTGTTAGTTGGAGTTCTAAGGTAATTAAAAATATTTTTTATTTATGACGCTATATCAGGATGGCAGGTTACCAAATAACTTTTATTATTTTGCTTTTCTGGAGATGATAGCAATAATTCCCTCAATGGCTTTTTCTTACCTTCGCGCCCATGACAGAAAAGATAGTGATCCTTGATTTCGGATCGCAATACACACAACTCATTGCAAGGGCTGTAAGAGAAGCCAATGTTTATTGTGAAATTATCCCCTACCACAAATCATTTGAAATTGAACCGGGTTTGAAAGGTATCATCCTTTCAGGTTCCCCATTTTCCGTAAATGATGAAAATGCACCTTCCATTAATATCCAGTCAATTGCTAACCAACTACCAGTTTTGGGTATTTGCTATGGGGCACAAATGACGGCCAAAAAATTTGGTGGCATAGTTGCCAAAAGTAATAAGAGAGAATATGGACGTGCACTTTTGCACCATAAAAAATCAGATGAACTTATAAAGGATATTTCTCCAGCCAGCCAGGTTTGGATGAGCCACAGCGATACCATCAAAGAATTGCCTGCAGACTTTGAAATATTGGCTACTACTGAAAATATTCCCATTGCAGCTTTTAGAAAAAAGGGGAATGGAAAACCATTATATGGTTTACAATTTCACCCGGAAGTTTACCATACCATTGAAGGGAAAAAATTACTGAACAATTTTTTGGTTAACATTTGTAAATGTTCGCAGGACTGGACGCCCAAGCACTTTATAACCGACACGGTAGAAGGTTTGAAAACGCAGATCGGAGATCGTAAAGTTATTATGGCTTTAAGTGGTGGTGTTGATTCAACCGTTGCTGCAACGCTTATTCACCGGGCAATTGGCGATCGGCTATTTGGAATTTTTGTTGATAATGGTGTGCTTAGAAAAGATGAATTCGAATCTGTATTAACAACTTATAATCAATTAGGCCTGAATGTTAAAGGCATCGATGCTAAAAATATATTCTATGATGCGCTGAAAGGCAAATCAGACCCTGAAGAAAAGAGAAAGATCATTGGCGGTTTATTTATAGATGTTTTCCAGGATGAAGCTAATAATTTAAAGGATATAGATTTTTTGGGACAAGGAACTATTTATCCTGATGTAATTGAAAGTATCAGCGTTCATGGCCCTTCTGTAACCATTAAATCGCATCATAATGTTGGCGGTTTACCTGAACACTTGCATTTACAATTGGTAGAACCTTTGCGTTCCCTTTTTAAAGATGAAGTACGTAAAGTGGGCCGCGAGTTAGGCATACCGCCAGACATGATCGAACGGCACCCTTTTCCCGGTCCCGGGTTGGCTATTCGTATTTTGGGCGAGATCACCCCGGAAAAGGTACAGTTATTGCAACAGGCCGATCATATTTATGTGAAAGCTTTAAAAGATCATAATCTCTATGCAACGATTTGGCAAGCCGGGGCAATCTTGTTACCAGTTAAAAGTGTAGGAGTTATGGGTGATGAAAGGACTTATGAATTTACTGTTGCACTGAGAGCAGTGACCAGTGTGGATGGAATGACAGCCGATTGGGCGCATTTACCTTACGATTTTCTGGCGCATGTAAGTAATGAAATTATTAATAATGTTCAAGGAATTAACAGGGTAGTTTACGATATAAGCAGTAAACCGCCTGCCACCATAGAATGGGAATAACCAATGGCCCGCTATAGATCCATAAAATGTTCAGGAATGAAATGAGTCATGATGATGCTTAACAACAACCGGGATGATTATTGGCGAAACGGAGTTCGATGTTACAATTAAAAAAAATGAAAATATTATCATCAATTCCATGTGACAATTAAAAATAATATCATAATACACATGAAAAAAAGCTTTTTGTTTTTGGGTTTGATGTTGTTGTTTTTAAATCCTCAATTTTTATCGGCTCAGGAAAACCGTTCGGATCATCAATTGAAGATCGCCCTCTTTGCCCCTTTATATCTTGACTCCGCATTTGACCGTAGCACCAATTATGTCTATGGAAAAAATTTTCCCAAATTCCTGAATCCCGGACTTGAATTTTATGAAGGTGCTAAAATGGCCCTGGATTCTTTAAGTGAATTGGGACTTAAACTGGAAGTGTTTGTTTTTGACACCAAATCAAATCAAATAACCATCACCCAGCAAATCAATAGCCTCATTAAAGAAGATATCGGGTTGATCATTGCACATGCTTCGGCTAATGAGATACGTACATTTGCAGATGCTGCACTTACTTTAAAGGTTCCTTTTATCAATGCCAATTTACCCAATGATGGTGCGGTAAACAGCAATCCTTTTTTTGTTATATTAAATCCAACGCTTAAAACACAAACTGAAGGCATTTATAAATTTGTGCAAAAGCATTATACCACAAAACCCATTGTCGTTTTCAGAAAAAAAGGACAAATGGAAGATTTAATCAAAAAATATTTTGATGATTTTGGTGATAATTCTTCTTCGAAACAGGCGAATTTGAAATATGTCGATCTACCTGTAAATTTTACACTAGGTCATTTATTGCCACATTTAGATACTAATACACATAATGTAGTTATAGCAGGAAGCCTGGATGAAAATTTTGGCAGAAAACTCGCTGCTGGCCTTGCAGAAATTAATAAAATGGGGCCGGTTACGGTAGTAGGCATGCCTACCTGGAGTAATATCCGGGATTTTAATAAACAAGAATACAAGGGATTAGAGATTATTACCAGCACTCCTTTTTATCAATCTAAAAACGATAGGTTGATTGAGCATATTGGAAATCAATTTTCGAGTATGATGTATGCCCGTCCAAGTGATATGGTTTTTCGTGGCTTTGAAGTAACCTGGCGTTTTGTAAACCTGCTGAATAAATACAAAAGAGATATTGCCTCTAATTTCGGTGTAGCCGATAATAATCTATTTACGCAGTTTGATATACAACCTGTTTTCCTGAACCGTGAAAACATGACACTTGATTATTTTGAAAACAAGCGATTGTATTTTGTAAAACTACAGGATGGCTATATTAAGGAAGTGCTTTAGATCTTTTGACATGCTGTCTTCGACAAGTTCCCCGATATACATCGGGGACACCCTTCCAAATTCAATCCTGAACTTATCGAAGTGCCTATCAACTTACCAACCAATCAACCAGTCAACTTGAAAGGTCTAATTCCAAATTCCAAATATCCCAATTCCCCGTCTTCGACAAGCTCCCCGATATACATCGGGGACACCCTATTAACCAATCAACTTACCAATCGTTTAGATGTTGAGTTGTTAATTGTTTAATTGTTTAGCTTCTAATTCCAGAGCCTATCAAATGTTTAGATGTAGAGTTGTTTAGGTTCAAATTCCAAATTCCAAATATCCCAATTCCCTAACTCCTGAGCTTGTCGAAGGACCTATTGGCTTTACATGTTGATTGCATGGATATATCAATAAAATCTACCCCGGCGGTTTCATCATTTGCCAGGGTTGGCCTGGTAGCCAAAGGAATTGTGTATTTACTCCTTGGCATATTTGCCTTTATGGCTGCATTTCATTTAGGCGGTCAATCACCGGGTAGTACAGATAAACGCGGGGTTTTTAATTTCATCCAGGAACAAACCGGCGGACAAATTCTTCTTGGTCTTGTGGCTTTGGGTTTGGTGAGTTACGCAATTTGGCGTTTTATCCAGGCATTTAAGGATACAGAAAATAAAGGGAAAGATGCCAAAGCATTAGCTGTACGAGGCAGGTATTTATTCAGTGGTTTAGTTTATGGATCATTGACCGTATTGGTGGTGCGGATGTTATTTTTCTCAACCAATACTTCAGGTAGCAGTGGTAATGAAGGAATGGCAAAAGAACTTTTATCACAACCATTTGGACAAATCCTGGCGGGCATTGTTGCTTTGATTTTTGTTGGCGTTGGTATTTACCAGGTTTATTATGGTTTGTCTGAAAAATATAGACAACATGTAAATAAAGCCGTTCCGTCGAATGGCCGTAAATATTTGATGGCAGCAGGTAAGATCGGGTATGTTGCCAGGGGAATTGTTTGGTTGATCATTGGTTGGCTTTTTGTAAAAGCTGCGCTGCAAGCCAATGCATCAAAAGCCGGCGATACGGAAGAAGCATTCCAATTCCTGGCAACAGCATCCTATGGCAGTTACTTGTTAGGTGCGGTTGGTTTAGGCCTTTGCTGTTATGGACTATTTAATTTTATACGAGCTCGCTATGAGCGCTTTAATGGATAATAAAACCATTGTTCAACCAAATAAAAAATGGCGCTGATTCAATTTACCGATAGAGGATTGTTCTGTCCGCAGGGTGGGTTTTATATCGATCCATGGCGCCCGGTTGATCGTGCAGTAATCACCCATGCACATAGTGATCATGCACGATGGGGAAACAAAAATTATCTCTGTCATCATCATACATTACCAATACTTCAATTACGATTAGGCCCCAATAATTTTCAATCTGTTGATTGGAATGAACCGGTTTTCATGAATGGTGTAAAGGTTTCGCTTCATCCCGCCGGACATATCATTGGTTCATCGCAGGTAAGGGTTGAATACCAGGGTGAAGTTTGGGTTGTTAGTGGCGATTATAAATGTGAGAATGATGGAATAAGCGAACAGTTTGAAGTTGTGCCCTGCAATACATTTATTACGGAAAGTACATTTGGATTGCCCATTTATACATGGAAACCGCAACAGGAAATTTATGCTGACATGCAACAATGGATCACTCAATTAAATAGTGAGGGAAAAACGGCGGTGCTTACTGCCTATAGCCTGGGAAAGGCGCAACGCATTTTACAACCTATTTCCGAAACAGGCATTCCCATATTTTTACATGGCGCAATTTACAATGTTCACCGAACACTACTGGATGCAGGATGGAAATTACCAGCAGCCAAAAGAGTGGAACTGGATGCCCCTAAAGAATCATTTAAAAAATCCGTTGTCATTGTTCCGGGTAGTGCCATAAATTCTCCCTGGATGAAAAGATTTTCACCATATGCAGTTGGCTCATGCAGCGGTTGGATGCAGGTTAGAGGTAATGTACGCAGGCGAAATGTGGATGCAGGATTTCCCTTAAGCGATCATGCAGACTGGAACGGTTTATTACAAACCATTAAAGCGACAGGTGCGGATAAAGTTTTTGTCACACATGGATTTCAATCTGCCTTCAGTCGCTATTTAAATGAAATTGGCATTGAGGCAGGGGAAGTGAAAACAGAATATGCCGATGAACAATTTGAAAATGAGACAATTTGAAAATTTGAAAATGTATTTATTAAAGTATTAGCATTACAATTTATTATTTATAGATGGTAATTAAAAACAAACCCATTCTCAAACCAGCCCTGCCTACCGGACAGGCAGGCTGCCGGCTGGCAGGTTTTCAAATTATTAATTCTTAATTATTATTTCATTTTCAAATTAATCATTACTAATTATTATATCATTCTTAATTAATTATGAAACAATTTGCCGCATTAGTAAAAACGATCGGAACCAGTACCGGCACCAATGATAAAGTGCAGGCGCTGGTAGATTTTTTTTCGGTGGCCAATGAAAAAGATAAGGTTTGGGTGATAGCCATATTCAGTGGACGTCGACCAAAAAGATCTGTAAAAACATCTTTGTTAACAGAATGGTGCCTGGAGATCATTAATTTACCTGCATGGTTATTTGTTGAAAGTTATAGTACCGTAGGCGACCTGGCCGAGACCATTGCATTGTTATTACCTGAATCACCCACAGCTATTCAAGGTGAAGAATCTTTGCATTTTTATATAGAACAATTAATGCAGCTCGAAAAAAAATCAGAAGCACAAAAAAAAGATTTTGTAGTACAATGCTGGCATAATATGGATTGGGATGAACGTTTTGTTTTCAATAAACTGATCACCGGGAATTTCCGGATTGGTGTTTCTCAAAAAGTTATGGTAAATGCATTGTCTAAATTGATAAGTCTTGATGCCAATATTATTGCTCACCGCATAAGCGGGAATTGGGATCCGGCCACAACAGTTTTTCATGAATTAATGAATGAAAGCACGCTTGATCATTCCCGTCCCTACCCTTTTTACCTGGCTTATGCCCTGGAAGATGTTCCCGCTTCATTAGGCGACATAGCAGATTGGCAAGCTGAATGGAAATGGGATGGCATTCGCGGACAGATCATTAAACGCAATGATGAAATTTTTGTCTGGAGTCGCGGAGAAGAACTGATGACAGAAAAATTTCCTGAATATTTTATTTTAAAAGATCTGTTGCCAAATGGAACAGTGCTGGATGGAGAGATCCTTTCTTTCCGAATGAATAAATTTCTTCCCCAAACAGATAATGGTGAAAATGCTTTTGGTGATGCTGGGATGGTACTTCCTTTTTCCATTCTGCAAACCCGCATCGGTAGAAAAAATATCACCAAAAAAATTTTACAGGAGGCACCTGCAGCATTCATTGTCTACGATCTGCTGGAATATGAAGGAAAGGATGTACGCAGCGAACCACTCAGCTGGCGAAGATCCATGTTAGCGGAAATAACTAACGGTATACAACAACCGGTTTTATTATTGTCGCCGGATATCCATGTAAATGACTGGGGTCAGTTGGCAGCGATAAGAGAAAAGGCCAGGTCGCTCAATAGTGAAGGGATCATGTTGAAAAGAAAATCTTCAACCTACCAGGTGGGCCGCAAACGAGGTGATTGGTGGAAATGGAAAATTGATCCGCTGGTGATTGATGCGGTGATGATCTATGCACAAAAAGGAAGTGGCCGTCGGAGTAACCTTTATACGGATTATACTTTTGCCGTAAAGGATGGCGAAAAATTAGTCAGCTTCACTAAAGCATACTCCGGGTTAACTGATAAAGAATTTGCAGCTGTTGATCATTTTGTAAAACGCAATTCGCTTGAAAAATTTGGTCCCGTGCGAACTGTAAAACCAGAACTGGTTTTCGAGATCGCTTTTGAAGGAATTGCATCCAGTAATCGCCATAAATCTGGTGTAGCCTTGCGCTTCCCCCGCATTAACCGTTGGAGAAAAGATAAAAAACCAGCTGAAATCAATACATTGTATGATCTGCAAAAAATGCTGGAAATATATGGGAAATAAGACAAGATGTTCCGGGTAATTAGAAGTAAATATTTAGTGCTGTTATATTCTATTCAATATGCATTTTTATTCCCCCTGAAAATATTTATTATGGTTAACAGGATTATCCGGATATCAAGCCAGAAACTCCAGTTTTCTATATACCAAACATCATATTCCACTCTTTTTTTTATATCATCGATATTTTTTACTTCACCCCTCAAACCATTTACCTGTGCCCACCCGGAGATTCCCGGTTTGGAGAAATGGCGGATCATATAATGACTTGTTAGTCTTGAATAAGTATCTGTATGCTTCAACATATGGGGCCTTGGACCAATAACACTCATGGAGCCCATCAGCACATTAATGA
>MWWA01000020.1_pt1 | contig 63715 bp, 57 predicted proteins | sample 1047341 | NCBI WGS metagenome assembly MWWA01 (sample SAMN06349978, study PRJNA376086) | soil metagenome | isolation source: MS5-1 sample Antarctic (ecotone) soil | place: Antarctica | collected 2015-01-13
ACCTGAAACAGATGACCATGTCTACAGGTGGTGTGATGCCCGGGTATGCAGATTTTTTTACCATTTCCACCATCATTTTACTTACTGCAGGAACCCTGTTTGTAATGTGGATGGGTGAGAAGATCACTGATAAAGGTTTAGGTAATGGTACTTCACTGATCATCATGATCGGTATCCTTTCCCGTTTACCACAGACCTTCTTCCAGGAACTGACCAATAAGTCGGCACGTTCAGGACAGATCCTGGTGTTCATCATCGAGATCGCCATCCTGATCGCCATCATTATGGGTTGTATCCTTCTTGTACAAGGCGTCAGAAAGATTCCGGTAAACTATGCAAAGCAGATTGTTGGCAACCGCCAGTTTGGTGGTGGAGCACGCCAGTTCCTTCCTATTAAAGTGAACAGTGCCGGTGTGATGCCGATCATCTTTGCACAGGCCATCATGTTCCTTCCAACCCTGTTTAATCTTACAGCCATGGCGCAGTCGGATACAGGCCGGAGCATCAATGAAATTTTTACCGACCACTCCAATGTATGGTACATGGTAATCTACGCTGTAGTGGTAATTGGGTTTACATTTTTATATACAGCATTGATCTTTAATCCAAAACAAATCGCTGAGAACCTAAAGCAGAATAATGGTTTCATTCCAGGGGTTAAGCCGGGTCAGCCAACTGCAGATTATATCGGGCAGATCATGGATAGGATCACGCTACCTGGCGCCATCCTGCTTGCTTTTGTAGGGATTCTTCCAGGTATCGCCCAGCTGATGGGTGTAACACAGGGATTCTCTACCTTCTTTGGAGGAACTTCCCTGCTGATCATGGTGGGTGTGATCCTCGATACACTACAGCAGATTGAAACCCAGTTGCTGATGCGTCAGTACGATGGATTGATGAAGAGTGGACGTATCCAAGGCAGAACCGTTACCCAGGCTTCATATTGATCAAAAGAAGATAATTTTGGAAACCTGGTAATTTATTGCCAGGTTTTTCTTTGCCATAGAAAGGACAAATAATTTAAAGAAGCAGCTTAATTATGATTCATTATAAAACGGCAACTGAAGTAGAGCTCATGAGGGAAAGTGCCCTGCTCGTGAGCAACACTTTGACTGAAGTGGCGAAAATTCTTAAACCGGGAATGGCAACCATTTTCATTGATAAATTTATTGCAGAATGCATCCGTGATCATAAGGCCACGCCGTCCTTTCTGAATTTCCATGGTTATCCTTTCAATTCCTGCATCTCGGTAAATGATGTGGTCGTGCATGGCTTTCCGGGAAAATATGAATTGAAAGATGGTGATATCGTTTCTGTGGACATTGGTGTTTACAAGAACAGCTATCATGGCGATCATGCCTATACATTTATGATAGGGGAAGTGGCACCGGAAACATTGAAACTTGTACGCATCACTAAAGAATCTTTATACAAAGGAATCGCCAAAGCCATTGCAGGCAGCAGAATGGGCGACCTTTCATTTGCTATCCAGGAACACACTGAAAAGAAAAATGGTTATGGTGTTGTGCGCGAACTGGTAGGTCATGGTCTTGGTAAAAGCATGCATGAAGACCCGCAGGTTCCGAATTATGGCCGCAGGGGAAGCGGTATTGTATTGAAAGAAGGACTCGTGGTGGCAATCGAACCAATGGTGAACATGGGCAAGAAAGAAGTGTTTACAGAATCAGATGGCTGGACGGTACGCACGATTGATGGTAAACCCTCTGTACATTTTGAACATGATGTTTGTGTAAGAAAAGGCAAAGCGGATATTCTATCAGATTACACAGCTATTGAAGCCGCAGAAAATGCCAATGCCAACCTGTTTTCCGATTATACACCTGAACCTGCCTGATGCCGGAACATCACAATAATCAACCGCCTGTGCTGGTGGTGATAGGCGGAGGCGCAGCGGGTTTTTTCTGTGCAGTAAATGCTGCCCGTTTGAACAGGACACTAAAAGTGATCCTGCTTGAAAAAACTTCAAAAATGCTTTCAAAGGTCAGGATCTCCGGTGGCGGAAGATGTAATGTGACGCATGCGCTTTTTGATATAACGGAAATGAGCAGGCGCTATCCACGCGGACAAAATTTTGTAAAAAAATCATTTCACCAGTTCTTTACAACAGATACGATCGAATGGTTTGAAAAACGAGGAGTAACCATTAAAGCTGAAGCTGACGGACGCATGTTTCCTGTTACCAATTCTTCTCAAACCATTATTGATTGCCTGCTCAGGGAAGCCAATACATTTGGTGTGGAGATCAGGATGAATGCAGATGTAAAAGCGTTGGAAAAGGATAACTCCGGCTTTAAAATCACAATGGGAAATGGACAAACAATTATTGCAGCTAAGGTTTGCGTAGCTGCAGGCGGTTATCCAAAAGCTTCCATGTTCGACTGGCTAAAGGCATTGGGTCATACGATCAATGAACCGGTGCCATCGTTGTTTACTTTCAATCTTCCCCAGCACGCGATCACAGAACTGATGGGAGTTTGTGTGGAGCATGTAAAAACCAGGATCGAAGGAACAAAGCTTGCGGAGGAAGGTCCTTTGCTGATCACGCACTGGGGTTTAAGTGGACCTGCTGTGCTTAAATTAAGTGCCTGGGGTGCAAGAGATCTTGCCTCAGCGTTTTATGTTTTCAAAGTGCACATCAACTGGGTACCTGCACAAAATGAACAACAGATCAAATTGGAATTCAGGGATGCAAGAATGCATCATGCATCGAAAAAGATCATCAACCATAATTTTCTGCACCTGCCCGCACGGCTCTGGCAATTTTTATTGAAACAATCAGGCATCGATAACGAATCCAGGTTTGCGGATCTTCATTCAAAAAATGAAAATCTTTTAATTCGAAATCTTTCTGATTTTGTTGTTGAAGTAAAAGGCAAAACAACCTACAAAGAAGAATTTGTTACATCGGGCGGCATCCATCTTTCAGAGGTTGATCCAAATACCATGATGAGCAGAAAGCAGGAAGGATTGTTTTTCGCAGGAGAGATCCTGGATGTGGATGGCATCACCGGGGGATTTAATTTTCAACATGCCTGGACAAGCGGCATGATCGCCGCAAAAAATATGACTGCATTTTTATAAAGGTTGAAACTTTCCCTTTCCTGATGTTATGATTTGAAGAACAGGATTTCCTTTATATAAAATATTTCCGGTGTGATAATTTGTTCCGCTGAGTTCATCAGTTACCCATACATAACCGTTTCTGACACTGCTGAAATAAATATTCATTTTTTTTGCCTCAAGCAACTTTAAATTTATTGTTCCGCGCGGCGCACAATAAACAAAAGCCGTATTGGTTTTTCCGGAAAGAATGATATCGGCGCTTTCCTCATAAATTCCTGCTACTGTGTGAGTGGCTTCGATATCGAGTTGAATCACACCTGCACCCGTTTGAGAAACCACGGTAAATACCGGCGCTTTCAGGGTGTTGGTGGAACTGATATTTCCTGAGCCGAGGTATTCTATTGTTTCCAGTTCTTTGGCCGAAAGAAAAACATCAATTTGTTGTGAAGGCTGGTTCATACTGCTGTTCCTGCTGTTTTCTATAGTGAGCACATCATCCACAACATTTGTGTGAATGCCAGCAATGATGTTTTCACCAGTCCTGATGGTGAGCTTATTCAAGGTATCCTGGGTGAGTACGAGATTGATTTTGTGGTGTAAAACGATCTTATTAAAATCATTCACCGTTCTTGTTTCTTCCCGGATCTTTCCAGGCGAACCCAATTCTTTTTTGCAGGAAATGATAAAGAGAGAAAAGAAAATTATTTCAAGGATTTTCAACATTTTATTTCAGGTGGTAACTGATTCCCAGGTGTATAAAATCCGCTGTTCCTCCGTGAGACTTTAAAAATCCTCCGGCAGAAAGAGCCGGGTGAAACCTGTAACGGATGCCATAGTTCTGGTAAATTTTATGTTCATGCCCGATTAAATATACACCAACATGAATGGGAACAGAAATCTTTCCTACAACCAATTCATAACCAACTATGGGTGCAAGGTTAAACCGGCTGTAATTCCTCAATCCTACCGTAATTATAGAATCAACAAATAGTTTGTTGAGCGATCCGTCGTACAAAAAACTGATCCCGGAATAAAACCGCCCGTAAGCCGAGTTTTTAAAACTGTATTCGGAGGAGAGAACAAATTGTCCATACGAGTTACTGTGTACCCATGGACTTTGTTTCACACCTGTTGTAGCCTGAAACTGTAACCGCGAAGTTTTTGATGATGGATTGTTTTCATCCCTGACCAGTTCTGAAGGATTTAAGATCCTGCTGATTCCAAGTGTTACAGAAGGAATGTTGAGCCCAAGGTTTGGAAGTTTGTATGAACCATTGGAAAGATGACTGATAGAGATCCCTGCATGTAACTGGGTTTGTTTTGTAAGATGAAATTTACCCCTGATGCCTGCCTGGATAAAAATATTTCCGTGGCTGCCGATCAAAAGATTTTTATAATTGGTTTCCACATTATAGGGTTTCTCTACAACGCCAATTCCAAGTCCTGTGCGCATTCTGATGTCTCCCCAACCTGCACCAGCAAGCGGATAATCTAGAAATGCATAAGCGCCGCCCATATTTCCCATATGTGCTTTACTGCCACTGTTGCCGAAAAATGCAGCCACTCCCCATTGCGTTGGATACGCTTTTGCAGGGAAAGGCAATTTTTTTATAGGCTTGCTGAAGGAAACAATGCTGATCCAGGAATAGGAATCTTTTATATAATCTGACTTATTATTGGACGTGAGAAAGGACCCATAGTGGAGATCAACGCCGATCTCAGCATTTTCCAGCCATTGCTGCCCTTTTGCATTAAAGAAATTCAGAATAAATAACAGGGAAAAAGGGAGGATCTTGCGCACCATCGGTAGGCAAATTAAAGATTTTTAAATAGTTAGGTTTCTTAACTTTAAAATTATCGGGCCAATCACGGATTTTTCTCCAAAAAACCTGGTTTTTAGGGGAGTTAGCCCCTGATTAGCCTTATCTTTGCCGGCCCGAATAAAACAACGGGATTATTTATGGAAGAAAATCAAATTGTTAACCCGTCTGCTGATCAGGCAGGCCCAAACGCTGAAGGACAGGAGCAGGCTGCTGGTGCTGAACAAGCAACAGAAAACGCCGCTACAGCGATATCAAATGTACCTGTACAGGAGCCGGTTGCAGAAACTGTTGCCGCTCATGACGACTTCGACTGGACGATTGACAAACGTAATGTAGCCAGCTACACCAGGGAAGAAAAAGACAAGTACGATAAAGTGTACGAAAACACTTTTGTACAATTGAACGATGGTGAAATGATCCGCGGTCTTGTGGTTGGTATCACTAAAACAGACGTGGTATTGAACATTGGATTTAAGTCTGACGGTCTTGTTTCATTAAATGAATTCCGCGATATCCAGGGCCTTAAGGTGGGTGATGAAGTGGAAGTCATGGTTGTTGAAAAAGAAGACAGGGACGGAAACCTGAATCTGAGTCGCAAACAAGCCCGTATTACCCGCGCATGGGAGAGGATTGTTGAAGTTCATAAAACAGGTGAGATCGTTACCGGTACGGTTACCAGCAAAACAAAAGGTGGATTGATCGTTGATGTATTTGGAATGGAAACCTTCCTTCCTGGTTCTCAGATCGATGTGAAGCCTGTTACTGATTACGATCAGTTTGTTGGAAAAACAATGGAGTTCAAGGTGGTGAAAATTAATGAAGCCATCAAGAATGCGGTTGTATCGCACAAAGCACTTATTGAATCTGATATTGAAGCACAACGTGCACAGATCATCGGCCAACTTGAAAAAGGCCAGGTTCTGGAAGGTACCGTTAAGAACATCACCGACTTCGGTGCGTTCATGGACCTTGGCGGACTGGATGGTTTGTTATATATCACTGATATTTCCTGGGGCCGTATCAATCATCCGGGTGAAGTATTGAAACTTGATCAGAAGATCAATGTGGTTGTACTTGATTTTGATGATGAGAAAAAAAGAATTTCTCTTGGTCTGAAACAATTGACACCGCATCCATGGGATGTATTACCTGAAACCATCAACGAAAGTTCGATTGTAAAAGGGAAAGTGGTGAACATCGAAGATTATGGTGCATTCCTTGAAATCCTGCCTGGAGTTGAAGGTCTGGTACACGTATCAGAGATCACATGGGCCAATACGCCGATCAATGCAAAAGAATTTTTTAAACTGGGAGATGAGCATGAGGCAAAAGTGGTAACGCTTGATAAAGACAGTCGCAAGATGAGTCTTTCCATCAAACAACTTTCTGATGACCCATGGAGCGATATCGAAACTAAATTCCCTGAAGGCAGCCGCCACACCGGTGCTGTAAAGAATATAACGCCTTATGGTGTATTTGTTGAACTTACTGCCGGTATCGGTGGTATGATCCACATCTCCGACCTTAGCTGGCTGAAGCGTTTCAATCACCCAACTGAGTTTACAAAAGTTGGAGAGAACATCGACGTGATCATCCTGGGAATTGATAAAGAGAACCGCAAATTGCAGTTGGGTCATAAACAACTGGAAGAAGATCCATGGAACAGCCTGCAGGATACTTTCGCTGTTGGAACCGTTCACGAAGGAACTGTTTTGCGTAAAGATGATAAAGGCGCGATCGTTCAATTGCCTTACGGTCTTGAAGGTTTTGCTCCTAACCGTCATCTTGCAAAAGAAGATGGTAAGAGTGTAGGTGCTGATGAAACTGCAGAATTCATGGTTATTGAATTCGACAGGAATGAAAAGCGCATTGTTGTTTCCCACGCACGTATCTGGGAACAGGTACAGGCTAATGAAAAGGATGTAGCCCGTAAAGAAGCAAGAGTGGAAGCCGACGTTACCAAGAAAGCTGTAAAAAACATACAAGGCAAGGTTGAAAAACCAACACTTGGTGATTTGGGTGCACTTGCACAGATCAAGGAAAGATTGCAACAGGAAGAAAAGGGTTCAGGTACTACTCCTGAACAGGAATAACCTGGTTTCTTAAATACCGAATCCCGTCAAATTTTTTGACGGGATTTTTTTGTACCGGTGGCCCATATTTTTTATTGATGGAGCCTGGTTGGTAACAGTTTCTAAACCTTAACTTTAACCCGCTAATATGCATGCCAATGGATTTCTGGAAAAAGCTTGCTGAATACAAATTCGTCAGAAAGATCGTTTATGCCCTTGTTGGGGTCTTTACCTATCCCGGGCTCGCCATCGTAAACAAAATCCGCATCCGGGGTACGGAACATATCGAAAATCTTCCAAAGCAGAATGTATTGTTTGTAAGCAATCACCAGACCTATTTCGCTGATGTAATTACATTTCTCCATATTTTTTGCGCGGTAAAGTGGCGGAAACGCAACAGGCTGGGTGTTCCCTACTATCTTTTAAATCCTTTTACCCGTGTGTATTATGTTGCTGCAGAGGAAACCATGAAGAGCAGCATCATTAGCAGATTGTTTACGCTTGCTGGCGCCCTCACTGTAAAACGCACCTGGAAAAAAGACGGGAATGAAGCGCGCCGCGGACTGGATCCAAGTGATACCAGGAAAATTGAACGGTCTCTGGGAAGCGCCTGGGTGATCACTTTCCCTCAAGGCACCACCAAGCCGTTTTCGCCAGGAAGAAAAGGCACTGCCTATATCATCAAGCACACAAAACCTATTGTTGTTCCTGTAGTGATCCAGGGATTCTGGAGAGCCTTCAACAAAAAGGGATTAAAGTTTAAAAAGAAGGGCACGCTGCTCACGGTAACCTTCAAACCACCATTGGATATTAATTATGATGCACCGGCCGAAGAAATTCTTTCGCAGGTAATGGATGCCATTGAGCAAAGTAAGAAATTCATGTTGCAGGGCGCACACCACTGGAAAACTAGGGAAGAAGCAGCTGCATAAATTGCACAGGGTTTGTATAAAGAAGGAAAAAAATAAGAAATGTCTAAACAAAGTTTGATCGGATTGGATACTGCAGGATCACAGGCGCTGGCAGAAAGACTGAATAAGTTACTGGCGCTTTACCAGGTATTTTATATCAATGCAAGAGGTTTTCACTGGAATATAAAAGGAGAAAAATTTTTCGAACTGCATGCGAAGTTTGAAGAGATCTATAACGACCTGCTAGTGAAAGTGGATGAAGTGGCAGAACGTATTCTTACTTTAGGTCATACTCCTGTACACAATTTTTCGGAATACCTGAAGCTGTCTGCAATTACAGAAACAAAAGATATATCCGACGGCATGGAGGCCATGAAGAATGTGCTGATTTCTTTCAGAACACTGATTCAGTTACAACGGGAAATTGGCGCTGTTGCTTCCGAAGTAGGGGATGAAGGAACCAATGCACTTATGAGCGATTACATCCGCGAACAGGAAAAGCATGTTTGGATGTATACTTCGTATTTGGCGTGACGATTGTTATTATGCTTGGAAGTTATATGTCGTTTAAAGTTGTTGAACCGGCCAGGCCTAAAACTGTGATCTTTGGTGCCTAACGGCGGAGATGATTAATCCCTAAAAATTTTACATAGATTTTACGGCCACTTTCCCGATCTTGAACTGGGTTTTTCCAAGAGCTTTCATTTTCATGGCCGGGAGAAAAAATTCTTTTCCAACCACATAGGCAAACCGGGGCATCAAAACGGGTTCATCATTATTGCTCAGCAGCAGTTTCCTGGAAAATTTCGCGGTATTTAAATCCAGACTTACAGCAAATGCCACGCTTTTATTAAAATTGTTGATGGTTTTTACCTTATCTCCCAGTTTCAGCACCTCTATATTTTTAGGATGGTCATTGATCAGGAAAACGAGCTTTTCTCCACTTAGCAGGTAACTGAAAGAGGAATAAAACGGCATGCCGCCACCACGGGCAAAAAAGCCGGTAACACCCGAACTTGAAAAACTCAATCCACCGCCAGCTGAACTGCTTTTTCTGATCATTTCTACCTGATTCTTTGGAAGAGTATTAATCCAGGCCACCTGCCCCTGTCCATCAGCCTTGATCACGATCAGGTCACTGTTGGTAAATTCGTAGGTAAAGGTTGTTGTATATGTCCAGCCCCATCTGGGGCTATGGGAACTGGTGGTTGATGTCCACTCTCTGAATTTCGAAATCTCCGCCAGGATTACAAGTGTATTGCTCTGTTGGTTAAATTCGATTCCCCTGATTATGAAATCTTTCATAATGCCATCTTCGCCGCCATCTTTTTCCCTGGCTTTTTCTCTTTCCCGCCTGGCTTTTTTATCATCTTCATCCATTCCATCTTCATCATCAACTCCCTGGTCCAGCATGTTTGCATTAATCTCTTTGAAAGCAGAAGAAATCACACTGCCGCTATTGACATTGATCCGGTTGATGTAAACGCCGTTGACTTCTTTCTTTTTGGGTTCCTTACTGTAAAAACCTGAAAGAAGCAGTTCACCATTGGGAAAGTAAATGGCCTTTGCACTAGTCACATATTTTGATTGCATATCAACAGGCAGTTCCATCTCCTTTTTACCCTTGTTATCATACTTCGTAAAAATATAGTGTGAAAAAGTTCTTGTGGTTTTGTTCTTTTTCCCGGTAGGTACCATCTCAAATTTCTGTCCCATGAGCAGGTATTTCCCATCCACTGTTTGTAGTACATCTTCCAGGTCAAAGGTGTTAGGGGCGAAACTAAGATTGATCCTTGAGGCGGCTCCCTTTTTCTTCAGCTTTTCATCAAATGTTTGAATGACTATGGTTGAACGAACATCTGTTGAAATATTACCAACCAGCATCCAGGTGGTGGAGTCGGGTGTAGGTGTGAAACTAAACTCAAAATCATCTTTTTTGTCTTCCAGCTGAAAGTTGGCAAGTTCCTGCATTTCACCCATTGGCTCGCCGGTCTTGCGGTCTAGTTTTACGCCGGAAATGGTAAAGTTTTTTTCCTTTTTGTTGTACGCATGTGCGAACAGGAACATATCCTTTTTCAGGAACTGGATGCTTTTAAACTCATAGCCTTTCAATAGCTTTTTATAATCCTGGTTAAATACCTCATTATAATATTTATCGAATTTAATAAGCTTTGCAGCAGTGCCATAGCTGGCTCCTATCACAAAATAACTTTTTAATTTGAGCACGCTTTCCAGTACGTACACTCCGGTTTAATCGGCATTGATGATGTCAAAATCCAGAGATCCTTTTTTCAGTTTTGTATCTTCCCCCCATTGCACTGCATAGGTTTGTGAATGGGCTGATAACAGGCTGGTAGCCGCACAAAAAAGGAATAAAACTTTTTTCATAAAAAGCTAGTTTGGGTCTGTCTAAATTAAGAAAAAGGGCTGAAGTGATGCTATGTTATTTTAATCCAGCATACCGGATTTTTATGGGTCAGGGATCAGGCCCCGGGTTGATTACTCAATATTTTTTTCTTAGTAGTTGTTTCCATTTGCCCCCGCTCTCCGTTCTGGCTCTCCTCTCTCTCCCGATTGTTTCTGTTCGCTGCTTTCTGCTTTCCGTTATCACGTTGTCAATCTTTCACAAACAGCGCTTTTAGTTCCAGCGCATCATCCGGTTTCATTTTTCCACCCAGTATCAGCCGCACCTGGCGGCGGCGCAATGCGCCTTCAAAAGTCTTTTTTTCTTCTTCGGTTTGCGGATCGATCTGTGGTACCTGCCTGGGCCTGCGATTAGGATCGAGGGCAACAAAAGTATAATAGGCTTCATTGCTTTTGTATTTGTATTGCAGTGTAAAATCTTCACCCCAGACTTTTAAATGCACTTCCATCGAAGTATTAAAAGCGCGACTCACCTTGGCTTCAATATGAACTGTATTGCCAAGTTTAATTGGATTTTCAAATGAAATATTATCTACTGAAGCAGTTACAACCGGTGCATTGGAGTGTCTTTGCGCCGCAATGGCTGCAGCAATATCCATCCAGTACATCAGCCTGCCACCCATGAGATTTCCAAAAACATTGGTATCATTCGGCAGCACGATCTCGGTCATCATCGTAAAACTTTCAGCGGGCATTCTTGTGGACATAGTGGACATTTATTCAAAGATAAGTACGCAGCAGGTTTTGTCAGTTTAGAAAGATCAATAATGAATATTTACTGCTATCCGGAAAAAAATCAAACATCAGTTTTAAGATATTTTGCCTCAGGCGGCGGGCCTCGTACCAGCCCCGCTGCTGAATTCCAACAAAAAGGCCTCCCGCAGATTAGCAGATTTTCGCTGATTGGTCTTCTGCGTTCATCAGCGCGATCAGCGGGCAACAATAGGCAGGCGCTGGCGAAGCAATGGAGGGGCTCCACCTTTTTTTTCAGAAGAAAAAAGGTGGGAGAGGCATTTTACGGATGAAAATAAGATATCCACCTGCAGACTATTTCAAAATGGGTTAATATCAGTTCCAAAAGATTTCCCAGCACAATAATGAATGAATAAATGAATTTTGTTTTTATAACATTTATTCCAATCCAAACCTAACCAATCCTTCCCTACATTTGCGGCTGCATGAAGACCCCGATTTCTTTTGAAAATACAAATGTTGCCTTTGCACATCTTTCGGATAAAGAATTAAAAAAGGCGCATTTTTTATTTTCGGTCATGTCGCGGCCCTGGATGGTACGCATGGGTACAAGACTGGCTCCCTGGAGCTTAAGAGTGGGACTACCAGTGAAAGGATTGATCCGCAACACCATTTTTGATCATTTTGTTGGTGGTGAAACACTGGAAGACATCATTCCTGTTGCAAAGAAACTTTCGGAATATCATGTGCAGGCCATTATCGATTATGGTGTGGAAGGAAAGGAAGGCGAAAAGGAATTTGATCATGCAAGAGATGAATTTATCCGGGTGATCAAATTTTCTGCAACACAGCAAAACATTCCTTTTATCAGTGTTAAAGTAACAGGTTTTGCAAGGTTTGTCTTACTGGAAAAAATGGATGCGTTGATGCACGCGGCTGAAGGTTCTACCCTGATCAGCAGGTATAACGAAGTGTTGCAACAACTTGAATCATCGGAACTTTCAGAATGGAATCGCGTGTATGAAAGAATGCGGTCCATAACGCAAGCCGCTGCGGATGCCGGTGTGGGGTTTTTAGTTGATGCGGAAGAAAGCTGGATACAGGATCCGGTGGATGCGCTTACCATGCTGATGATGGATGTATACAACAAACACAAACTTGTTGTGTACAATACCATACAGTTGTACCGGCATGACCGCCTGAATTTTTTAATGCATTCTTATGAAGCTGCTGAAAAAAGAAATTTTCTCCTAGGTGTAAAACTGGTCCGAGGTGCTTATATGGAAAAAGAAAAGAAAAGAGCAGAAGAAAAGAATTATGCTTCCCCCATACAACCGCACAAAGAAGCCAGCGACAGAGACTATAATGAGGCGATCAGGTTTTGTATGGATCGCATCGAAAGAACAGGATTGATTGTTGCATCACATAATGAAAACAGCAACCTGCTTTCGGCAGATATTTTAAAAGAAAAAGGATTGCCCCTAAATCATCCGCATGTACATTTCAGCCAGTTGTATGGTATGAGTGATAACATTACCTATAATCTTGCAATGGCCGGATGCAGCGTCAGTAAATACCTGCCTTTTGGTCCCATTCATGATGTCATTCCCTACCTCATGCGCCGTGCCCAGGAAAATACCTCTGTAGGCGGACAAACAAGCAGGGAGTTGTCGCTGGTGAAAAAGGAAATGAGGCGAAGAGGAATTTAGGGAAAAGGGAATAAGGGATAAGGATTAAGGGATAAGGAATAAGGTTTTAAGTATTTTTAATTTATGGACTGTTAGCTCAGTTGGTTTAGAGCATTACTTTGACAGAGTAGGGGTCACTGGTTCGAATCCAGTACAGTCCACCTTGCCATCCGGAGGTTTAACTAAGGAGCGCTGCTCTTGAACTTTTTTAATAAGCCTTTAGTAGTTGATGAATTCCATTGCATATTTATACAAGCAAATGAAAAAGCATACGTACTTCCGCACGCATGCTTTAAAAAATAATCATTTTAATCAATGCAGATGCACATCAGGGTTGGTTGAATTGAAAACACCAGCAGGATTGTAGGACCACACCCATGCATGCAATAACCAGAGCGAAAATCCTGTATGCTCATCCCACACATCGCCAGCACCTGTAAATCCTTCAGGTCTTGGGGAGGTAAGCGGAACTGCATATTCTACAGCTACCAATTCCATTTTTCCTGAATGGTTCTTGTTGTACACAAGAATCTCGGGATTCCTGATATCAAAGGTTGCATCTACCAGGGAAGGTTTCATGTAATGATAACCCATGTTTTCTGCCACAACATTAATATCAATATATCCATCTTTTAGGGCATTCTGAATGTTTTTGTACCTGGCCGTGGCAGCACGTGCCTGTTGTAGTTCCCACTTCGTTTGCGCTGAATGCCCCGTGTACTGGTTCAATACATTGCCGGAAGATTCAACAGCCATCTGTTGTTTATCTTCTGCATTACTTACGTTTACTTCTTTTTTGCAGGAAGCAGCGAGGAAAATAACTGCAAAGCAAAGGAAGGTAATCGCACGAAGGTTTCCTGTTGGAATGAACATAGCATTCCCGTTACTGCGCATAGCGCCGTTCAGATCTTTTTTCATTTTGTTTGATTTTTAGTTTAAAAAAAAGCGCGTTAATTGGAGGAATAATATTTATTCATCTGCCGTAGCCGGGCTAATGGTTGTATTGATTTGCGTGATCTTATTTGCGGGGAAACCGCCTCTTTTTGCATGCTCCCTGAGGATCGCTTCATTTTCCGCTTTATAAATGCAGAAAATTTTGTCGCCTGTAACATAACTGTGCATCCACTGGATAGCAGGTCCCAGTTCTTTGATCACCGAACATGAAGTTTGTGAAATAGATTTGAGTTGTTCGGGCTTAAGGCTTCCTGCACCTGGTATTTCTCTTTCAATAAGGAAAGTTTTCATTTCTGTTTGATTTGATTTTTGTGATTTACCCTGATTGTTTGATTGTTGTGCCATTGGGATGAATCCTGCAAGCAAAAGGATCAGTAATAGAAGTGCTTTGGGGGTGTTGATTGTTTTCATTTTTTTTTGTTTGAGATTGAAAAACAAATCTACATCCATGCATAGGGCAGGGGCTATAACAATTCATTCACAAAATGGAAAAGAGGATAGCAGGAATCAGTCAATGAATGGTAAAAATGATTCAGTAAAGCGGGAAGCTATTGAACCAGCTCAATATAACTCATAGGAAGTAAACCAAATTTTTTCTTGAAGCATTTGGTGAAATAGGAAGGGCTTGTAAACCCAGAATCAAAAGTTACCTGCGCAATATTGTAATGCTTTTTTTTCATCATCTCCCTTGCTTTATCAAGCCGGAACTCTTTAAGCAATACGTTTGGTGAAATACCTGTAAGTGCAATCGTTTTCCTGTACAACTGAGATTTACTCATGGTCATTACATGACAGAAATCATCGGCATCAAATTCAGGATCCTGCCATTTTTCTTCTAACGTGGCATAAAGCGATTCAAGAAGCGCTTCATCCTGGGGTGGAATGGCCAGTAGTTTATCTCCCATTTGGTGAAGGTTTTCTTTCGTCACGAGCTCTCTGACCGAAGAAGAAAGTGCCACCTGGAAACATTTTGCAATTGCGCACATGTATCCTGCTTTTTGAATGGAAGAACCAAAAAGTGTTGCGCTTTTTTCAACCGGCTCTCCGGCAGTGATACTCATTTTAAATCCTATGGAAGTTGCAAGTTGATCTTCAATTGCGCGGTGAATGGCCAGCGCGCACGATAAAGCTTTTGAAGCAGCGGTAAATGAAATAATAAAGCCGCAACCGCCGTGTTCCACTTCTCTTCCGGTATGCTCGCGGATGTTTTGCCTGACCAGGTCATTATGCTGCTGAAGTAATTCAACCGACCTTTCTTTGCCAAGTGTATGTTTTAATAAAACCGGATCAATTGTTTGAGTAACCAGGAGTACGCGAAAAGAAGGATCATGAAACACTTTAAGATTGCCGTCTGTTATATCGGCTTCGGTGGGATCATAGATCCTTCCTAGAAAAGATTCTACCAGCAAACTGCTTACTTCAATGATCTTATGGGGAATGAGGCCATGCGCTTTATTATGCATTTCAATCACGGCCTCTTTCGAAGGTGCATCAATAAGGCAGAAAACATTTTCTCTTTGTTCATCTACCCAATAGGTCATGCACTTACATGCATAATCTTCCTGGTGTATCAGGTCTTGCTGGTGGGCTTCAGCAACATTCCTTGCTTTTACCCCCGGAACAATATGAACATCCATGTAAATGGGCATTGGGAAGACATTAATGTTTTCCCAAGATAACAAAATTTAGTAATGAAAGAAGATGTAATGGTGAATGCACTGTAAGGCAGGTGCTCCAGTACCCAAACTTCCCTGCAATAGAAGGCTGGAAATTCCATCGCCTTTTTTCATGATGTCTTTCCTAATCCCTCCGTTTTTCCTAACCCAAACGATTTTTTGCAGTGGCCTGCAAACAAAAAATTTCCGATAACGCAATAGAATGCACACCGGAAATTCAATGGATTCTTCTAAAACAGGGGGAAGTTCTGGAGTGAGGAAGGGAAAAAGGACTTATACAAACTTCTTCACAATTCACCCACGGCAGGGGATAATTGCAACCGCTTTTTTAACTTGCAGCCATGCAGCAATACCACCAGCTCTTAAGGCATATCCTGGAAAATGGTGTTCAGAAAAGCGACCGTACAGGTACAGGCACCATCAGCAGCTTTGGCTACCAGATGCGTTTTGACCTGAATGAAGGCTTTCCACTCGTCACAACGAAAAAACTTCACCTCAAAAGCATTATTCATGAACTGTTGTGGTTTTTAAAAGGGGAAACTAATATTGCCTACCTCAAAGAAAATGGGGTAAGTATCTGGGATGAGTGGGCAAACAGTGAGGGCGACCTTGGTCCGGTTTACGGAAAGCAATGGAGAAGCTGGGAAGGTGTTAATGGTGAAGTAACCGACCAGATAAGTGAAGTGGTGAGCCAGATCAAAAAAAATCCCGACAGTAGGCGGCTGATCGTAAATGCATGGAACGTTGGAGAACTTTCACAAATGGCTTTAATGCCCTGCCATGCCCTGTTCCAGTTTTATGTTGCCGATGGGAAGTTGAGCTGCCAGTTATACCAGCGCAGTGCGGATGTATTCCTTGGAGTGCCATTCAACATCGCCTCCTATGCACTGCTTACCATGATGATGGCCCAGGTTTGCGATCTGCAGCCAGGCAGTTTTGTGCACAGCTTTGGTGATGTACATATTTACAACAATCATCTCGATCAGGTGCAACTGCAGTTAAGCCGCGAACCATTTCCCTTGCCAGTAATGAAACTCAACCCGGAGATCCGCGATATTTTTTCATTTAGATTTGAAGATTTTCATCTCGGGCAATACCAGCACCACCCACCTATAAAAGCACCTGTTGCAGTTTAATTGTAAACCTATGATCTTAAGTTTACTGGTAGCAGCCTCCGAAAACAATGTGATAGGAAAAAATAACCAGTTGCCCTGGCACCTGCCAAACGACCTGCGTTATTTTAAAAATTTAACCTGGGGGCTTCCAATATTGATGGGCCGGAAAACATTTGAATCTATTGGTAAACCCTTGCCCGGTCGAAAAAACATCGTCATCACCCGCAACAACAACTGGAATTTCAATGGAGTGGATGTGGTGCATACACTTGATGCAGCTATAGGAAAAGCCAAGCAGTCAGGCGTGAAAGAGATCTTTGTTATTGGAGGTGCAGAAATTTTTAAAGCGGCATTTCCAATTGCTCACAGACTGTATCTCACAAAAATTCATCATGCATTTGAAGGGGATGTTTATTTGGAGGGAATGAATCCTGGAGAATGGACACTTTTAAAAAATACGGATTGTTCTGCGGATGATAAAAATGCATTTGCACATAGTTTCCAGATTTGGGAAAGAACCTGATGTTACCCACTTAATTTTACAGCGTGTATTCATCTTTACAACTGGCAGGAAAATACCTGGGTTATTATGCAAAGGGCTCAAACAGCAAAGGCCACGGCATGCATTCCCCTTTTGTTTTTGATTTCATTCTCCATGTGCTGAATAACAAAAAAAATTACCAGGCGCCTTTGGAGGTGGAACAACTCCGCAAAAAGCTGTTGAAAGATGATACATTTCTACCAGTAGTGGAATTGGGTGCTGGGTCAAGAGCAGGAACCGGAAGTAAAAAAGTTTCTGCCATTGCTGCCACTGCACTTAAGAACAAAAAGCTTGCACAAGTGTTGTACCGGCTGGCCAGGCATTACCAACCTGCCCGGATCGTGGAACTGGGCACTTCACTGGGCACCACTACTGCCTACCTTGCCTTAGCGCACCCGGATGCAGAAGTAGTTACCATTGAAGGAAATCCCTCTGTCAGAAATAAAGCATTAGAAGGTTTTGAAGCGCTGGGATTAAAAAACATTCGCTCACTGGAAGGAAATTTTGATGATGTGCTCCCTCCGGTTTTACAGCAACTGGAAACTGTGGATCTGGGTTTTATTGACGGAAACCACAGGTATGATCCTACCATCCGGTATTTTGAATGGTTGTTGAAAAAAACCAATACGGACAGTATCCTCGTTTTTGATGATATTCACTGGAGTCCTGAAATGGAAGCAGCCTGGAAGTATATTCAGCAACATCCTTCCGTTCAGTATACCATCGATATTTTTTTCCTGGGCTTTGTATTCTTCAGGAAAGATTTCAGGATACCACAGGATTTTACCATTCGTTTTTGACATGAAACTATTTTAGTATAAATTGAAACCATGATCATTGGGATTCTTAAAGAACCAGACTACGAACAAAGGGTTTCCCTTCTGCCTGATGGCGTTGCCCAGCTTGTAAAAAAAGGATTGCAGGTATGGGTGCAGCAGGATGCCGGCATGAAGGCTGCCGCATCTGATGAAGATTATACCAGGGCAGGTGGTGAGATCCGCACTGCCGATGAGATTGCATCTTCAGCAGAAATTATTCTTTCCATTAATCAACCTGCCGTTCCACTCAAACGCGATAAAATACTGATCGGGGTGTATCAGCCCTTATACTATACAGAGCGCATGCAGGCGTATGCAAACGATGGTATTACTGTTTTTAGTCTGGATATGTTACCCCGAACCACAAGGGCCCAAAGTATGGATGTGCTCAGCTCCCAGGCCAACATCGCAGGGTATAAAGCCGTTTTAACAGCCGCTAATTTGTATCCCCGGTATTTCCCCATGTTCATGACGGCCGCTGGAACCATTGCGCCGGCTAAAGTGCTGATCCTGGGTGCAGGTGTTGCAGGATTGCAGGCCATTGCTACTGCAAAAAGACTGGGTGCTGTGGTGGAAGTTTTTGATACACGTCCGCAGGTTAAAGAAGAAGTAATGAGCCTGGGTGCCAAATTCGTGGAAGTAGAAGGCGCCGCAGATTCTTCCGCTGCAGGTGGATACGCAGTGGATCAAACAGAGGATTACAAAAACAAGCAGAAGCAAAAAATTGCAGACAGTGTTGCAAAAGCAGACATTGTGATCACAACAGCGCAGATCCCCGGGAAAAAAGCACCTGAATTAATTACAGAAGAAATGATCCGTGCCATGAGGCAGGGTTCTGTGATCATCGATATTGCAGCCGGTACAGGCGGCAATACCCCGCTCACCAAAAACAATGAAACCATTGTTGCGCACGGAGTAACCATAGTCGGCAATAGCAACCTTGCAGGTACCATGGCATCCGATGCCAGTAAATTATACGGAAAGAATGTTATGAATTTTCTTGCGCTGATCACCGGCAAAGAAGGACAATTGCATTTGAATTGGGAAGATGATCTGGTTAAAGGATCATGTATTTGTTTTAACGGAACGATCATTCATGAAAGAATGAAACAACCAGCAGCTTAAAAATTTTAATAATGGATTCAGTTTTTACGTGGATCGCAGGAAATCAGCAAACAGCCTATATAGTAATCCTGATGATCTTTGTGGGTATCGAAATCATCGGCCGGGTACCGAGTGTGTTGCATACACCTTTGATGAGTGGTGCAAATGCCATACATGGAGTTGTGGTCATTGGTGCCATCATTGTAATGGGCAAGGCCGAACATGATAACTACCTTGCACTGGTACTTGGGTTTCTTGCTGTTGTTTTAGGAACTTTGAATGTTGTGGGCGGTTTTGTTGTAACCGACAGAATGCTGGAAATGTTCAAGTCGAAAAAAGGAAAAAAGTAGTTCATTATGAAAGGAAAGATTTTATAATCAATCAAGATCAAGCATGTATTTCAGCCTGCTCACCGTTATTTATTTATTTGCTTCCATAAGTTTTATTGTAGGATTAAAAATGCTTTCGCATCCTGAAACCGCAAGGAGGGGCAACCTCTATGCAGCCGCAGGCATGACACTGGCAATTTTTGGAACCATTTTTTTATATGAGGATCCCGGAACCGGTCAAAGACTCGGGAACTACGGATGGATCTTTGGAGGGTTGATCGTGGGCGGCATTATCGGCACCTCAATTGCAAAAAAGGTAAAGATGACGGCGATGCCTGAAATGGTAAGCCTGTTCAATGGTATGGGCGGTGCCTGTGCTGCGCTGATCTCCATAGTAGAATTCAATCATTTTGCTTCTTCCAATTTTGCGTTCCACATCACGCAGGCATTTCCCGGTGAAGAAACCGTGGACATGGCCAATTTTGAATTGCCGGTTCAAACAGGAACGCTGATCACAATATTTCTCGGGCTGATCATAGGATCGGTATCATTTGCAGGAAGTATGGTGGCCTGGGGTAAATTAAATGGTTCTGTAAAGGACCGTTCATTTAAGGGACAGCATATTGTAAACCTCGTGGTACTTGCGCTCATTCTTGTGATCAGTATATTTTTATTGTCAACCATCAGTTCTTCATTTGAAGTAATCAATGGCGACCTGGTGAACACCGCAGACCGGATTTCCATCCGTGGATTGAACATACAGTTGAATACCTCGGTATATGTACTCTTCTACATCGTTTTCATTCTTTCGCTGATTTACGGGATCCTTTTTGTGTTACCAATTGGTGGGGCCGATATGCCTGTAGTGATCTCCCTGCTGAATTCATTTACAGGCGTTGCTGCTGCATGTGGTGGATTTTTGTATGATAACAAAGTAATGCTGACGGGTGGCATTCTTGTAGGTGCGGCAGGAACTTTACTGACCATTCTGATGTGCAGAGCCATGAACCGTTCATTGGCAAATGTGCTGATCGGCTCTTTTGGGGGTGGTTCGGTTGCCGGGCCTTCAGGCAGTACAGAACAGGGACTACACAAAGAAATCAGTTTGTCTGATGCTGCAGTGGTAATGGCTTATTCCAATAAAGTGTTGATTGTTCCGGGGTACGGACTGGCTGTAGCACAAGCACAACATGCCTGCCATGAACTGGAAAAACTGCTGGAAGAAAAAGGAGTTGAAGTGAAATATGCCATTCACCCGGTTGCAGGCAGAATGCCCGGGCACATGAACGTGTTGCTGGCAGAAGCAGATGTTTCTTATGAGAAATTGCTGGAGATGGAACATGCCAACGAAGAATTTCCAACTTCTGATGTGGTATTGATATTAGGTGCCAACGATGTGGTGAATCCTGCTGCCAAAACAGATCCTTCATCACCGATCTATGGTATGCCCATTCTTGATGTAGAGTTATCAAAAACAGTAATTGTAAATAAAAGAAGTATGAAGCCGGGTTATGCGGGAATTGAAAATGACCTGTTCTTCAGACCAAAAACTTCCATGCTCTTTGGTGATGCGAAAAAAGTTTTGCAGGACCTGATTGCAGAAATAAAATCATTATAGCTTAGCAGTTGCTGATCTTTTTAAAGTTTATTACATCTTAAAATTTCTGCTTCCCTTGCAGTTACCTGGATTATTTCTAGATTCACTTGAAGGCATTCCTGGTTTTGACCGACCACGATTTGAAGCAGTACATGCCCACCCTGAGCAGATAACTGCAGTTCGTTTGAACACCAGTAAAATGCTTTCCGTTGATGAATCAGATTTTCAAACAACCATTTCAAAAGTTCCGTGGGCAGATCATGGATATTATCTTGAACAACGCCCCTCGTTTACATTTGATCCGCTTTTTCATGCAGGTACTTTTTATGTTCAGGATGCCTCCAGCATGTTCCTGGAACAGGCACTGAAACAGCATACAAATCTGCAGCTTCCGTTAAGAGTGCTGGACCTGAGTGCAGCTCCGGGAGGAAAAACCACGCATATTCAGTCCCTCATTTCAAATGAAAGCCTGCTGGTTGCGAATGAAGTGATCCGCAACCGCGCCATGATTTTAAGAGATAATGTTATCAAGTGGGGGGCCTCCAATGTGATCATTACCAATAACGATCCTTCGGTATTTAAAAAACTTACAGCTTATTTTGATGTGATTGTGGTTGATGCGCCCTGCAGTGGAAGTGGTTTGTTTCGCAAGGATGCGGATGCAGTAAATGAATGGAGTTTAAATAATGTGGCCTTATGCAGCCAGCGGCAACAAAGAATTCTTGCAGATGTATTGCCGGCACTCAAACAGGATGGGCTTTTAATTTATTCCACTTGCTCATATTCAATTGAAGAGGACGAGGCTATTGGCGCATGGCTTGAAAATGATTTTGATCTTAAAGGCGAACGCATAGCAATAAAAGATGATTGGGGCATTGTTGAAACCCATTTCACGGGAAAGGATACCTGGGGTTACCGTTTTTACCCTGATCAATTAAAGGGAGAAGGGTTTTATTTATCCTGCTTTAGAAAAACAGGCGCTCAGGCAAATTATAAACTGCGGTTTCCCTCCCTTTCAATTGCTGGTTCGAAAGAAAAATCGATCCTATTGCCCTGGATCAATGCGGCGGGAATGGAACTGATCGCAGACAGGGAAAGATATTATGCGCTGCCCGCTAATATAATTCCGGATGCAGCTTTGTTAAGATCCGTCCTGAACATTCAGTACTGGGGTACAGAGATCGGGCAGATCATGAAAGGCAAACTGGTTCCGGAACACGCGCTTGCCCTGAGTAATTTGCCTGGAGCTTCCATCCATTTCATGGAACTGGAAAGAAACGACGCCATAAAATATCTTCAAAGGCAGGAAATGGGTTTGTTATCCAATAAACCAGGCTGGCAAACCGTTCGTTATAGGGGATTTAATTTGGGCTGGATCAATGCACTGCCCAATCGGATCAATAATTATTATCCCAAAGCATTAAGGATCATTAAACAGCATAATGATTGAATTTTTGAAAAAAAACAGGCATATTTGTGTAGCCTGACCCGCCATAAATATGGCCTATTGAAAAACTAATAATATCCACATGAAAAAATTCATATTACTGGCCTGCCTGCTTTGTGGCTTTTTCTTTTCCTTCAGCCAGTCCGAACTCCTTGTACAGCGCAATGAAAAAGGTTTGTTTTTAAATCATTCGGTAGCTGCCAAAGAAAGTTTTTATTCAATCGGAAGATTATACAACCTGCCTCCAAAAGATATTGCATCTTTTAACAGCCTGGATATGAACAATGGCCTGCAGATCGGTCAGGTGATCCGAATTCCGCTGAATGCAGCCAACTTCTCACAGTCTGCTGCAAATGGCCGTGCGGTTTATTATATGGTGGGAGAAAAGGAAGGACTTTTCCGTGTGAGCCAGAACAACAACAATGTATTAATGGCTGATTTAAGAAAATGGAATAAGCTAAGTGATGATAAGATCAACCAGGGAAAAAAACTGATAGTAGGATACCTTGTTTCTGCAGAAGCTGCAAATATTGTTGCTGCTGCACCGGTGGAAAAAACACCGGAAACACCAAAGGAAACCAGGCCTGCAGAACCAATAAAAGAAGCCGCGGCAATTCAAAAACCTGTTGCTGAAAAGAAAACTGAACCACCAGTTGTAAAGCAGGTAGCAAGTTCACAGGTGGCTGTGAACGATACCAATGGTGGCTATTTTAAATCATTGTTTGATCAGCAGGTAAAAACCCAGCCTGTTTCCTCTAATGAAACGGCCATTGGTGGTATTTTTAAAACGGCAAGCGGCTGGCAGGATGCAAAATATTATGTGCTGATGGATAAAGTGGAATCAGGAACCATTGTTCGTCTTACCAACCCTTCCAACAATAAAATGGTTTACGCCAAAGTGCTTGGCGAAATGAGTGGCATCCGACAAAACCAGGGATATGATCTGCGCATGAGCAATGCGGCTGCATCTGCACTGGCTGTAAGTGATGAAGAAAAGTTTATTATCAGAGTGAGCTATTAACAGGGAAAATTGCTGAACTCAATCATGAATTAAAAGCCGGATCGGAAAGTCTGTACCCGCGAAGAAAATCCACGGCATGCATTTTCTTTTTGCCTTCCAGTTGTAATTCACTGACATGAATATAGCCGCCCTTACAGGCGAACTTTAAATAACTTTTTCCATCAGAGCGCACTTTTCCGGCCGGATCATCATGTTCGGCCAGTTCTTTTTCACTGCTGAATATTTTTAAGAGCTTACCATCCAGTGAGCTGAAAGCGCCGGGAAAAGGGGAGAGTCCGCGTACCAGGTTATGAATACGCGATACATCATCATTCCAGTTGATGCGGCAGGTTTCTGTAAAAATTTTCGTTGCGTGTGGTGTATCAATACCAGTTTCAAGTATGGACTGGTCTTTTTCTTCCAAACTTCCTTCTTTTAACCCATGAAGGGTTTTCACCAGTAAGGCAGCTCCGGTTGCTTTCATCTTATCATGCAATGATCCGGCGTTTTCATCATCACCAATCTGGATCACTTCCTGCATCAGAATATTTCCTGTATCGATGGCGTGTTTTAACTTGAAAGTGGTAACGCCGGTTTCTTTTTCACCATTGATGATGGCCCAGTTGATAGGAGCTGCACCACGGTATTTAGGCAGTAGGGAACCGTGTACATTGATTGTTCCCATTGGCGGCATATTCCATACAATTTCAGGAAGCATCCGAAAGGCAACCACCACCTGGATGTCGGCTTTGATGGACTTTAATTGCTCTATAAAAGCCGAATCTTTTAATTTCTCCGGTTGCAATACCAAAAGGCTTTGCTCTATGGCATATTGCTTCACTGCACTCTCCTGGAGTTTCATGCCCCTGCCTGCCGGTTTATCCGGAGCCGTAATTACAGCCACAATTTCAAATCCGGCTTTTACCAGTGCATCCAGGGATGCCACTGCAAATTCAGGCGTACCCATGAAAATTATGCGCATGTAAATAATTGAAGTAAGTTAAAATTGAATGGATGAACGCTTATTCAAAATCTGGATATAGTAAATACTTTTTCCTTGTTGATTTAAATGCAGTGAGTTTGGGCTCCCAGGATTTCCTGATCTCCGTTTCGGATTTTCCCTGCTTCACCTGTTGGATCAATACACCGTTACCTGCAAGTTTATTAAAGAAGCTTTCGTCAGGGTTACCAGATTTAGGAAGGATGAAGAATTTATCCTTATCAGGAAATAATCTATATGCTTCAAGCAGGTATTGTAGCTGTAGCCTGCCATCTGTTTTTTGAAGGACTTGCTGTTTAGTTCCACTGACATTCCAGCCATAACACAACTGGCCATTCAGCTTTGGTTCTTTTGCACCTGCGCGTGGGGAAGGAGTGAAGGCATATAAATTTTTTGGAAGTGATGGATGTCCGAAAATCTGGAATGGTTTTTCTGTCCCGCGTCCTTCACTTAACACAGTGCCTTCAAAAAAGCATGTGGAAGGATACCAGTAAACAGATTGGATGTCGGGTAAATTAGGTGAAGGTTTTACCGGCAATTCGTAAGTGGTGGTATGATCATAATTTTCACAGGGGATTACCTTAAGTGAAAAATAAGTGGCACCGGGAGGATAGATCGCTGCCAATACATTTTTTGTATACGCGTCCATAGCTTTCGCGCTAAGCCAGCCTTCGCCCAGCAACATATTTGCATATTCTCCAATGGTCATTCCATATACAACAGGTACAGGCTGCATGCCTACAAATGATTTGTATTTGGTTTCAAGTACAGGACCATCAACATAAAAGCCATTAGGGTTGGGTCGATCCAATACGATCAGCGGAATATTATTTTCAATTGCGGTTTCAATATATTCCTGCAGCGAAGAGATATAAGTATAAAACCGTACGCCTACATCCTGGATATCAAACAGCATGACATCTACATCTTTCAGGTCTTCTTTTGAGGGCACTCTTTTTTTGCCATATAAAGAAACAACGGGGATGCCGGTGGCAGGATCAATAGTGCTTTCAACCTTTTCGCCCGCATCTGCGGTGCCCCTGAAGCCATGCTCCGGCCCAAAAATGACCTTGATATTCACTCCCGATTTTTGCAAAGTGTCTACCAGGTGTCCGGTTCCAACTATGGAGGTCTGGTTGGCAAATACGGCTACATTTTTTCCTTTTAAAGCAGGCAGGTACTGGTCCAGACGGTCGGCGCCCGTGCGCACCTGTGGTGGATCCTGGGTATTTCCGGATCGCAGGTTTTGTTGATTGTTACAGGAAGCATTGATGGAAAGTACAAGAAAAATAAGGTAGTAAAACTGGCTCAGCATTTTAAATATTTTGGGTTGAATCTGCATCAAATTTCATCAAAAATAACTAACCAAAACGTGAAAGCTTCGTACCTTCCCGGCCATTTGCTCCCTTCCTTTTCCTGCGATGCCCCACCTGGTTGCTGCAGTTTAAGTAATGCCCGTTTGGGTAGCAAATGCAATAGAATATTGTTGATTTAAAAGAAAATGACTATGCAACCAGCACAAAATGGAGACACAGTAAAAGTACATTACAACGGAAAGCTACGTTCAGGCGAAACATTTGACAGTTCGCAGGGCCGCGAACCCCTGGAATTTGAATTGGGTGGCGGACAAGTGATCAAAGGTTTTGAAGATGGCGTAAAAGGCATGCAGGTAGGCGATAAAAAAACGGTTGAAATCCCCGTTGAAGATGCCTATGGTGAAAAGCAAGAGGACAGGGTAATTGAATTTCCAAAAGACCAGTTTCCTCCTGACATGAACCCTGAAGAGGGCATACAACTGATGATGAGTGATGGATCCGGACAGCAATTCCCGGTAACCATTGTTGAAGTAAAAGAATCATCGGTTGTTTTGGATGCCAACCATCCCCTGGCAGGACAAGACCTTATTTTTGATATTGAGCTAATCGAACTCAAACCGGCATCAAGGATCATTATGCCTTAATAAAAAACGCCTCCACACGGAGGCGCTTTTTTATGCGGTTACTTCCTGTTTTGAAGTTTGATAGTTTGTTTTGCGCCTCACATTTTGTCCTCTGCTCATCAACCATCCCAGCCACAAACCTACGAGACCCCACGACACCACTGCATCCAGCAGGTGAATGGTAGTATCAAAGCCTTCATACCAGATATGGTTCGTATAGGGAGCGTTCATAAATACGATCAGTCCAACAGCAAGCGCTGCCAGTACAATATTGCGCATCGACATGTTGGCCATCTTTCCAGTGATCCAGCAGAACAGAAATACAATGAGCACGTTCACAAGAAATCCCCGGATCATGTTGCCCGCCATATTCGTTTTCAATTTATTATGGTATTGAATGCTGGCCCATGGCTGCCCACTGTTCTTGTCCATCATCGCCTGCCATTCATCCGAAGATGCAGTTCTCGGTAAACTGGGCATAATGTATCCGCCTTCTTTAAGATCCTGCGCCGCTAAAAAATCAAGAATGGCGGTTTGTTTTTCGGTATATGCCTGTGCAGGTTCATGCAGATTGGCGGCACCAAATGAAATAAATTGCCATAAAAAAATGATCAATGCTCCTATAAGGGAACCTATAATTATCTTTTTCATAAAATAGTTTTGATTTGGTTAAGTTAAAGAAGATTCAGTGTTTTGTCAATAACCTATAATAATCCTTCTTCTGCGTTAATTTTGGCTATGTTCCAGAATTACCAGTTTACTGCCGCCGAAAGATTTTTGCGTTATGTTCAAATAGATACGCAAAGTGATCCTGCATCACAACAACATCCCACAACCGAAAAACAAAAGGACCTCTCAAGATTACTGGCAGAAGAATTACTGGAAATGGGTATTGCTGATGCGCACATGGATGATTTTGGCTATGTATATGCTACCATTCCATCCAATTCCAATAAAAATGTTCCGGTGCTCTGTTTTTGTGCGCATGTAGATACCGCTCCGGATGCCAGTGGCAATGGCGTAAGGCCAATATTGCACAAAAACTACGATGGTAGTGATATTGTTTTACCCGACGACCCCTCCCAGATTTTAAAAAGCCAGGATTTTCCTTACCTTGATAGGTTAATAGGTCATGATATCATTACAGCCAGCGGAAAAACACTGCTGGGATCTGATGACAAGGCCGGCGTTGCGGAAATCATGGATGCTGCTCATTTTTTGGTTGCACATCCCGAAATAAAGCATGGAACGATCCGTTTGTTATTTACTCCCGATGAAGAAGTTGGAAAAGGAACGGACAAAGTAGATATGAAAAAGCTGGCTGCCGATTTTGGATATACACTTGATGGTGGTGAAGCAGGTTCACTTGAAGATGAAACCTTTAGTGCAGATGGTGTAACGGTAACTATAAATGGAGTGATCACACATCCGGGCTATGCAAAGGGAAAGATGATCAATGCTATGAAAATTGCCGGTGAGATTCTCAATGCGTTGCCAATGGAATTATCACCTGAAACTACTGAAGGAAAAGAGGGCTTTATACATCCTGTGCGACTGGAAGGAATTGCTGAAAAAACAACCATTGTATTTATCATAAGGGATTTTGATACAAAAGGATTAAAAGAAAAAGAAGACTTGCTTCAGGAAATTGTAAAAAAGGTTTTGTCGGGTTATCCAACTGCTGGTTTTGATTTTAAAGTACAGGAACAATACAGGAACATGAAAGAAGTATTGGATCAGCATCCGCAGGTGGTGAATTATGCAAAGCAGGCAATTGAACGAAGTGGTTTAAAATTGAAAATGGAAAGTATCAGGGGAGGAACAGACGGAAGCAGGTTGTCTTTTATGGGACTTCCCTGTCCTAATCTTTTTGCTGGAGAACAGGCCATTCATTCTAAACTTGAATTTATCAGTGTACAGGATATGAACAAAGCAGTTGAAACCATCGTTCATCTTTCCTGTATCTGGGAAGAAAACAGTTGATGTTTAAAATAAAACTTTTAAATGATGTTTGCCTGAAGCCGCTGCCATTATTATGGCTTTGCACATTGTTGTTTCCCATCTTCAGCTTTTCACAAAACCTGATCATGAACCAGGGTTTTGAGGATGAAAATATCTGCACCGAATTAAAAAAGAATTGTGCTCCGGAAGCATGGATGTCGAACAGTTTAAGAGGTAATTATTATTTTATTGATCCCCGGTATTCTTACGAAGGTGAAAAATTTATTGGGTTGCTTTTTGCGGCTTCCTCAAGAATGGAGCAAAGACAATTTATCAGGAGCAGGTTATTGTGCGGTTTAAGAAAGGGTTCCCAATACAGGTTGAATTTTTACATCAGGTCCATGCAGCCGGGGCTCGACAGTGTTGGTGTTTTGTTTTCACCGGAAGATCCTTTGTACCGGAAAACCGGGATCAAAGGACTGGGTGTTACCATGTACCTCAAGGAAGGCCTGCCCAATGAGTTTTCAAAAAGGGGCAGTTGGCAAAAAGCAAGTTTTTTATTTACCGCAACAGGAGAGGAGCATTATATTGTTTTTGCTGATTTTAAAAAAACCGCGCACCAGCAATCAGGGAAAACAGATTATTATTTCATTGACGAAGTTTCGCTGGTTCCAATGAACAGTGTTGAAAAAATTTGTCCGCTTGCAGATGCTATCAGGAAAGACGCCTACGATTTTAATGAAAGGCATAGTCTCCTTGAAAAAAAACTCAACCTGCAGATTGGCAACCCGCCTCCCATCCGTGATCTTCCAAAAACACTGAGACAGAGAGTAGATACGCTGACCATTCCTGAAGTGCTTTTTTCCACCAACAGCTATATTTTGAACCGGAAGGCACAATTGCTGCTCGATAGTTTTACCAATAATGCGCGTTATTTTCCAATAGATTCCATTGTGATCGAAGGACATACCGACAGCCGGGGTTCGGCCTGGATTAACGAAGTATTATCAGAGAACAGGGCCTATGCCGTGTTTAATTTTTTGCAGCCGCATTTTGCAACTTTCATGGTCATCCGTTTTTGGGCAAGTGAAAAACCGGTGGCCGACAACCGCACACCGGAAGGGCGTCAAAGAAACCGCCGCGTAGAAATTTATATGTATGTGCGGGAATAAATTATCTTGCAACCGCAACTAAAATTTTCTACTTATGTTTTTTCTTCAGGCGGATGCAAATCCACTCTTCAATTTTATAGTAGGTTACTGGTGGCTGTTAGTTTTACTTTTTATCATATTCAGCGGCTTATTTACCATCAACCAGGGTTATATTGGCGTTGTTACCATGTTTGGTAAATACCAGCGGGTGGTCAGGCCGGGGCTGAATATAAAGATTCCAATCCTTGAGCATGTGTTCAGAAGGATCTCTTACCAGAACCGTTCTGTTGAACTGGAGTTCCAGGCCATCACTACCGACCAGGCCAATGTATATTTTAAATCCATGCTGTTGTATGCCGTACAGAATGCGGATGAAGAGACCATAAAAAAAGTGGCTTTTAAATTTATCAGTGAGCGGGATATGATGCAGGCGTTAATTCGCACCGTTGAAGGATCGATCAGAACCTACGTGGCTTCAAAAAGGCAGGCTGAAATCCTGGGTTTAAGAAAAGAGATCGTGGAATATGTAAAAGAGCAGGTAGACAATTCTTTGGAAGAATGGGGTTACCACCTGATCGATTTGCAGATCACTGATATCAGCTTTGATAAAGTGATCCTTGAATCCATGAGTAAAGTGGTGGCTTCCAACAACCTCAAAGCTGCGGCCGAAAATGAAGGACAGGCCACGCTCATCACCAAAACAAAAAATGCAGAAGCGGAAGGTAATTCAATAAAGATCGCAGCAGAAGCTGAAAGGGAAGCTGCAAGATTGCGCGGACAGGGTGTTGCCTTGTTTCGCCAGGAAGTGGCAAAAGGTATGACCGAAGCTGCCGAACAAATGAAGCAGGCCAACCTGGATACCAATGTTATTCTTTTCAGTATGTGGACAGAAGCAATCAAGAATTTTGCTGAGTACGGAAAAGGAAATGTGATCTTTCTTGATGGAAGTCCCGATGGAATGGAAAATACCATGCGACAAATTCAGGCCCTGATGATCAAGCAGGCAGGTGTAGGGCATAAGGTGGATTAATTTCTGGTTGTCTGCAGGCACTCTTCCTGTTAAATCTGTGAAAAAGTTGAATGTTGTTCTTCGGGGCAACATTTTTTATACGCTTATTTGCAAAACAAAATATATATCCTCACTAAACGTTATTCAACACGTTATACTACATTTACCCGATAATTAAGCATTCGTATGATAAACCTGCTACAGATTGTAGATAGCCTGAACACTGCATCAAAAGCCGATATTAACAGCGACGGAAGTATAAGCCTGGGAGAGTTGCTGACTATGGGTGGATGGATCATGATCCCATTGCTTTTTCTTTTTGTTGTTGCCGTGTATGTATTTTTTGAACGTTTCCTTGCCATTAAAAGGGCTTCGCGCATGGAAGGAAACTTCATGAATATCATCCGCGATCATATTGTGAACGGCAATGTTTCTGCTGCAAGAAGTTTTGCAAAGAACACCAACCACCCTGTTGCCAGGATCATCGATAAAGGCATTCAGCGAATTGGTAAACCGATCGATAATATTGAGAAGAGCATGGAGAATGTGGGCAAGCTGGAATTGTATAATATGGAAAGAAATCTTTCTGTTCTTTCCCTCATTGCAGGTATTGCACCGATGTTCGGGTTCCTGGGAACCATCATTGGTATGTTCCAGTTGTTTTATCAGTTGGCTGCAACAGGGGATTTTACCATTCAAACCATGGCAAATGGTATCTATACAAAAATGATCACTTCAGCTACAGGTTTAATCATTGGTCTGCTTGCTTATATTGCTCATAATTTCCTTACCATGCAGGTTGACAAAACAGCAAACAAAATGGAAACTTCCAGTTCTGAATTCCTGGACATTTTACAGGAGCCTACAAGATAAATTCAAACTGGAAAGCAAATAATTAACCGAAATGAACATCAGGAGAAAACTCAGAGCACATTCAGAAATTCATACAGGACCCCTGAATGATATCCTGTTCATCCTGCTTTTATTCTTCCTGATCGCATCTACGCTTGCCAACCCAAACCTTGTGCGCGTGAACAATCCAAGAGGTTCAAAAGATATGAAGGCCAAACAAAATATTATTGTTTCGGTAAATAAAGACCACCAGTATTTCATCGGCCAGCAGCCAATAGATTTCAGCATGATCGACTCTCTTTTAAAATACCAGATCGAAAATGCCCGCCTTGTAGTTGATACCCCGTCGGTGGTGGTGAATGCCGATACCAGCGCTTACTGGGGAGAGGTTTTCAAGATCATGAATATTGCCAAAAAGTACAATGCCAAAGTGGGTGTGCATGTAAAATAGCCCCTAGGTTCCGGCTGTTTATTTAAGGGCGCGCAACATTCTTTCTTTACCCTGCATATCTTTTCTTATTTCTGTGGTATATCCCGCCGCCTCAAAAATGGATCTTACTTTTCCTGCAAACAGTTCATGTACTTCCATATAAATTCGTCCTTCTTCATGCAGCCTGTGTTGTCCGTATGTTATCAAAGCCGAATAAAAAATAAGCGGATCATTGTCTGCTACAAATAAAGCCTCCTGTGGTTCAAAATCCGTTACGTTGTTTTGAATAGATGCTTTTTCATGCAGCGGGATATAAGGAGGGTTACATACAACAATGTCAACCGATGGGAGTCTTTTCTGTTGTGCAGGATCCAGAAAATCCAATCCCTGGAAATCAACCCGGATATCCAAAGCAGAACCATTTCTCCTGGCAATATTCAACGCGGTTTCGCTGATGTCGCAGCCCCATACTTCGGCAAGAGGCATGGTTTTCTTGAGCGCAAGTGCAATACAACCACTACCGGTGCAGACATCCATGATCTTTAAAGTGTTGGTTTTATCTGCATCCTGTGGAAGTTTATCAAATACCTTTACACCTGAGGACCGCACATCTTTCACCACCCAATCTGCCAGTTCTTCTGTTTCCGGCCTCGGAATTAATACAGCGGGACCTACAAATAATTCCATTCCGTAAAACCAGGTTTTTTCCATGATGTATTGTATGGGTTCGTGAAGTAAGAGCCTTTCAATAAATGGCTGGATCCTTTCTTTATCAAGTGGATATTCCTGTTTTTTATTTTTTACGATGTCAGCAGGGGAGAGGCCTGTAAGATGTTCGACCAGCAACCTTGAAATGTTTTCTGCTTCATTGTGTGGGTAGATGCGCAGCAATTGTTCTGTAATTAAGCTTTCTGCATCCATGATTTTCATTTGTCAAACTTAAATCATACTGGTATATTTTTGTCTGATCAGGATGAATCTTTCCCAACACCAGAAATATATGCAGCGTTGCCTGGATCTTGCAAGGCTGGGAGCGGGAAGGGTAGCACCCAACCCCCTGGTAGGCGCTGTGCTGGTATTCCAGGACAGGATGATTGGTGAAGGCTATCACCAGCAGTATGGAGGAGCGCACGCAGAAGTCCATTGCATCCAATCGGTATCAAATGAGGATCGCCAGCTGATATCATCATCAACATTATATGTTTCGCTTGAACCCTGCGCGCATTATGGCAAAACACCGCCATGTGCAGACCTGTTGATTCATCATAAAATTCCTGCTGTGGTTGTGGGTTGCCGTGATCCTTTTTCTGAAGTAAACGGAAAGGGAATCGAAAAACTTTTGGCCTCGGGTGTAAAAGTATATTGTGGAATTATGGAAGAAGCCTGCAGGGAGCTCAACAAAACTTTTTTTTGTTACCATACTTTGCACCGTCCATTTATTGTATTGAAATGGGCGGAAACAGCTGATGGATTTCTCGCAAATTTGGATCAAAAAGAAGCACAAAGATTAATGATCAGCAATGAACTCAGTAACAGGATGGTGCACCAGTTGCGCTGCAATTCCATGGGCATTATCGTTGGAAGAAAAACCGCATTGCTTGATGATCCACGGTTGAACACCCGGCTCTGGCCAGGTAAGGATCCGGTGCGAATGGTTTTTGATCCTTCCCTTCAATTACCAGCCGGACTGCAGATTTTTAACGGGGAAACTTCAACAATCGTTTTCAATTACGATAAGCATTCAATGGAAAATGTTAGGGAAGATGTTCATGTAAATAAGGTACACTATTACCAGTTGGGAAGGAATGCTGAACCAGTGTGTCAGTTGGTGAACGGAATGTACCAGGCCGGACTGCAATCGGTTTTGGTGGAAGGTGGTGCAAGGTTGCTGCAAAGTTTTATAGATGCCGGTTTGTGGGATGAAGCAATGGTGATCAGGAACAGCAATTTGTATATTCAAAATGGTTTGCCAGCACCCATTTTACAGGATCATGTCTACACGCGCCAGCAGCAATATCAAAAAGATATTATCCAATTTTACAAAAGGAAATAATGTCGTTGCCCGATTTTTATCATACCATAGAAAAACCATCGTTTGCTGAATATAAGGACAGGGGCAGCAGGTTTCTGGCATTTGCCTTTCCTGTTTCCACTGCAGATGATTTTAAAAAACGCATGAAGGAATTAAAGGAAGCGCATGCAAAAGCAGTGCATCATTGTTTTGCCTACCGCATAGGTATTGATGGAAATAATTTTCGTACGGGAGATGATGGCGAACCTTCCGGTACAGCAGGTAAACCCATACTAGGACAACTGGATAGCAAAGGGCTCACCGATATGGCTGTTATTGTAGTGCGGTATTTTGGCGGTACACTCTTAGGTGTTCCTGGTTTGATCAATGCCTATAAAACTTCCACCTCACTTGCATTGCAGCTGACCCCTATTATTCAAAAACCTGTGCTGGTAAAATATGAGATCAATTTTGATTATACGTTGATGAATGAAGTGATGATGACTGTAAAAAGGTTTGGATGTTCAGTGATGGAAAATGAAATGCAATTATTCTGCAGGATGGTGATTGGTATCCCCAAAGCAGATGAAGATCATTGCAGGTTAAGGTTTGAAGAGATGCATGGAGTGGAGGTGAAGAAGTCAATGTGAAGAGGCAGGGTGAATGGGTCAATAGTCAATGGTCAATGGTCAATAAAGTGATCATTTGTTTTGGCCATTTTGCTTTTCGCTTTTCACTATTGACCATTGACCCATTCACTATTCACTTTTCACGATTGACCATTGACCATTCGCTAAAACAAACCTCAGCCCATTCTTTTCTTCAGATTTTCATCAATGGCATCGAGGAATTCTTCTGTATATAAATAATCCGTTCCGTGCTGAGCTTTCCCGGGATTAATCGTAAGTGCAAGGTCTTTGGTCATTTTTCCACTTTCAACGGTCTGAATACAGACTTCTTCCAGGGCATTACAAAAATCGATCAGCGCCTGGTTGTTATCCAGCTTGCCTCTGAATGCAAGTCCTCTTGTCCATGCAAATATGGAAGCAATTGGGTTTGTAGAAGTTGGATTGCCTTTCTGGTGTTCACGGAAGTGACGTGTAACAGTTCCATGTGCCGCTTCGGCCTCCATGGTTTTTCCATCGGGTGTGATCAATACTGATGTCATCAGTCCTAGTGAACCAAATCCCTGTGCAACAGAATCACTCTGCACATCACCATCATAATTTTTACACGCCCACACAAATCCACCGTTCCACTTCATTGCTGAAGCCACCATATCATCGATCAGCCTGTGTTCATATACAATATTGGCTTTTGCAAAAAGGTCTGTGAATTCGGCATCAAAGATCTCCTGGAAAATATCCTTGAAACGTCCGTCATATTTTTTAAGAATGGTATTCTTGGTACTCAGGTACAAAGGCCATCCCTTCGTAAGCGCCATATTCATACAACTGCGCGCAAATCCGCGGATGCTTTCATCTGTATTGTACATGGCCATCGCCACACCACCTTCGCCGGTAAATTGATATACTTCATATTCCTGCTTTTCGCCGTTTTCAGCCTCGAAGCTTATAGTCAGTTTGCCCTTTCCTTTCACAACAAAATCTGTTGCACGGTACTGGTCACCAAAAGCATGACGGCCAACTACAATAGGTTTATCCCAGGTAGTTACAAGCCGCGGAACGTTTTTAATAACTATGGGTTCCCTGAAAACAGTACCATCCAGAATGTTCCTGATGGTTCCATTAGGGCTCTTCCACATTTGTTTTAAACTGAATTCTTCCACGCGTCCTTCGTCCGGTGTGATGGTGGCGCATTTAATACCTACGCCATATTGTTTAATCGCATTTGCTGCATCTATCGTTACACGGTCATTGCTCTGGTCGCGGTATTCAATTCCCAGGTCGAAATATTTAATGTCAACTTCTATATAAGGAAGTATGAGTTTGTCTTTGATGAATTTCCAGATAATTCTTGTCATTTCATCACCATCCAGTTCCACAACAGGATTGGCTACTTTGATCTTCTCTGCCATTTCTTCTACAGTTTGGTTTTAAATAACGGCAAAACTAAGGCAACAATGCCGATTGCAGGCTATCGATTTTTTTTGACTTGAATTCATTCAAAACCTTCAAATGGGTATCAAATCAACAAATTTTTGATGGTATGTTATTTGTGCCGCTTCCATCATTCAATCACTAAACAATCATATATGAACCGGACACTAGTGGAAAGGCGAGAACAATCTGCCACAGAAGAAAGATCAATAGGAGCAAACAGCTGGCTGGTGGCGCCAGGCGTATGGCGATTAAAAGACATTTTTGTAAACGTATATATTATACAGAACAGGGAAGGAACGGAGTGGGTGCTGGTGGACACAGGATTAAAATCAACAGGTGCCAAAATAAAATCACTGGTAGCAGAAATCTTTGGAAGTGCAGGCAGCAAACCTAAAGCAATTATTATGACGCATGGCCATTTTGATCACAGAGGTTCTTTACTGCAACTTGCCGATGAATGGGGTGTTCCCGTTTATTGTCATCATAAGGAAAGGCCTTATCTCACAGGTATTGCTTCATATCCTCCTGCTGATCCATCTGTTGGAGGTGGTGCCTTGGCGTTACTGTCTTTTACTTATCCTAAAGGACCTATTAATGCAGAAGCCTACCTGCGGATTCTCGAAGCAGATCAATCAATCGATGAAGATGCTGAACAGGGAAAGATTGCTGAACTTGAAGACTGGAAATGGTATTACACACCCGGGCATACACCCGGTCATATTAGTTTGTTCAGGGAAAATGATGGTGTTTTAATTGCCGGTGATGCCATTGTAACTACTATGCAGGAATCTTTACTTGCAGTGGCCACTCAAAAGAAATACCTCAGCGGACCACCTAAATATTTTACACCAGACTGGGGTGCAGCAACACGCTCCGTAAAACAATTAGCAGCGCTTGAGCCCAATGTAATCGCTACAGGGCATGGACCTTCCATTTATGGCGATGTGGCCAGGAAAGAGTTGCATAAGCTGGTAAGGGAATTTTGGAAATGGGGATTGCCTGCCGCAGGCCGTTATGTAAAAGAGCCCGCGGAATTTGATGAGAACGGAATCCCTGTACACATTCCTTCACCCAAAGGAAGGATGCTGAAAAAAATAGCCTTTGCAGCTGGTTTGTTGGTGCTGGGTTACATCATTATGAAGCAGCGAAAACAAACCACCGGTTTGAAAAGAATAATAACAGGAATACTGGGTAAGACCATAATGAAAAGTTCGATGGGGGCAGTTGGTGCGGTGGCGCCTGCAAACCCAGCCATTCCGGCCATTCCATTGATACCTGCCTTATAAATTGAAGCTCTCTCCGGGGAGCTTTTTATGTAAGTTGTCTTTTGTAGATCTGTATCGCGTTTTCAAAACCAAGGTATAATGCATCACTGATCAGTGCATGCCCAATGCTTACTTCTTCCAGCAATGGAATATGGGTTTTAAAATATTTCAGGTTATGAAGATCAAGATCATGTCCTGCGTTGATGCCCAATCCAAGTTCTTTTGCTTTTTCAGCAGCTGCTACATAAGGTGCTACTGCTTTTTCTTTTTCATTTTGTGCAAATAGTGAGGCAAAACTTTCTGTGTAGAGTTCTATGCGGTCGGTTCCGGTTTCAGCGGCGCCTTCCACCATTTTGATATCCGGGTCAACAAAGATGGAAACCCTGATCCCCTGTTTTTGAAAAACAGGAATGATCGCTTTAAGATAATTTTTTTGTGCAACCGTGTTCCATCCATGATCAGAAGTCAGCTGGCCTTCTTCATCGGGTACGAGTGTTACCTGCACCGGGTTTACTTCAAGAACCAGGTCAACAAATTTCTTTTCCCTGCAGTTGCCTTCAATATTGAATTCGGTTGTAACGATATGTTTGATCGCTTTTACATCTGCATAACGGATATGTCTTTCGTCGGGTCGGGGATGCACAGTGATTCCATCCGCTCCAAATCTTTGTGCATCTATTGCTGCTTTTATCACATCAGGGTTGTTGCCTCCCCTGCTATTGCGAAGCGTGGCAAACTTGTTGATGTTTACAGACAGTCGGGTGAACATGGATCAAAAATAGGTTTAAAAGGAATAGTTATGGAATTAGCAGGTACCGCTTTATGGGTCTTTCTTTTGTTGATGCTAATTTGGCTTGTGGTTTTGGCTACCAGCATTATCGGGCTGGTAAAACGGCGGGACATTTCACTTCCTGCAAAAATCTTTTGGGCACTTGTAATTTCACTAGCACCAGTTGTTGGGTTGATCATTTATGTGCTGATCGGAAGACCAGCGCGAAAAGGAATGAAGGTTTAGGTTCAAACCTCTGGTCTTTCAAACCCAAAATTATTTGCATAAAGCTTTTTAGAAATATTGGCTGGTTGCTGGTGAATCGAAACGTTGAATGCTTCCAGTGGCCATCGCTTTCCATCATAAAAAAAACATCCTTTGTAATTCATTTGCTGCAACAGCTTAAACAGTGCGCTAAGTTTTCTTCACCAATATGGCGCGCTTCTGCTTCTACCAGTAAGCCAGGATGATGTGTGGTTAAGGTATCTCTTGCACCTTGTATCACCTGTAATTCATGACCCTCCACATCAATTTTTATAAAACCAGGTATGATGTTGTGTTTTGAGCAATACCTGTCGATCGTGGTTGTTCTCACAAAAGCCTGGTCCGGGTCTTCATATTTATTTTCAAGTGAAGCCTCGTAGGAAACAATGTTTTGTTGTGGCTGTATGTAAAGCGTGCGTGTTTCTTCTGTATCCGAAACCGCCATGTTTTCCAAGGTCACATTTGACTGTTTGAAGAGATCTTTCAATATAAGATAACCTTTCTCCTGCGGCTCAAAAGCGATCAATTTCCCTTCCTTACCAATAGCTTCTTTCATCCAGAAACTATAACCACCTTTGTGCGCACCGATATCAATGACAACCGCACCTTTGCGGATCTTTTGCATCATAAAACGAAATTCCGGCCGATCCTGCACAAAACGGTACTTACCAGCGCGAAATAATAATTTCAAAAGGTCGATCCATTTTTTCATCAGGTCAGCGGGCAACTTTATTGATTTCTTTTTTCATTACAAGAAATTCCAGTTCCTGTTTGGGAATTCCAAACCGCGGATCCTTTGGAAATGGTTTTCTTTCCGGGGTAATATGATAGCCATGCCTTTCATACCAATTGATCAATTCTTTTCTCAGCGTAATTACATTCATTACAATTGCTGCACATTCCCATTTGGAGGCCTGTTTCTCTGCCGCCTGCAGCAACAATTTTCCATATCCCTGATCCTGTAAACCCGGTGCAACTGTAAGCATTCCCAGGTAAAGGTTGTTTTCCAATTTTTGAAGAAATACGCAGGCGATGATATTTTCATCCCGCAATCCAACCAGGATCACTGCGTTTTTTTCATTCAGCATCTTTCCCAAACCTTCTTCACTCACACGGATGCCTTCAAGAAAGTCAGCTTCTGTAGTCCAACCAGCTTTCGAGGAGATTCCCCGGTAGGCACTGTTCACCAGGCTGTTCAAACGCGGAATGTCTTCTTTTGCCGCTGCTCGTAAAAAAAGTTCAGGCATAGGCAAAAATAAGCGTGCGGTTAATTAAAAAAACTGATATTCCTGACTTCATCTTCTTTATTGTAGATCCAAAGAATCAGGAGCGTTTGTTGTGTTTATAAAAATGTATGGAACAGGATTTTGAGCGGATGAACATTAAAAGGCTATTAGATCTTTACATGGAAGAATCCAGAATATTTTCAAAGGCGCTGGAATCAGGCATTTGCTGGCGCCAATTACACATGCTTTCTAACAGGATCAGGCGTATTGGTAACCTGATCAACTTTAAGAGAAAAAAATAAACGGGGTTGATAATTATAAAAAAAGCCTCTTTAATAAGAGGCTGTAAAGGTGATCATAGATTTCAGGCCATACTATTCAGCAACACATAAAAACTTGCCCCCCAAAATCCAAGAAATAGTGATATCATTAAAATAGTTGATAGCGCCTCTGTTTTTTCACTTCTAACTCCGTTGTGCACGAATATATCCTGTATATGTTTCATAAGGTATCTTTTAATACCTATATGCATTACAAAAAGATGCCGGAATCAATGAAAGGAAAGAATTTGGATTAGATGAGGAATACCAGCAACAACATAGATGCTAGATCTCACAAAAATCAATATTTACCGTATGAGCGTTACCACACCTTTCAAAAAGTAGGGTTTTCCCAGGAAATCTGTGGCTTTTACTTCCCAAACATAGGTTTCTGTTTTTTGCAGCAATCCATTAATTTTTCCATCCCATCCTTTACCATTGATATTGGTTTGAAAAACCTGCTGTCCCCACCGGTTAAAGATTCTGAAATAAGCGATATTGACCATTCCAACGGCAATGGGTCTTAAAACATCATTTTTTCCATCATTATTGGGTGTAAAAGCGGAAGGAATAAAAACAATGGGCGGCGTTTTATACACCGTCACTTTTATATTGGCAGAATCAACACATCCCACATCATCAAAAACATACACGGTATAACGGATTGCATCCAGGTTTTCGTTAAATACTGCGATCGGATCTGCCACCGTAGGTAAAGAAAGAAAGTGGTCAGGAAACCATAAATACTGCACGCCTCCAGTGGCATTCAGTTGAAGTGGCTGGTTGATCACAACAGCAGTATCATTTCCGGCAAATGCCTGAATTTTCGGAGTAACGGCCATAATCATCGTGTCGTGTGAAGGTTTTGGACAACCTTTATTGTCTGTTGCAGTTAGCACAAAAGATGTCGTACTCAATGGCCGTGCAGTTGTGGAAAGACTTTGCGCATTCGTTGGGATCAAGGCGGGTGACCAGCTGTATTGTATAGCATCACTGGATCCATTCAGCATACCTGTTGTTCCATAACAAATGGTGGTATCTGCACCGGCATTGACATAAGGATAAGGGACAGTGTTCACCGTATAGGTTCCGGTAGTGCTGCAATGTCCAATAGAGGCAATTAATTGATAAGTTGTGGTGGCTGCAGGCTGCGCACGGGTAAATAATTGATCTGGATCTGCAAGGTTCAAAGCGGGCGACCAGGAAAAATGAAGTCCGTTGGTTTGTGCCCCCAGGCTGATGGAATCTGATAAACAGATCACCGTATCGGCACGCATCGATAGTGAAACGAAATCTACAACCCTCACTTGAATGCTGTCAGTATTCAGACAGCCGTTATCGTTCAGGGTGACTAAGTAACTTGTTGTGGAGGAAGGAAAGACCGAAGCCGTGCTGGTTGCGCCCGAGAGCATATTTATATTCGGGCTCCAGGAAAAAATACCGTTTCCGACAGCTGAAATTTGAACCGTATCTCCATTACAGATCAAAGTGTCTTTGGAAGGAATGTGCAGGGGCGGCTTATCAAAAATGCTGATCACTTTAAAAATGGTATCGCGGCAGCCTTTTGTAGTTCCTACTATTAACTGTACCGTTTTATTACCGGTCACCGCATAAGTGTGTAAAGGATTTTTAATGGTTGATGTAGTGGTAGCACTTCCAAAAAACCATTTCCATGAATTGACCATTCCATAAGGCGTCTGGGAAAGGTCGTTGAATTGCGAGGGTTTGGTAAGGCATTGGCCAAACACATCAAAATCTGCCTGCAAACCCGGATACACACGGATAACTGCGGTTGCAGAATCATTACACTGCTGACCGGAATTGATCAATAATTTTACCTGGTAGATCCCTGTGTCAGTGAAATTGAAATTCATTACAGGATCTGCAGAAGTGAAAATAATATTTCCATTGTTATCTTTCACCTGCCAGTTATGACTTGTGATCAGCGGACTGCTAGAGATATTGGCAATTGAAATGGAAGTTGTTTCCTGACACAGCAGGTATTCGTTTTCCAGCACTGCTGCAGCAATGGAACACTCGGTAATGCTGATCTGCAGATCTTTCCTTTGAATGGCAATCACCTGCCCGTTTCTTATTTCTTCCACACATACAGTAACTACATAAACTCCTGAAGGTGGTGCAATTCCCGAGATCAGCCCTGTTTGAGGATTGATCGTAACACTGGTACCTAAAGGCGCGTTCTCAAAATAGCCCTGCCCATACGGAACCGATTCATAAGGTGGTGGAAAAGGGGGTGTAATTTGTCCGGAAGAACTGCTCTGGTAAGCACCGCAAAAACTATAACGTAATCCGTCTCCATCAGCATCATTTGCAGCAAAGCTATAGGTGAATGCATTGTTTGCACAAACAATAACAAGATCATTCCCTATGAATTTTGCACTGTTGTTTGCAAGTCCGGATGGTACTTGCATCGTGCCTGGAATTTCTGCCGTATAAGTGGCTCCGATCTGGCCATAACCCGTTATGAGATTATTGATCCCGGAGATGCGGTAGTTTACCTGTCCTGATATAATATAACCATTTACATTCTCGGGTAAGGAAACAGTGAATTCATAAAAACCTACATCATAACAAACCAGTGGGGGATTGGAAATGCAAGGATTTGTATTTGGTAGTGTAAGATTTTGTTGGGAAAAAAGTGGCACGGTAACATTGGTAATCCGCGCAAAGGTCAACCTATCGAACACAGAGATTACCGCGGGATTATTGAATTGCCTTCCACTGAAACAACGCATGAACAATTTAAGTGTGACCTGGTATTCATGGTTGCTTCCATTTTTACCTATGTATGTATAAAACATCTCACCACCCGTTATATGATCGGCTTTCACAATGTTGCAAATGCAGGTTAAAATTAAAATGGTTAAAAGCCTCTTCATAAAAGTTGGGGATCTTCAAAGGGTAAAGGAAGCGGCTTAATGAATTTACACCAATAAAGGCAGTAAATCCATCGTTTTTTGACCTTACTGATTATAATTTTGACTATGTATTCAAAAGAAGTTTCACAAACCCGGGAGGCATTCTGGACCCGCTTTGGACAATATATGTCACCGGTTTTGTCTGCGGAGGGCGCAAAGTTCAATTGGATCAACTATAAAACAGGACAAAAGATTATCAGTTTCAAGATGCGTGCCGATAAACATAAAGGAAGGATCAGCATACAGATCAGTCATAAAGAACTTTCTGTACAACAGGTTTATTTTGAACAGTTCCAGGCATTAAACAAAATATTACATGCGCACCTGGGTGAGCAATGGACCTGGAATTTCCGGGAAACAGATGTTTATGGGAAGCTTTCATGCAGCATATTCAAAGTAAGCCAGCCTTTAAATTTATACAAGAAAGAAGACTGGCCCGGCCTCATCAGTTTTTTTAAACCAAGGATCATTGCACTGGATGCATTCTGGAGTGAAGCCAGGTATGGTTTTGAAGAGTTTTCCTAATGCCACTTATTTCTTTTTCGGTCCCACGTAGTAAAACCAACCTTGAACTGCAGCGGATTATTGAACTGGTTGGCAACAGAACCTACAACATAAACGCCCAATTTGAATTTTGTAAGCGGGTTGAAAGGCCATTTAAAAATCCTTTCCACACCACCAAATAATTCAGCGTAACGCAGGTTCATTTCCGGGGCAATCAAAAATCCGCCTCCGACCACTTCTCTCAGTTGCAATTTTTTAAAAATGGGGATTTTATTAAGCAAGGCTCCATTGAATTCATGTACCATGTGTCCCTGGTAAAACCTGTTGAAAAGAGGGAAAGTAGAATCGAGCGACTGGAAAGCTTCATCAGGATTCATAAAAAGAAAAGGGTCGCCGCGACGCTGGAAAGAATAATCCAGTAATCTCAGGTCTTTTTTAGTTAGAAAACTTCCGCTTTTAATATTATACCGCGTAATGCCCATGATCCCCAGGCTGATCTTTTGTTCCAATCCAAACTCCAGGTAATCAAAATCAACCACGCTGCTGATGGGTCCGGGAATGCCTTTTCTGTAAGTGGCGAAGAAAGTAGGCCATGCGGATCCAAGGATGATCTTTTCTTTTGGTTCTCTTATGTATCGCTGGCGTGGTGTATAACGGATATCGATTTTGGCATAAACTGCATTGAAAGGATCAAAAGCAACTGGTTGGTTGTTGTCAATGATGCCACCAAAAAGGCTGTCTATTTTTGCATTGGTTTTATATCCATTTACCGACCGCCTGAGGGCAAGGTCAGCTTCAGTATAGATAAACAGTCCATTGGCTACTTCAAGCCCATGGCCCACTGCAAAATAATTATTCAGGAAATAGCTGCTTCTTTTAATCTGGTTGATCCAGGCATCACCCTGGTAAATGCGGTCAAAATCCCGGTTCACATCAAATTTGTAAAAACCCCGGTTGAATGGATTATACATCCTGCTGAGTTGCAGGGTACCATTTACATCCTTATTGCGGAATCCATAACTGATTTCAGAATAGATCCTGATATCTTTTCTGGATGCAAACCTTTTAAAATAATAAAATGAAGGCCTGATCCTTCCTCCCCCAAACTGGAAAGGTTCATATAAAGAGATCAACGGGGGCAACACCCATTCTCTTTCTTTTTTCCTGTCAATGAAAGTTTGACCAAACAGGCCGATCTTCTTCCATGTCACCCTGTTGTTTGCCCGCTCAATGCTGTCCAGGTAAACTTCGGTATTGGTGATACGGTATATGCTGTCGCGGTAACGAATGAAACGCAATTCTTTTTCAGTCAGCGGTTCTGTTCTTACGGTTTCCCAGAAAGAACTGTCTTTTTCATAAGCTTCCTGCGCTGTGGAACTGATCTCCAGACCGAACGTGCGGCGTGGAAAATTTTTATTCAGTTCAAAATCATTATAGGTGATCAGGGTTTGTCCTGATAGTTTTCTTTTGCTGGATTTGGAATAATAGTTAAACAATTGCCTGGTAAGCATCCATGCTTTATCCTGCACAAAGCTGTATTGCTGTTCCACTTCAAAGAAATCATATTCCGTAAGATGGTAACTGGGAAACCGGAATTTTGAGTGTAAGATGGCCCAGGAACTGTCTGCAATGGTCACTTCACCTTCCACAGTTGCATTACTTAATTGCCTTGGTTTTATGGAAATAATATACACTCTTTGACCATCCCTGTTTTCAATCTTTATGGATTTAAATTTATACGCAAGTAAACCGCTATAGCTAAAGGGAGAGAGGAAGGGTGTGGTTGAAATGGAAGGCACTTTCACCAGGTTATTATAAAAATTAAAATCGCCGGCTGTGGTGGACAGGTAAAAAAGATTTTCTGCATTCCCGCTTTTCTTCACACCTAATCTTTCTTCCCGCATTCTGGATTCCGTTTCATAATCCAGCTGCAGTGAAATTTCTGCCATCGCCATTCCATTCAGATCATATTCATCGGTTTGAAATAAAGAGGAATCTGTTTTTCCGCGGTCTTTTTTATTGGTGGAAGAATCCTGTTGCAGCGCTTTAATATAGATCATGCTGGAATAGGGCCCGGAAGCATTCATGAGTGCTTCCTTATTCCTGATTACATTCCTGATGATTTCTTCTGAGCGGTCTTTGATCTTCACCCTGATCACGATATCCTCCAGGTTACTATCTTCATTTTCATCAAGAATGATATTCTGAACATAATTGGAAGTAACGGTAAGCTTCAACACCCGGTCTTTATAACCTACCATGCTGATCATCAGGTCGTATGTGCCACGATCAAGCTTAAGTGTATAAGAACCGTCTTCTTTTGTAATGGTGCCTACCTGAGATTGCTTTAACTGTATGCTTACAAAAGCCAGCGGTTCCAGCCTGTTGTTGGTGATCTTCCCGGAAACCACGAATGATTGTGCAATGCCCTGGATGGAAATAAATAAGAGAAGAAGAAAAAAGAAATATTTACGCATAATGGCTTGCTTACGGTTCAATAGTGGTTCCTTTAAAAATGCAAAGCTAGAATCTGACTCAGAAAATACTACTTCCGATGCATTGTTTTAGGCTGGCATTTGCATTATTTGGTCGATTTTAACATCTGAAGGCCCTGTGTTCTGGAGGAAGGTTCTATTTTTAAAGCCAATCTACATTATGAAATCATCCCTTTTGCTCCTGTTCATTTTATCTTTTGTAAGTATCGAAAGTTTTTCGCAGGAATGTAAATTGAGAAAAAGTATCGATCAGTTCAGCCAGGAACCAAAATTATCTTCAGGGTTTATGAATTTTTCTACAGTGAAGGGTGAAAGAATTTCCCTGAGCATTGAAGCAGACAGCAAAGAAGTGCGGCTCTTATTTTCATTAAAAGGGAATTGTTTTAATGACCAGTCCACTGCCGCTTTTTCTTTTGAAGGAAGCAAATCGAAAAATACCCAGAAAAACACCAGTTCGATGAATTGTGATGGCGTATTTACCATTGTTTTCAGAAATACAAATACGACTCCATCTGCATTACAAAAAATAGGAAAGCAAAAACTCACCACTATTCTGTTTACTTCCAGCAATAATCAGAAAATCGAAGTACAACTTACAGAAGATGAACGTGCCCTTGTAGTTGAAAAGGCAAATTGCATGATCACCGAATCCAAATCGCTGATCAAATCCTGATCAGGGTTCCCTGTTCGATAAGCTTATCAATAATACTATGGCAAGAAAGTTGAAACATATTGCTCATAAATTTTTAAGCTATGCCAACAAATTACAACCCCGAGCACAAAGAAGGATCTGTAGCAAAGACTATTGAAAGACAAACAGCAAAAATTCCATCAGATGTTTATTTATGGACTGCACTTGGCTTTATGGCTGTGTCACTAACGCTGCATATCCTTGGAAAGAAAAAGGAAAGTTTATTTATAGGGCAATGGCCGGCGCCATTTCTTATTATGGGCCTTTATAACAAGATAGTGAAACTGGAAGGTCACGATTAAAAAAAGAGCAGCGCAACTGCTCTTTTTTTATGCTCTATTTTAAAGCTTCTACAGTTCCGTTAAATGAAACGGTTTCCCTATTGGTACTTATTACCTGTAAACTGGCATAACCGTTATCGGAAACACTGAGAAATAATTGTCGAACCTGTGTTGAAGCTGCAGGTGAAAAAGATATTTCCCACCGTTTATTTTTCCTGGTTTTATTGGATTCAAATGCCCTGGTATTTACTTCAATCGGGCCACCAGTGCGATTAACGGAAGCATCAAATGCTCTCCCAAAAAAAGGTAAAAGAACAGAAAGTGAATCGTTTGTTAGTCTTAAGCCATATCCTGAACCGGCAATTGTAGTAGGCGTAGCACGTGAAGGCGACATGGTTTGAGCAATAAATGCATAATTGCCAGATTCCAGCAACTGTGTGACCGCTGTATTGTCAGTTACGCGGGAGGAACTGCAGGCACCAAAAATAAATAAAAGGCAAAGGCCGTAAAGTAGTTTCATAATATGAAACTATCTCCAAAGGACGTACCATTGTTTTCTCAAACGGGGAGTTGCTGTTCTTTATACTGTTTCAGCCGGGCGTCTGTAATTTCTTGTTGGAGTTCTTTATTAATGATCACACCTGCTTTTGCACCTTCTGCACCGGCTACAACAACAAAATGCATGTCTTTTGCAGCATCGCCAGCTACATAAAGTCCAGGTATATTTGTTTGCTGAAATTTATTGGTAACCACAACTCCTTTCCTGTTGATTTTACAGCCAAAAGTTTCTGCCAGGTCGCACTGCTGAGTATAGCCGTTTACAAAAAACAGGGCATCACAATCAACTGTTTCACCATTCTTTAAATGGATCTTTTTTAATTGTTGATCCTCACCAATAAGGGAGGCTATTTGGTGAGCCACCACCCGGATGTTGTTGGCATCCAGTTGTTCTTTTTGTTCAGGTTTTATACGGAATTTTCCATCGGTGAAATAGCTAACGTCATCTGACCAGTTTTTAAGCGCCAGTGCAAGTTCCCAGCCTTCTTTGTTCCTGGCATACACACCAATTTTTTTGTCTTTTACTTCCCAGCCATCACAATAAGGACAATGAAAAACCGAAGAACCATAAAACGTATCCATTCCTTTTATTGAAGGAAGATTATCAGAAAGACCAGTAGCCACCAGTAATTTTTTTGCCTGGTAAATGATCCCGTCTTCATCATAAACCTGGAAAATACCTTCCTGGTTCCGGCGTGCATTTGTTATTTTTTTATTTTTCACTTTCACTCCATATTTATGAAGCTCTTCATGGGAGATCTTTATAAAATCTGAAGGAAGAATGTCGTCGCGGGTAAGGTAGTTATGCATGCCATGTGACCGGCGGTTCCTTTGAGTTCCATGATCAAACAGCAATACATTCCTACGGCATCTTCCAAGAACGACACCTGCATTCATGCCTGCAGGCCCGCCTCCAATAATGATACAATCAAAAATGTCCATCCCAAGAATTTTTATGTTGCGGTGCAAACTTAATGCTAATTTTAAGTTAAGTGTCAATTGGCAATGGTGAATGGGTCAATGGTCAAAGGTGAATCAATGCTGTCCTGGGAAAATTATTTGATTTCGATGAAACGCGCAATGGTTCTGGCGTTTTTGATAATTGCTTCAACCGGGCATTAGATTTTGCAATTGCAACAGTCTAATTGAGTTTCTTTACCAGACAGCAGGCATTTAAGCATGGGATTAGAGTTGTAATCCTCAGAAATCAATTTCGGTATGGTTATGCCAATTTGGAAATCTTTCCCCGGTCAACAGTAATTCACCATTGACTATTCTAAACTTCATTTTACCTTAACACAGCACTAGTATTATACTGATCAGGAAGCTGGATTTCACCAGGGTCTATCTATTGAGCAGCGTACTTTTAATTCAATACTTTCTGCTTTTGGTTTTGCAGAGTCTTAAACGGTTTTAATCGTGTAAGTTTTGTAATTCCAATCCTTAATATCCACTGCGTACTGCGTTTGGTCGATCATAGGTCCCCTGCAAACTTTTTCGTAGGCAGAAGGTAGGTCATATTGTTCATTTGCCCTTCTTATTAGTTCATCGAACAGCCATTTGGGTATGATCTCATGGAATTCGGAAGGATAAACAAACTGAAACTGTATCACCTGTGCAAGCAGGATATGCCAGTGCGGATCCATCCGGAAGAGGAGTCTTTTCCAATCCATATTCTTTCCAGCCTTCAACCAGATATGGTTAACATCGGCGGCATCGTAACGCTCGCGGTTCAAGACATATAATTTGCAAAACACCAGTTCTTCCGCAGGCAGCATCAAAACATCTTCACCAACAAAAACAGATGGTGTGGCGTTTTCCAGCCAGCTGTCATCCACGCGGCAGATATTATTCACGGTATCAAAAATCAGGTCTATAAAATATTCGCCTTTATAGATCTTTGCAAGCCACCGCACATCATATAGGTCGGTTTCAAAACCTTTATCAGCAAAAAATTTAAGGATCCTAGGGTAATCAACAGATTTGCAAAAAACGTCAAGGTCCTTGGTATCGCGGTAAATGCCCGTGTAATGAAACATGGAAAAAGCGCCACCCAGCATAAAGGGTACGCCCGATTCTTTTAATAATTGAATTGCCTCTTTATAAAATACCTCCGACTCTTTTTTTTGTTTTTCTGTATGAACCATATAGTGCTTTTATCCTTCCTTTGGTTAATCGCTAAATTTATAAAAAGAGCGTGCCAGAATAACTGAGGTGATGAACAACTTATAATAATGGATCAGAGCTGATAACAAATGGCATTGATGTTCATGCCAGCACCCACTGATGCAAACAGCACGATGTCGCCCCGGGTTATGCTGTGTCCTTCAAGTTTTCCTTTTAATGTAAGATCATACAATGTTGGAACTGTAGCTACTGAACTGTTGCCAAGCCATTGTATGCACATGGGCATGATGGCAGCAGGAATAACAGGAGTGTTATACAGCTTATAGAATTTTCTGATGATGGCTTCATCCATTTTTTCATTTGCCTGATGAATGAAGATCTTTTTCAATTGATCGATGGGAACTCCTGCTTTTTCCAGGCAGGCTTTCATAGCTGCTGCTACATGGGTAATGGCGTATTCATAAACCTTTCTTCCCTTCATTTTGATATAACGGGTGGGATCGTTTTCTTCGGGGTGGTAAGAAGGCCCCATATTAATGTAATACGTTTCTTCATTCGAGTGGCTCACCGCCAGGGAGGCCAGTATCCCACCGGATGGTATTTCTTTTCTTTCGAGAATAACCGCTCCCGCACCATCACTGAAGATCATGCTGTCGCGGTCGTGTTTGTCAATTACGCGGGAAAGCATTTCGGCCCCAATAACAAGAATCTTGTTCGCCATTCCGGCTTTAAAAAATGCATCTGCCTGGATCATGGCCTGGATCCAGCCAGGACAGCCGAAGAGAATGTCATAGGCCACGCATTCGGGATTCCGAATCTTTAAATTATGTTTTACCCGGTTGGCAATGGAAGGTACTGCATCAGACTGAACAGTATTAATCACAACATTTCCAAAGTTGTGGGCAACAATTATCTGGTCGAGGGTTTCGGGATCAAGTCCGCAATCCTCAATTGCTGCCTGGGCGGCCAGGGTCGCCAGGTCGGAAGTGTTGAGATGGGTAGGCCCATACCGTCTTTCTGCAATACCCGTGATCTGCCTGAATTTTTCTACGATTTCATCAGGAGCTGTCTCTAGGGGTTGCTGATCATCTGCAAAGAATTTATTTTTCGCAAATTCCTTGTTGCTGACCACTATTTCGGGGATATAAGATCCTGTGCCGGTTATTACAGATCTATGCTGCATAGGCAAAATTGTTTTATTTAAGCAGCAATCGTGCGCGCAAAAATAAGACTAAACCTAATAAAAGGCGCAAGCGCCAATTATCGGAAAGCAATCAACTCCGACGGTTTAAGCCGGGCTATTGATCAGGAGGTATAGGCTGGCGATAAAAAAAGCAACAAATAGAAGGGAAATAATGGTGTAACGCAGGAGGGCCTTCCTGTACAGGAATTTGATGGTAATGGCTTTCATCAGAACTAGTTTTTATTTAGGATAATAAGACGCCTCCAAGATAATCATATAGAATCTAAATCCAAATAGTTACCTCATTTTCCTGAATTTTTTTTCTTTTTCATGTTGAATGATGTGGAACCAGGAAAATTTATTTTAAACACAAGCAATAGAACGCTTGCACAAATCAAATAATTTTCCCCGGACAACAGTGATTTACATTACACGAAACAATGATGTCTTCCATGATGATGGTCTGGTCTTCAAACTGGTATGGCGGTTCTTGTTTTATCTCGGCTTTATGAATATGAAATCCATTTGCCGTGAGTAAGTTTTGTAATTCCTGCAAGTCGTATTTCCTGAAACCAAATTGTGTAAATGGCATTTGATCCATGGCTTTTTTTGAACGGATCCCAAATACAGCCAGGCCTTCAGGTTGTAATATCCTCCGGATCTCAGCCAGTTCCTTCTCAGGCGACTCCCAGAAGTAAACCGTATTCACTGTAAGGAATTTGTTGAAGTCATCCTCTTCAAAGGGAAGCCGGGCGGCATCTCCAGTCAGATAGGTTGCTTTTCCGTCAATTATAAAAGACTGGTTGAGCTCACATGCTGCCTGAACCATTAATTCGGAAAAATCAACACCGGTATAGGTAATACCAGGGTGAACAGAAAGAATGGAACTTGTAAAAAATCCATTGGCCATGCCCAGCTCAAGCACCTTGTCGTTTTTTTTAAGTTCCAAAGCTTCGATGGCCCACTGGTTAAGCAGGAGATTCCCCTTATTCATCATCTCCACAACCATTTTACCGGTTTCACCTTCGGGCTTTCTTAACTGTGCGGCAAGTAATTTCAGATCCATAAAATGTGTATCAATACCAAATTTCCCCTTTGTGTGCTCCGCAAATTACGTTGCCCGATTTGGCGTACCAAAACACATCTAAAAACCCGCTAATTGTTCCCTCATGTTTAACTGACTTTATTCTTTATCAATTTCATTTCTTCTTATCTTCATCATTCATCAAAAAAAAGGAGGTATACATGTCTACAGATCATTCATGGACACTCCCGGTTGGTTTCGCCTGACTGGTAAACTCCATTAAAATATCTGGGCTTAAAAGCCAGGCCACCGTTTTTTACGGTGGCTTTTTATTTTAATAGATCTTGGGTATTAAAGGGAATAATAGTTGTACATCCTATTTAAAAAAAAGTATGCTACAGGATGAGAAATTATTAAAGGATTATAACGATGCAGAGCGGGGTGCCTATATAAGTGCGGTTGCATCATTGGCATCAGCTGATCGGAGCGCAACGGAAGAAGAAATGGAATTTCTGGAAGAATTATCTGAGGCAGCAGACCTTTCACCCGTACAAAGAGAACATGTAAGAAAAGCCGCGGTGAATGCAACATCTTCCGAATTGAGAAGGGACCTTGATATATTGAAAGGCAGTGACCTCCGGTTTTCCCTTCTGGCAGACCTGATCGCATTTGCTGAATCTGATAAAGATTATTCTGAAGCAGAAAAGGCTAACATTGATAAAATCGCTTTTTACCTTGATATTAACCAGGAGCAGATCGCTACCATCAACCAATTTGTTCATAAGGCTGCATCGGCACCTGGTACCGAAGCTGCACCAGAGCAGCAGGGACTTTTCGGAATGGAAGACAAATTTAAGAATGCGGGTATTAATATGGGTGGACTAACCAAAGGAATACTGGGGTTTGCCGGACCAATGATCCTTGCAGCAATGGTTTCAAGAGGCCTAGGAGGCAGAAGAGGTGGCATGGGTGGCGGGTTATTGGGTGGACTGCTGGGAGGCGGTTTGTTATCGGGACTTGGCCGTGGCAACAATAATGCCCGGCAACCAGGAGCACAGGGCGGTTTCGGCTCCATCATTTCCATGCTGAATGGCGGGAGAGGCGTAAAGAGTACCAGTGGAATGCTGGGTAAGTTTTTTGGAAGGTAACATTGGTTTCATACATCATAAAAAGGCTGTCTCAAAGTCAGAGACAGCCTCTTATTTTAATCGTTCCTGGATATTAAAGGGAGGTTAGGGTTTAGAGGTTGTAGTTTGGAGTTGGGTTCGAATAGCCAACAGCTAACCACTAACCACTTCTTTGGGTTCTTCAAATTCTGCATTGCATTGAAAACAGTGCCATATCTGTAAAGGAATTGCATAACTCGTAAGCAAAAATCCAAACAAAACACTGAACCAGTTGGCTGGTTTCCGGTTGGTGGAAATATATTCAATGTTGCCGCTCTCGCAGACTGGACATCTGAAGCGCGCACGTTTCTCTTCAATAAATTCAGCAATTAAATTTTGGGCTTCTTCCACCTGGTCTTCCGCAACCATGAGTTTAATCCCCCCTGTTGCCTGTGTCCATATCGGATTAATGGTTACAATATTTTCATCTTTCAGCCAGCAACGGATCCCTACATCCTGGAACCTTCCAAAAACAATATGGGCATCCATGTAATTGGTGAAAGTTTGAAAGAGTTTAAAGCGCATGTAATGAAAGTAATAAAAAAGGCAGCGATTCCCTCTCGTATTTAAGTGTTAATGTTTGCAATGATCTTTTGGGGCTAACAGTTTGCAGCCCTACAGGTATAAAACGACTTCCTTTATCATAAAAAAAGCCCCCGAAGGGGCTCCTTTCTTAAAACTGAGATTAATACCTGTAATGTTCCGGCTTGAATGGTCCTTCTTTTTGAAGTCCTAAATATTCAGCCTGGGCTTCGGTCAGCTCATCCAGTTCCACACCAATTTTTGAAAGGTGGAGTCTTGCAACTTTTTCATCAAGGTGTTTAGGCAGCACATAAACCTTGTTCTCATAATTGTCGCCGTTTGTCCAGAGTTCGATCTGGGCAAGCGTTTGATTGGAAAAAGAGTTCGACATTACAAATGATGGGTGTCCGGTTGCACAACCAAGATTTACCAGGCGGCCTTCTGCAAGTAGAATTATGTCTTTTCCATCAACATTATAAATGTCAACCTGTGGCTTGATGGTATCTTTTGTATGTCCGTAGTTGTCATTCAACCAGGCAACATCAATTTCAATATCAAAGTGACCGATATTACAAACGATGGTCTTGTCCTTCATCAGTCTGAAGTGTTCACCGGTGATGAGGTCGCGGCAACCGGAAGCAGTAACAACAATGTCGGCTTCTTTAACTGCGTCCTTCATTTTCTTAACTTCAAATCCATCCATTGCAGCTTGTAGCGCACAAATAGGATCGATCTCGGTAACAATTACACGGCAGCCTGCACCCTGAAGTGAAGCAGCGGAACCTTTACCCACATCACCATAAGAACCCACAACGGCAACTTTACCAGCCATCATTACATCAGTAGCGCGGCGGATCGCATCTACCAAAGATTCTTTACAGCCGTATTTATTGTCGAATTTGGATTTGGTTACAGAGTCATTCACGTTGAAGGATGGAACGGGCAAAGTTCCTTTGGCCATTCTTTCATATAAACGGTGTACACCGGTAGTGGTTTCTTCAGAAATACCTTTAATATGCTGAACGAGTTCAGGATATTGATCAAGCACCATGTTGGTAAGATCACCACCATCATCAAGAATCATATTCAATGGGCGGTCGGCTGCACCAAAAAATAAGGTTTGCTCGATACACCAGTCAGCTTCTTCAATTGTTTGTCCTTTCCATGCAAAAACACCAATTCCTGTAGCGGCAATTGCTGCAGCTGCATGATCCTGCGTAGAGAAGATGTTACATGAGCTCCACTTCACTTCTGCTCCAAGTGCTATCAGGGTTTCAATTAAAACCGCAGTTTGAATGGTCATGTGCAAACAGCCGGCTATGCGCGCACCATTAAGTGGTTGGGAAGGCCCATATTCCTCGCGGATGGCCATTAAACCTGGCATTTCAGCTTCCGCTAAACGAATTTCTTTACGGCCCCATTCTGCAAGGCTCATATCTTTCACCTTGTGGGCAAGGCTGAAATCAATGTTTGATTTTGTAAGTGTTGACATAACTATTTAATAAATGATTTTGACGAAATAAACAATGCCACAAAGGTAGTTGAATAGTCATATTTTCTACAGTTTTCAATGAAAACAGGAAAAAGAGTAATAATAATGGTATTTTGAAGGATAAACGTTGAATAATTTATGGCTAAATCCTTTTCTAAAGAAGAAATGCCTTTGCCGGATGAAAAGGACAGGGAGATACTGAAACTTTTACAACGCAATGCGCGGATGACTATAAGGGAAATCGCAGAGCAGGTACACCTGAGTACAACGCCGGTTCATGAAAGGATCCGCAGGATGGAAGAGAGCGGCGTGATACAGCAATACACTACGGTGGTTAATGGAGCTGCATTAAGGCGTGGGTTGATGGTGATCTGTTATGTATCGCTCAGGCAGCACAGTAAAAATGCAGGTGCAAAGTTTATTCAGAACATTCTTGATATGGACGAAGTGCTGGAATGCCTCACGATTTCTGGTGAATTTGATTTTATGCTAAAAGTTGCCACGGAAAATATGGACAGTTATTATAATTTCCATGTGAATAAACTAAGTGCGATTGAAAACGTGGGAAATGTGCAAAGTGTATTTGTAATGGGTGTGGTAAAGATGGTGTATTAATGCACCGCAAAATTGTAAGAATATGAAGAACAGCGTTGTATTGTTTTTAGTAATCCTACTGCTTTCGTTTGAGTCGGGAAATGCACAGCAGTTCGGAGGTTTTCCGCCTTACTTCAGGTGGAAACAGATCAACAGTGATACATCAAGGATCATTTTCCAGGGCGCTGCCGCGGAGCAGGCTGAAAGGATTGCCACGATCATTCATCGTATGGCTGCTGACACATCATTCCAGCTTGGTTCGGATATCCGTAAGATCGATGTGTTGTTGCACAACCGAAGTACAACTGCTAATGCCTTTGTAGCACTTGGCCCTTTCAGAAGTGAATTTTACCTGGTGCCTGGTTCTTCCATTTTTGATTTTGGAAATGTTGCCTGGCAGGAAAACCTGGCCATTCATGAATACAGGCATGTTCAGCAGTACAGTAATTTCAACAACGGACTTACAAAAGTTTTTTCTTTTCTTCTTGGTGAGCAGGGACAGGATTTTGCCAATGCCCTTACCATACCTAACTGGTTTTTTGAAGGCGATGCTGTTTTTGCAGAAACAGTTTTTAGTCCGCAGGGGAGAGGCCGCCTTCCTTATTTTTTAAGTGGTTACAAAAGCCTTTTTGCTGAAGGAAAAAACTATTCCTGGATGAAACTGCGCAATGGATCCTTTAAAGATTATATTCCCAACCACTACCAGCTGGGTTATATACTGGCAGACTATGGTTATGCAAATTATGGGGCGGATTTCTGGAAGCAGGTTACCCGGGATGCCAGTGGTTTTAAGGGATTGATTTATCCTTTTCAGAAAGCAGTTAAAAAGTATGCAGGTATTGATTTTAAAGCTTTTCGTACAGCTGCATTGAATGCTGAAAACAAAAAAGTACAGCAGGAAAGGGATGTGTCAACCTCAAAATCAAAAGTGGTCACCAATTATTTTTATCCTCAATTTATTAGCACCGATAGTCTCATTTACTTAAAATCGGCCTTTAATAAAATTCCAGCATTTTATATTTTATCAGGCGGTAAAGAAACAAAGATTGCGCTTCAAAATATCAGCCAGGAAGAATGGTTTAGTTACCGTTCCGGGATGATTGCTTACACTGCATTCAGTACACACCCGCGGTGGAGCCTTTTAAATTACAGTGATATTATTTTGCTGGATATCCACTCAGGAAAAGAAAGGAAACTCACTTCAAAGGGTCGTTATTACACACCGGATCTTTCGCCCTCACTGGAAAAAATAGTGGCAGTAAAAATGAATGATTCGCTGCAGAGCGAACTTCGGCTGATCGATATCACTGATGGCAGCACACGTGCATTATTTCCTCCAAACGAAACTGATTTTTTTATCCAGCCCAGGTTTGTGGAAGAGAATAAAATTGTGGTGAGTGTTAGAAACCAACAGTCGCAGATTGCACTAAAGCTGCTGGACATCAGTACTGGAAAATGGGAAGAGATCATTCCCTATAGCCATCATACAACAGGTTTACCCTTCGTTTCTGGATCATCTATATATTTTGTGTCCAACCTGAATGGAAATGATGATGTATTCAGTTACGACATTAAAACTAAAATCATTTCCCAGCTGACAGCGGATCAGACAGGCAATTATTATCCTGCAGTATCTGGTGATGCTATTGTATGGTCGCATTTTACAACCTCCGGGCTGCAACTAAAAAGAGAAAGCCTGAATGGGTTGCAGCGAAGGGAGCTTGCTGGTTCTGCCTGGTCGCGCCAACCATCAGTTCATGTGCCTGCGTTTTCAAAAAATATATTGACTCAGGAAACAAAAAGGTATGCGCATAAAAGGTACGCGGGTTCAACCGGCCTTTTTAACTTTCATAGCTGGCGGCCCGATTACTCCGATCCTGAATTTACTTTCAGTGTGTACAGTGATAACATATTAAGCACATTTTCAAATGAGTTGTTTTACCGGTATAACCAGAATGAAACTTCACATGGAATTGGATGGAACACTGCTTATGGTGCGCTTTTTCCTGTGCTTACTGCTGGAGCCGAATATGTTTTCAACCGGAGTTTTAACTTCCGTCAAAACCAGCTTGACCTGAACCAGGTGGAAGCAAGAGTAGGGTACCAGCTGCCTCTAAATTTTACAAATGGCAATTACTTCCGTTTTCTGAATTTAGGTTCCAATTTTGTATTTAACCGTGTAATGCCTACTGGTTTTTATAAAGATTCTTTTGTTTCTGAAAACAGCACTTACCTGCACCATTTTCTGAACTTTACCCATGTGTTGCCAAGAGCAATTCAACATATTTTTCCAAAGTTTGGATGGAATGGCAGTTTGCAGCACCGGCATTTAACCAGCAGGGAAGGATTTCAATTTGTAGGCAATGGGAACCTGTTCCTTCCTTCTTTTGGCAACCACAGTATTGTGTTGAATGGAATGATACAGGAAACCGATACCAGTAATGTTACTTTCAGTAACCGGTTTGCCATGTCGCGCGGATATAGTGATTATTATTTTTCAAGGATGTGGAAGCTGGCTGCAAATTACCATTTGCCAGTTTTGTATCCGGATTTTGGTTTTGCCAACATCGCTTACCTGATGCGGGTGCGCGCCAATATTTTTTATGATCTGTCAAGAGTATATGCCGACAATAAATTGTTGACACGTGATTTCCGGAGTGCAGGCACAGAAATATTTTTTGATACAAAATGGTGGAACCAGTTGCCAGTTTCATTTGGATTCCGCATCAGCAGGTTGCTGGATGATGGGTTAAGACAGGGAGAAGGTAAAGGAGCCATGTTTTATGAATTTATTTTGCCTGTGGGGTTGATACCGAATTGATGGTGTCATTTTATTCTGTGATTTTTTAGGGTAAAGAAACGCGGGCAAGCTTCAACCACTGTTCAACTACCGTTCAACCATTTTTCAACCACCCAACCTGTGGCAGGCAAGCATTCAACCACCACCTTCGCTTTGCTTCGGCGGGCAAGCGTTCAACCACTGTTCAACCACCGTTCAACCAAAAAAACCACGAACGTAATATTTGAACCTGGATTAGCCGTTGCTCCTCATCCCATCCCTGCTAAACTTTCTTCAATTGCTTTTATTTTTTCCAGGGCATCGGCTTTTTTCTTTTTTTCAATTTCCACCACCTCCGGTTTTGCATTTTGTACAAACCTTTCATTGCCTAGTTTCTTGTCAACGGAAATCAAAAAGCCCTTCAGGTAATCCAGGTCTTTTTCCAGTTGTTCTTTTTGCGCTTCCAGGTTATGTTCCTGTTCTGTTTCAATAATAAATTTATCCCTTCCAACTACAACGGTAATTCCTCCTGAAACCGGTTGGTTATTAAAATGAATTGAAGTTGCATTTACCTGTTTTGCCAAAATATTTTCAATGGTTTTGTATTGCTGTTGATCTTCTGCAATTACATGCAGCATTATGGCGTCTTTAGGCCTGATGTTATTTTTATTTCTTGCATCACGCAAAGCAGAAATGATCGCTTTTAACAATCCACCCTCTGCTAAAATGGCTTCAGAAGGTTGCTCTGCCTTTACAAATTGTTTGATACACAGATCGTCTGTACGTTCTTTTAGCTGGTGATAGATTTCTTCAGTAACAAAAGGCATAAATGGATGCAGCAATTGCACCAATTCAGAAAAATAATTGACCGTTTGGTCATAAACTTTTGGATCCATAGGTTGTTCAAAACCTGGTTTGATCCATTCCAGGTACCAACTGCAGAAATCATCCCAGATCAGTGAATAAATGGTTTTAAGTGCTTCACTCAATTTGAACTGACCATACATTTCTTTCACTTCCAGCTTCACCTGGTTCAGGCGTTGTCCGAACCAGTCAATTGCAAAATTTGAAGCAGTTGGTGAATGGTTTTGTGCAGGAGCTTTTCTTTCCTCCCACATCTTCACCAGTTTCAGCGCATTCCAGATCTTGTTATTAAAATTGCGTCCCTGGTCGCAACTGCTGTCATCAAATAAAAGGTCATTGCCTGCAGGTGCGGCGATCAATATTCCAAAACGTACGGCATCGGCTCCAAACTTATCGATCAGTTCCAGCAGGTCGGGTGAGTTGCCGAGGCTCTTGCTCATTTTTCTTCCCTGCTTGTCGCGCACCATTCCGGTGAAATAAACATGGTCAAAAGGTTTTTCCTTTCTGTATTCTTTGCCTGCCATGATCATGCGCGCCACCCAGAAGAAAATAATATCCTGGCCCGTTACGAGTACCGATGTCGGATAATAATATTCGATCTCTTTATTCCCTGGGTCTGAAATACCATTAAAGACTTCCATCGGCCAAAGCCATGAAGAGAACCAGGTATCCAGCACATCTTCATCCTGGAATAGTTCAATTTTAGCCGCTGCAGTTTGCAGATCAGCATCACTAAGGTTTTTTCCATTGGCCCCAGCAGCCTGCAACTGTGCTTCACCAAGCGATTCTGCCACATAAAATTTCCCATCTGCGTCATACCATGCAGGAATTCTTTGTCCCCACCAGAGCTGGCGGCTGATACACCAGTCTTTTATATGCTCCAGCCAGTATTTATAAGTAGCCAAAAATCTTTCTTCCGGGTGAATCTTTACTTCACCATTAATAACGGTTTCCAGCGCACTGTCTGCCAATCCGCGCATTTTTACAAACCATTGGGTTGAGATGCGTGGTTCAACAACTGCACTGGATCTTTGTGAGTAGCCTAGTCTTGTACTATAGATTTCTTCTTTATCCAGCAGCCCGTCTTCTTTTAATTTTTCAATCGATTTTTTACGGGCTTCAAACCTGTCGAGGCCAACGAAAACTTCTGCTGCTTCACTAAGAGTTCCGTCTTCATTTAAAGTATCGATAATAGGAAGATGGTGTTTCAATCCAAGATTGTAATCATTAATGTCATGCGCCGGAGTCACTTTCAAAGCGCCGGTGCCGAAAGCAGGATCCACATATTCATCAAAGATGAGTGGTACTTCCCTGTTCACGAGCGGAACGATCAGTTTTCTTCCTTTAAGATGCGCATAGCGTTCATCATGCGGGTTTACGCAAACCGCGGTATCACCCATAATGGTTTCCGGGCGCTGTGTGGCGATCAGTACAAATGCATCTTTTTCAGTAGGATCATTTTTCTTTACCGCATACTTTACATAATAAAGTTTTCCCTGGACATCTTTGTATTCCACTTCTTCATCACTCAATGCAGTTTTCGCGGAAGGATCCCAGTTGATCATCCTGGCGCCCCGGTAAATGAGGCCTTTCTGATAGAGATCAACAAATACTTTGATAACCGCTTTGTAATAATGATCGTCCATGGTGAACGTCACCCGGTTCCAGTCTACACTACACCCCAGCTTTTTAATCTGCTGGTAAATGATGCCACCATATTTTTCTTTCCATTCAAATGCATGTGCAAGAAAGGCTTCCCTGCTTAGCTGGTGTTTGGATATCCCTTTTTCTTTTTCAAGCATCTGCACCACTTTTGCTTCGGTGGCAATGGAGGCATGATCGCTTCCAGGCACCCAGCAGGCATTCAGTCCACTCATCCGCGCATGGCGCACCAGCACATCCTGAACGGTTTCATTCAGTGTATGACCCATGTGTAACACACCAGTAACATTGGGAGGGGGAATGACTACCGTAAAAGGTTTTCTTTCGTCAGGGAGACTATTGAAATAACCCTGCTCCATCCAGTGACGGTACCATTTTGCTTCTATTTGCTGCGGTTCAAAATTTTTCGAAAGCGTTGTGCTCATGCCATAAAACTTGGCTGCAAATTTACGAAGGGCAGCACAACAATAAATGCATTTCTTATTCTTTTGATTTTCTGGACTTAATTTTCAAAATCCAGCTGACTGTTATTGATAAAATTTACCAGCGCGGCAGCATTTTTCAGATTGAGCTTTTTGAGAATGTTATAACGGTGCACTTCCACTGTTTTTACAGAAATATTGAGTGTATCGGCTATTTCTTTGGAGGAGTTGCCTTTTTTAATAAATGTAATGATCTCGATCTCCCTTTGAGAAAGGGAATTCAAACCACCCTGCTGGTCTTCTCCGCTGGTTACCTGTTCGGAAAGAATGTTTTTGATCTCATCGCAGATATATTTTCTTCCAGCCTGGAGTTCAAGGATGGCTTTGAACATTTCTTCACGTGATGAGTTTTTGGTTACATAACCCATAGCCCCTTTCTGCATCATCTTTCTCGCATAAGTAGGTTGTGTATGCAATGAAACGCCAAGGATGCGTGAGCCAGGAGAAAATTTCCGAATAAGGGAAGTTGCTTCAATGCCATTCATGCCTGGAAGGTTAATATCCATGATCACGATCTGTGGCCGTAATTGTTTAGCCAGTTCAACGGCTTCTTCACCACTTCCACTTTCTGCAATCACCTGGAACCTTGGATCTGTATTTAAAATAAAACTCCAGGTTTCTCTTACCAGGGTGTGGTCATCTGCGATCAGGATGGTTATCTTATCCATTATAAATAATTATGGAGGTTTTTAAATAGGAAATTCAATTAATATTTTTGATCCCTTACCAGGAATGCTTTCAATTTTATGTTTTCCGTTGATTAGGTAAATCCTGTTTTGAATATTTTTCAAACCCATACCAGGTTTAACTTTTTCCGGGTCAAACCCAATTCCATCATCTTCAATACTTACCATTGCTGTTTGCCCGGAAACTGTAAATACGACTTTCACCTTTGAGGCCTGCGCATGTATTATTGCGTTGTTCAGGGCTTCCTGGGTGATCCGGAACACGGTTAGATGCTGGCCGGAATCAAAGAGCAATTCAATTTTTTCATCTGCCTCCAGGGTAACAAATATTTTACCTGTAAGGTTGATGCTTTCCACAAGATCGTGAATTGAAGCCAATAAACCGAGGTCACCAATGCTTGGATCCATCAATGACCGCGACAATCCCCTGATCTCATTTATTACAGAGATAATATTTTTTGTTGACTTACTGATCAATTCATCTTTTAATTCTGAATTATCAAGAGCCAGTTCAAGATAAAGCTTGGTGGTGGTCAGCACCTGGTTCACATTATCATGCAATTCTTTGCTGATCTCTCTTCTTTCGAGTTCCTGGGTCTCTATTGTTGCTTTGTTGATGGCCTTCTGATGTTCCAGTTCGTGGTTCAGCAATTCTTTTTCAAGTCTTTTTCTTTCAGAAATATCCTGGGCCGCACCAATCATTCTTAATGGTTTCCCATTTGCACCCCTGATAATGGTACCTCTGTCGAAAACGTAAGAATAACTTCCATCCTCTTTCCGGAACCGGTATTCAATTTCAAAATGATTTTGTTTTTTTGAATCCACCACATTTTTTAAGGTTTCACTTACTTTCTGGAGATCATCAGGGTGAACGAATTCAAGCCATTTATGAATGTTGGGTATCCTGGCTGCGTCCAACAAACCATATACATTTTTGAGGCCTTCAGGATCCCGGTAAGTTTGATTGGTCTCGAGATCCCAGTCCCATATTAGATCATGGGTTGCTTTCAGCATAAGGTCAAATCTTTCTTTGGCGGTTTTGATCTCATGCAAAGACCAATAATTTTCCCAAATGATCCGGAAAATGTTAGACAATTTTTCGACGGTAAACTTTTCCCTTGGAGTGGGTATCCTGGTGACTTTAAAGAAAAGTGTAAAGCAGCCGATCACCTTTCCTGTATTGCGAAGGATGGGTAAAGACCAGCAGGATTTGAACCCAAAAGGTTGTAAGATCTCTTTGTACTGAACAAACAATTCATCTTCTTCTACAAGATGAACGGCAATGGATTTTTTTTGATGAATTGCAGCGCCAAATGAACCATCCTGGGGGTAGATCTTTCCTTTCAAATGTTTTTCAAGTTCAGGAATGGCAGGTGCCGCGCAATATTCCGGGGAAAGATCATCTTTTAAAACGATGAATGCAATGGAAGCTTCCGGGTGAATGTCATCCAGTTCGCGGATCATAACATCCACCACTTCTTTAATGCCGGCATCAGGGTTGGCCGACAATTCAAAAAGCGTTCTTTCCATTGCAAGAAGCGCCTCATTCAGTTTCTGTTCTGAAATATTCTGGATGGAGCCGATCATCCTCGTTGGTTTGCCCGCTTCATTGCGGATGATATAACCCCTTTCCAGCACATGACTGTAGGTTTTATCAATTTTTTGTAAACGGTATTCTTCTTTCCGGAAAGATACTGCCGGGTCTCTCAATGCATTAAATAAGCTTTGTCCAGTTTTTGTTTTGTCCTTTGGATGAATCAGTTTTTCCCAAAGTGAAATCGTAAATTCTTCTGGCTGGTATCCAAACAAATTTCTAAAACCTTCACCCCACCAAAGTTCATCTTTTACAATATCCCAGTCGTAAATGGCATCTGAAGCAGATTTACTTGCATAAAGAAATTTTTCATTGCTTTTTCGCAGTTCTTCTTCTGCCAGTTTGCGTTCCGTGATATCCTTAATGGCGCCCACAACTTTTAAGGGCTTTCCAAAATCATCCCTGATAATAAGTGCGCGATCGGAAACATAAGCATAAGTGCCATCTTTTTTTAGATTACGATATTCCTGCTGCCAGGTTTTGTTGCCCGTTTGGGAAAGAGCAAGCTGGTAGGATGCAATTGTGGCTGCTTTGTCTTCCGGATGAATGTATTGAT
>MWWA01000021.1_pt1 | contig 63339 bp, 50 predicted proteins | sample 1047341 | NCBI WGS metagenome assembly MWWA01 (sample SAMN06349978, study PRJNA376086) | soil metagenome | isolation source: MS5-1 sample Antarctic (ecotone) soil | place: Antarctica | collected 2015-01-13
ACAAGAAATTAAATACGGTATCCACAAAGTAATTGTGAATACTAAAAGAAAAAAGTAGCAAAAAAGAAAAGGATAGTAATAATAGTAATAGTAATTTAAAAATGTCAACGCTATTTAGGCAAGTACAGTGATTCACCATTGACCATTCACTATTCACCATAGACCATTGACCATTGACCTTAATTTAACCAATGCATTATCCTTACCAGTTAAAATCTTTTGAAGCCTACCAGGCTGCTTATGAAAAAAGCGTTCAGGATCCTGAAACCTTCTGGGCAGAAATTGCAGAACATTTTCTCTGGAAAAAGAAATGGGATAAAGTACTTGAATGGAATTTTAAAGAGCCTCGTGTAAAATGGTTCCAGGGCGGGAAATTGAACATCACTGAAAACTGTCTTGACCGCCACCAGGCAGCGCTGGGCGATCAACCTGCACTCATCTGGGAACCCAACGATCCTGAAGCCGGTCACAGGATCTTAACCTACGGTGAACTGCTTTTTAAGGTAATGCAGTTTGCAAACGTGCTACGCAATAATGGTGTAAAAAAAGGCGACAGGGTTTGCATTTACATGGGTATGATTCCCGAGTTGGCCATTGCCATTCTTGCCTGTGCACGCATTGGGGCCATTCATTCCGTAATCTTTGCCGGATTCAGTGCACAAAGCATTGCCGACAGGATACAGGATGCGCAGGCAAGCATGGTAATCACCAGCGACGGGGCTTACCGGGGCAATAAGATCATTCCGTTAAAAGCTGTAGTGGATGATGCAATGGTGGGTTGCCCATCAGTAAAAAATATCATTGTGTACACACACACCCGCCTGCCGGTGAGTATGATCAAAGGCCGTGATCTCTGGTGGGAAGACGAGATCAGGAAAGTAGAAAAACAAGGCAATCCATTTTTGCAGGCCGAAGAAATGGATGCAGAAGATCTGTTGTTCATCCTGTACACATCGGGATCTACCGGAAAGCCAAAAGGAGTGGTACACACCTGTGCAGGGTACATGGTTTGGGCAAATTACAGTTTTGTAAATGTATTTCAGTACCAGCCCGGCCAGGTACATTTCTGCACTGCGGATGCAGGCTGGATCACCGGCCACAGTTATATTATATACGGACCCTTAAGCGCGGGTGCTACTACATTGATGTTTGAAGGCATCCCAACTTATCCTGATGCAGGAAGGTTCTGGGAGATCATTCAGAAATTTGGCGTTGATATACTTTATACCGCGCCCACTGCCATCAGAAGCCTGATGGGTTTTGGAGAAGGACCGGTTCATGGAAAAAAAATGGATTCATTAAAAGTACTGGGTACTGTAGGGGAACCCATCAATTCAGAAGCCTGGCACTGGTATGATCAGCATATAGGTAAACATCAATGTCCGATTGTAGATACCTGGTGGCAAACAGAAACCGGGGGTGTCATGATCAGCAATCTTGCAGGCGTTACCCCTTCAAAACCCACTTACGCCACTTATCCCCTCCCAGGAGTTCAACCATTGCTGGTAGATGAACACGGCCGGGAGATCGAAGGCAATGGTGTGAGTGGCAATCTTTGCATTCGTTTTCCATGGCCCGGCATGTTGCGCACTACTTATGGCGATCATGAAAGATGCCGCCAGGCTTATTTCAGCACTTATGCAGATCTGTATTTTACAGGCGATGGTTGTTTAAGAGATGAAGAAGGCATGTACCGCATCACAGGACGAGTAGATGATGTGTTGAATGTAAGCGGTCACCGTATTGGCACCGCAGAAGTGGAAAATGCGATCAATATGCATTCAGGTGTTGTTGAAAGCGCAGTAGTAGGCTATCCTCACGATATTAAAGGCCAGGGCATTTATGCTTTTGTGATCTTCAACGGCTTCCACGAAAATGAATCTCTAACCAGGCAGGATGTGCTGCAAACAGTTACAAGGGTCATTGGTGCTATTGCAAAGCCGGATAAGATCCAGTTTGTTGCGGGACTTCCAAAAACCCGGAGCGGAAAGATCATGAGACGCATTTTGCGCAAGATCGCAGAAGGTGAAACCACTAACCTGGGCGACACCTCCACCCTGCTTGATCCCGGAGTGGTGGAAGCGATCATGGAAGGAAGGATCAGTTGAGATGAGAAAGAGAAGGCGAAGTTGTTGAGAGATTCTTTTACTTTGCAACGCGTTTAACCTTTCCTTAACCGCGCGGAAAATACATTTGCTCAATTAACCATATTTATGAGAAGAATATTTTTAGCTGCTTTGTTTCTTTGTACTGTGAGTTGCGCTTTTGCCCAGGCAGATACGATTATCAGGAAGGCCAACCCTGCAGCTGTGCCACGTGTTGGAGGGAATGATCATTTTCTGATGCAGTTCGGACTTACACAGTGGGCTGGAAAACCCGATTCCATTAATACAAGAGGTGCTTCCCGCAGTTTCAATATGTACTTCATGTTTAATTTTCCTTTTCGTACCAATCCGCAGTGGAGTGTAGCCATCGGCCCCGGACTGGCAACCGACCATATTTTTTTCGATAACACTTATGTAGGCATCAAAGACGAAACTACAACGCTGCAATTCAGGGATGTTACGGATACCAGCCATTTTAAAAAATATAAACTGGCCACTGCCTACCTGGAGGCACCTGTTGAATTGAGGTTTACACTCAACCCGGAAAAAACCAGGAGCGTTAAAATAGCTGTAGGTGCAAAAGTGGGTACCCTGTTGAGTGCCTGGGTAAAGGGAAAAAATCTTGTTGACCGGAATGGCAATTCCATTTCTGAGTACATTTCAAAGGAAAAAAGCAAACGCTTTTTTAATACCAACAGGCTTTCTGTCATGGGAAGGATCGGTTATGGAAATTTCAGCGGATTTGTAAGTTATGCCATTAACCCGCTGCTGAAAGAAGGCGTTGGTCCAACCTTAAGACCACTCACTATAGGCATTACTTTAAGTGGATTATAAAGAATTTGCATAATAATTGCCCTGGCGATCATGTAACCATGATCGCTTTTTTATTTTTACACCTCAACAGAAGGAAGCAATACTATGTTAGAAATTAAAAACAGAATACAGGAAGAAGAAAGAGCCGTTTTAGTAGGTGTCGTGCATAAAGACCAGCGCGAACAGGAAGTGAAGGAATACCTGGATGAACTGGCCTTTCTTGCAGAAACTGCAGGAGCCGTACGAGTAAAAAACTTTTACCAGAAACTCGCTTCCCCCGATAGCCGTACCTATGTTGGAAAGGGAAAGCTTGAAGAGATCAGGCAGTACATCCAGGGAAGGGATATAGACCTGCTGATCTTTGATGATGAACTCAGCGGATCGCAGATCGGTAATATTGAAAAAGTGGTGGGTATTAAAGTAATCGACCGCTCAGATCTTATCCTGGATATTTTTGCCCGGCGCGCTAAAACAGCCCAGGCAAAGGCACAGGTGGAACTGGCACAATACCAATATATTCTACCCCGCCTGCGTGGTATGTGGAAACACCTTGAAAGGCTGGGAGGCGGTATCGGAACCAGGGGTCCGGGTGAAACGGAAATAGAAACGGACAGAAGGATCGTAAGAGATAAAATAACCCTGTTAAGAAAAAGACTGGCGGAAATAGATAAACAGGCTTTTACGCAAAGAAAAGACCGCGGGGAATTTATCAGGGTTTCGCTGGTAGGATATACAAACGTTGGTAAATCAACTATTATGAATGTGTTGAGTAAGAGTGATGTGCTGGCCGAGAATAAACTCTTTGCCACACTGGAAACCACCACACGCAAAATTGTTTACGAAAACACACCTTTCCTTTTAAGTGATACTGTAGGATTTATCCGCAAGCTTCCTCACCACCTGGTTGAAAGTTTTAAAAGCACGCTGGATGAAGTGCGTGAAGCCGACATTCTGTTGCATGTGGTGGATATCGCGCATCATAATTATGAAGAGCAGATCGGGGTGGTGAATAAAACGCTGCAAGACCTGAAAGCGTTTGATAAGCCGATCATTACCATTTTCAACAAGATGGACATTTATACAAAAAATACTTTTGATGAATGGCTGGATGAAAGCACAAGGACGCAGCTGCTGGAGGATCTTGAAGCCAACTGGGACCGTCAGACCGGTGGGAATGCCATTTTTATTTCTGCGCTGGAGCGAAACAATATCGATCAGCTGCGAAAAAAAATTCTGAATAAGGTGCGCGAATTATCCAAGATCCGCTATCCCTATAAAACAGAATCATTTTATTTTGATCCTGAAGCCTGATTCCTGCTGAAATTAATTAAGGTAAATTGTCCCTCCTATAGATTATTTGGTAATTTGAACCCAACCCTGGTCTTATGAATGATCTTCAAATTTCAGATCAGTATATAAATGATATTCTGGGCATGCAACCGGCATTTCTGATGTTACCCTTATGGGTGGACAATGAAATTGCCGACTTTGAATATCGTTATGTGAACGAGGAATTTGAACGCACCATAGGATATTCAAAAGAACAAATGATCGGAACGCGTATTTCCAACAGCCCATTGCTGAATGATGAATTGCGCGCCCGGTTCCTGCAGCAACTTAAAGAAGTATTCATCACTGGAAATAAAATACAGGACAAACTTTATAACCCGGTTTTAGATACCTATTTCAATTTTACCCGAACAAAATTCAGGGATGGGGTACTCACTGTCATGCAGGACAAAAGCCAGGAATACAAGATGATCCGGCAGCTGGAAAACCAGCAAAATCTTTTAAATAATATTCTACATAATACTAGCACGGGCATTACTGTGACCTTGAAGTGCTAATTAAAGAAAAAAAATGCAAAGGTCACCTATTCCACTTCCCGGGATTCATGGCAATCAAAGACAGTTTCAGCAATTATTTCAAAACCTGATATCCAACTCCATCAAATACAGCAAACCAGATACACCACCTTTCATCAGAATCCGTTCAAAAAAAGTTACTGCTGGTGACTATCCTGAAATGCGCATTTCCGCTGATGAAGATGCGTCTTACCATTTACTGGAAATCACAGATAACGGAATTGGTTTTGAAAAGGAAGATGCGATCAGGATTTTTACCATGTTCCACCGTTTACGCGGAAGATCTGATTATTCAGGAACAGGTATTGGTTTATCTATTGTAAGAAAAGTTGTAGAAAATCACGAGGCTATATTTGGGCAGAAAGCGCGCCTGGTGCCGGTGCAAAATTTTCACTGCTCCTGCCGGCAAAATAAAACATGCATTTACTGACCGAAGCTGCTGTTGCTGCTGTACAATTCATTTTGCCATTATTTTATGAGCCATTGCCTTTGTAAGTGTTGCCTGTTTTAATGATCTCTGCAATTAAGTTCTATGCAGTCATTTAAATTACAGTGCTAAGATTTGTTTTAGTAAATTAGGGGAGATGAAACTGCTCCTTCTAATTTTTACTTTCAATTTAATTTCCGTTGTGCTGCCTGCACAAAAAGTGGTTTCCATTAAAATTGACGGACCCATTCATCCTGCCGCAGCCGGCTATATTGAAAGGGGCATTCGCAAAGCCTCTGAAGAAAACGCACAATGCCTGTTGATCCACCTCAATACACCTGGAGGTCTATTGAAATCCACCCGTGTAATTGTTGGAGCCATCATGGATGCGCCCCTACCCGTAATTGTTTATGTATCACCCAGTGGCGCACATGCCGGATCTGCCGGTGTATTTATTACCATGGCTGCGCATATAGCTGCTATGGCACCGGGAACAAATATCGGTGCAGCACATCCTGTTGCCGGACAGGGACAGATGGATACCACCATGAATGAAAAAGTGACCAATGATGCCGCCGCTTTTGTTCGCACGATTGCAGAAAAAAGAAACAGGAATGCAGCGTGGGCAGAAGAAGCGGTGAGAAACAGTGTTTCCATTACGGCTACGGAAGCAGTGAACAGTAAGGTAGTTGACCTGCTGACTATGGATGTAAAACACCTGATGGAACAAATTGATGGAAGATCAGTTGAAACGATTTCAGGAACTGTTACTCTGCAAACCAAAAATGCCACCGTGGAGCCGGCAGAAATGCGGCTGATTGAAAAAATACTGAATATCCTGAGTGATCCCAACCTGGCCTATATCCTTTTAATGATCGGGTTTTACGGGATCTTATTTGAATTATATAACCCAGGCGCTGTTTTACCCGGTGTATTGGGTGTATTAGGATTGATCCTGGGACTTTATGCTTTACATGCACTGCCTGTAAATTATGCAGGTCTTGCACTGATCATTTTCGGAATTATTTTATTCCTGCTTGAAATCAAGATCACCAGTTATGGAACACTTACCATTGGAGGGATCATTGCGTTGCTAATGGGGAGCATGATGCTGATAGAAGAAGACCCAACCCTTCCTTTTATGCGCATATCCCGCACAGTAATTTTCACCTTTACTGCCTTATCCGCACTCTTCTTTCTTTTTGTGGTGGGTGCAGGCATAAGTGCACAAAAATTAAAACCGGTTACCGGAATGGAAGGATTTATGGGTGAAACCGGGATCGCACTTGACACACTCGATCCCCTAGGAACGGTCAGGGTTCATGGAGAGATCTGGCAGGCAGAAGCGGTGGCTGGAAAGATCAATCCCGGAGAAAAGATCAGGATCCTTTCTATGAAAAATTTTAAACTAAAAGTCGAGGCATTTGAAACTTCTAAATAGAAAAATATGGAACAGTATCCCGTTATGTTGATCGTAATTGTTGTTTTTGTTTTATTTATTTTAAGCAGTGCCATTCGTATTTTACGAGAATATGAAAGAGGTGTTGTTTTCAGGTTAGGCAGGCTTGCTGGTCGTGAAGGTGTGCGTGGACCGGGTTTAATACTCCTTGTGCCGGTAATCGACAAAATGGTGAAAGTGAGTTTGCGCACACTGGTATTGGATGTGCCGCCCCAGGATGTGATTACTGCGGATAACGTTTCCATTAAAGTAAATGCAGTGGTGTATTTCAGGGTGATGGAACCACAAAAAGCCATTGTGCAGGTTGAAAATTATTTGCTGGCCACTTCACAGATCTCACAAACCACATTAAGAAGTGTATTGGGCCAATCGGAGCTGGATGAGATCCTGTCGAACAGGGATAAGATCAACCAGCAATTACAACAGATCATTGATGGACATACGGAACCATGGGGCGTAAAAGTTTCAAATGTTGAAGTCAAACAAATCGATCTTCCGCAGGAAATGCAAAGAGCCATGGCCAGGCAGGCAGAAGCAGAAAGAGAAAGAAGATCAAAAGTGATTTCTGCTGAAGGTGAATACCAGGCTTCACAAAGGCTTGCTGATGCAGCACAGATCCTGGCCGATCAGCCAAGTGCTTTAACCTTAAGATATCTTCAAACGCTTGTGGAAATTTCATCGGAACACAACACTACCACGATCTTCCCTGTTCCGATCGATCTGCTGAAACCATTTCTAAAAGAAAAGAACGGTTCTGATACTAAATGATCAAATAGGATGTATCAAAACTAAAATGAAGGTGCGGAGGATTGAATAAATGAATTGATTCCATCACTCGGCCAAATAAAAAGAGGCTGTCTCAGAATTTTGAGACAGCCTCTTTTTTATGTTTCAATTATTTTTCCAGTTGTACCTGGTGTTGCTGAAAAACTTTTGAGAGAATCATGTTGGAATCTTCTTCATTTTTCACAAGATCGGAAAGTGTGATCTTGTTGAGGAAGTCATCCAGTATGAACTGCATCATCTGCCATAAAGATCTGGATGAACAATCAACAGAGTTGGTACAGAATTTCATTGAACTCATGTGGGATCCGCAAAAAGAATTGTCGAACAGTGGGCCGTCAAGTGCTTTCAGCACTTCATTGAGCACGATCTTATCTGCAGGCATGGCCAGTACATAGCCGCCCTTACTACCGGGCGTACTGTTGATGAAGCCCTTTAGCCTCAGGATGCGCGTGAGCTTGGCAACATAGTGTGATGACAACCCCTCCACCTCGCTCAGTTGTGGAATGCTCATGCCTTCCTTCTCAGAACATCCTGCAACCCTGAGCAGGATCCGTAAACCGTATTCTTCCTGCGAAGTAATTTTCATTACAAAAGTTTAATTTTTTAATTCTTCCTACTTTACAACCATCCCAATTCGAGTTGTGCCACTTCCGACATCATGGACTTATCCCATGGCGGATCCCAGGTCACTGAAACAAAAACATCATTCACACCTTCAATAGCCCTGATCTTCTGGTCGACTTCCACTGGTAAGGTTTGCGCAGCAGGGCAACTTGGTGCTGTCAGTGTCATGGTTACCTGCACATTATTGATCGGAAGAATATCTACACGGTAGATCAGTCCCAGGTCATAAATATTTACAGGTATCTCCGGATCAAAAATTGTTTTGATCGCTTCCATTACTTTATCTCTTATTTCGGATGTATCCATTTTATCTTTTAACGCTTTGTTTTAAGATGATGCGCCGGCTCCATCTTTTCTTGCCTTAAATGCAAGCGCATAATTCTTCATCTGCTTCACCATCGAAAGCAAACCATTCGACCTGGTTTGCGCGAGGTGGTTCATCATCCCGATCTCCCTGATAAATTCAAGTTTTGCATTCAATATATTGTCCGGCGACTGAAGATCCAGCACCCTGATCAACATACTGATCAAACCTTTTACGATCACAGCATCGCTGTCGGCTTTGTATGCTACCTGTCCATCCTTAAAATCTGCCACCAGCCAAACTGCAGACTGGCAGCCGCGCACCCTGTTCTCATCTGTTTTAAAACCTGGGTCCAGCGCAGGCAATTTTTTACCGAGATCAATAATGTATTCGTACTTATCCTCCCAGCTATCAAAAAGCTGAAATTCCTCTATGATCTCATTTTCAATAGCAGCAATGGAATTTGATTCCTGCATCAGGATAACATTTTTATTGCCTTATTCAATCCGCTGATCATGATATCAATTTCTTCTCTTGTATTGTACATCGCAAATGATGCTCTTGTAGTACCCGGGATTGAAAAAAATTGCATCAGTGGTTGTGCACAATGGGTTCCGGTACGAACAGCAATTCCCCGGTGATCCAGCAAAATTCCAAGATCCTGCGGATGAATATTTTCTATTACAAAAGAGATCACACTGATCTTATGTTTTGCATTTCCAATGATCCTCAGGCCCGAAATTTTTTCCAGTTCTGCTGTTGCATAAAAAAGCAGTTCGTTCTCGTGCCTGCGAATGTTTTCCTTTCCGATAGCTGTTGTAAAATCCAGTGCCGCTTTAAAAGCGATCGTATCGGCTATATTCGGTGTACCTGCTTCAAATTTATAAGGCAGGTCGTTATAAGTAACCTGTTCAAAAGAAACATCTTTGATCATTTCACCACCACCCTGGTACACAGGCATTGCTTCGAGCAGGTGTTGTTTGCCATAGAGCACACCCACGCCGGTAGGACCATACACTTTGTGCGAAGAGAAAACAAAGAAATCAGCATCAAGATCTGTTACATCAATATCCAGGTGAACAGAAGACTGGGCACCATCAACCAAAACAACAGCACCGGCATTGTGTGCTTTTTCAATAATTAATTTTACAGGATTGATCGTTCCCAATGCATTTGAAACATGAACAATGGCAACCATTTTAGTTTTAGCAGTAAGCAAATTTTCAAATGCCTCCATATCAAGTTCACCATTTGCATCAACAGGGATCACTTTTAATACAGCACGTTTTTCCTGGCAAAGCATGAACCAGGGAACCATATTGGAATGGTGCTCCATAGCAGAGATGATGATCTCATCCCCTTCGGAAATATTGGCCCTTCCCCATGTGGCAGCAACCAGGTTGATGCCTTCGGTAGTTCCTTTCGTAAATATGATCTGCTCGCGATGCTCCGCGTTCAAAAAACTTTGTGCAGCATCTCTTGACGCCTCAAAAGCGGAGGTAGCCTCTTCGGCAAGTGCATGAATCCCGCGATGAATATTTGAATTGTAACCTGTATAATAATTTACCAGCGCATCAATCACTGCCTGGGGTTTTTGAGTAGTAGCCGCATTATCAAAATAAACCAGCGGCTGTTTATTCACCTGGCGCGACAAAATAGGAAACTGCCTGCGCACCGCATCAACATCATAAACATTTTCTATTGTTGCAGAAGCTTGCATTAATTTAATTCTAAACGTTCACAGATCAATTGTTCAACATAGGCGCGAATCGCAACAGGTTTGATATGTTCTAAAACATCTTTGGCAAAAGCATGGATCAATAAGGAACGTGCCTTATCAAAACTGATGCCCCTTGAACGCAGGTAAAATAAACCTTCTTCATCCAGCTGGCCTACCGTACATCCATGCGAACATTTTACATCATCGGCAAAGATCTCCAGCTGCGGTTTTGTATTAACCGTTGCGTGATCAGAAAGCAGGATGTTTTTATTTGACTGGAATGCATTTGTCTTCTGTGCTTTTTGTCTTACATAGATCTTCCCATTAAAAACGGCCGTACCCTGGTCATTGATAATTCCTTTATACAGTTCATTGCTCAGGCAATTCGGATTTACATTATCAACGATGGTATGGTTATCCACATGCGTGGTGCCTTTAAGAAAATAGAGTCCGAACAGATTCGCTTCGCAACGATCGGCTTCCATCACCATGTCCAGGTTATTTCTTACAATACCTCCGTTCAACGTAATGGTAACTGTATGCACAACACTTTTTCCTATTTGGCGAAAATGCGTGGTAGTTACGTGGTGTGAATGTGCCGCGTCATTCTGAATAATATAATTTTCAACAACTGCATCCTGCTCCACCACAACTTCCATCACCTGGTTGGTAAAACTTTCTGAATTGCCAAGTGTGATAAAAGTTTCGACAAGCTGTACCTGTGCGGCTTCTCCCACATACACGAGAGTACGTGGCTGTGAAAGGATGTTGGATACGCGAGCATCAGTAACGTGGTAGATATATACGGGATGTTCGGTGACCTTCCCTTTAGCCACATGCAGAAAAATGCCTTCCTTAACAAAAGCTGTATTCAATGCATGTATGCCATCCTTATTATACTGACTGCTGTGGCCGAGGTGCGTGGACACTATTGTACTGTGTTCATTTTTTGAAGCCTCTTCAAGTGTGATCACTGAAATAGCAGCAGAACGAATGAGAGAAAGCGCTTCATTATATACGCCATTTACAAAAACGATCTCATTGGCATTTTCAAATCCTGGAAGATGCAGCGCATCAAAATCAGATTTGGAAAAAGATGAAGCCAGGCGCCCCGGAGCGAACTGAAAATCTTTATTAAAAAGGCTGCTGATGCGGGTATATTTCCACTCCTCATGTTTCACCGTAGGAATACCCATATTGCTGAATGCTGTAAAAGCTTTTTGCTCGATGGATGTGAGCGCACTTGAACCGTTTGCCGATTGCAATTGCTGGTATTGTTCCTTAATATTCTCGATCGTGTTCATTGTGTTGATTTTGGACTTAAGCTTCCTGTCCTTCGTTAACAGCATTCTTTATAAAATCATATCCTCTTTCTTCCAGCACAAACGCCAGTTCTTTTGTACCCGACTTAACGATCCGTCCATTATAAAGAACGTGAACGAAATCCGGTACGATGTAATCCAGCAAACGCTGGTAGTGTGTTACAACCAGCACAGCATTTTCCTTGTTTCTTAAAGTATTCACTCCATTGGATACTGTGCGTATGGCATCAATATCAAGACCTGAATCGGTTTCATCCAGTATTGCCAGTTTTGGCTGAAGCATGGCCATCTGGAAAATTTCATTACGCTTTTTTTCTCCGCCGGAAAATCCTTCGTTCAAAGGGCGGCTTAACAGCGACTGATCCATGTTCATCAAAGCCATTTTTTCCTTCATGATTTTTAGAAACTGCACGGCATCGAGTGGTGCTTCGCCACGGTATTTTCTAACTTCGTTCACAGCGGTTTTAATAAAATTGGTGGTGGTTAGTCCTGGTATTTCCACCGGGTATTGAAAGGCAAGAAAGATCCCTTCACCAGCACGGTCTTCAGGAGAAAGTTCAAGAATATTTTTTCCAAGAAAATCAACCGTTCCATCGGTCACTTCAAAATCTGCTCTTCCTGACAGCACCGCAGCAAGGGTGCTTTTGCCTGAACCATTTGGTCCCATGATGGCATGTACCTCACCAGGCCTGATATCCAGATTAATTCCTTTTAATATGGCCTTACCGTCTATGGCAGCGTGTAAATTCCGGATTGATAACATAGTATGAAGTTTTTTAGGCGTTTTTGGTTAAGGTTAGGGTTTAGCCAACACTTCCTTCGAGTGAAATGGCCAGTAATTTCTGAGCTTCTACCGCAAATTCCATTGGAAGCTGGCTCATTACTTCTCTTGCGAAACCATTAATGATCAGGGCAACAGCAGTTTCGGTATTAATGCCCCGCTGGTTGCAATAAAAGATCTGGTCTTCACCAATTTTGGACGTGGTGGCTTCGTGCTCCACCATGGCCGACTGGTTTTTTACTTCTATATAAGGAAAAGTATGTGCACCACATTTATCACCCAGCAACAGAGAATCGCACTGGGAAAAATTACGGGCGTTCAAAGCAGTTTTTCCAATGTGTACCAGTCCTCGGTAAGAATTGTTGCTGAAACCAGCGGAAATTCCTTTTGACACGATCCGGCTTCTTGTATTCTTTCCGATGTGCATCATCTTGGTGCCGGTATCAGCCTGCTGGTGATTGTTGGTGACCGCTACAGAATAAAATTCACCGATAGAATTATCACCTTTCAATATCACACTTGGATATTTCCATGTAATGGCTGAACCGGTCTCCACCTGCGTCCAGGAGATCTTGGAATTGATTCCTTTGCAGATCCCTCTTTTCGTAACAAAATTGTAAATACCACCTTTCCCTTCTTTATCGCCGGGGTACCAGTTCTGCACCGTAGAGTATTTGATCTCGGCGTTATCCAGCGCGACCAGTTCAACAACGGCGGCATGGAGCTGATTTTCATCACGCATAGGTGCGGTGCAACCTTCAAGATAGCTCACATAACTTTTGTCTTCACAAACAATCAGGGTTCTTTCAAACTGCCCGGTATTTTCAGCGTTGATCCTGAAATAGGTAGAAAGTTCCATGGGGCAACGCACATCTTTTGGTATAAAAACAAAGGATCCATCGCTGAACACCGCTGAGTTCAGGGCAGCATAATAATTATCGGTTACAGGAACTACGCTCCCGAGGTATTTCTGCACCAGTGCCGGGTGTTCCTGGATGGCTTCACTCATGGAACAGAAAATAATGCCCAGTTCGGCTAGTTGTTCCTTATAAGTAGTGGCAATAGAAACACTGTCGATCACTGCATCAACCGCCACACCTGACAGCCGTTTTTGCTCGTCAAGTGAAATGCCCAGTTTTTCAAATGTTCTTCTCAGTTCGGGATCAATTTCATCCAGACTGTTGAGGCTGATCTTTTGCTTGGGGGCAGAGTAGTAAATAATATCCTGGTAATCAATTGGTTCAAACTTAACATTGGCCCAAAGAGGTTCTTCCATCTTTAACCAGAGCTGGTAAGCTCTTAACCGCCAGTCGAGCATCCATTGTGGTTCATTCTTTTTTCCGGAGATAAACCTGATGGTATCTTCATTCAGTCCCTTGGGCGCTTCATCTGTTTCCAGGTCGGAGACAAAACCATATTTATATTCAGACTGGACGGCTCTTTCAATCGTACGGCGGTCTTCATCCACTTCAGCCCTTTCCACCTTCAAAACGTCTGTTTTCATGGCGCAAAATTACTGCTATTTGTACAAAAAAGTATAAAAGAAACAAAAAGGAAATTGTAAAAGCGTCGGCTAACCACATGGCGAGCACCCGGATCTCGTTAATTTGGCCTGAAAGGGCACCACGATGCAAAAACCTAAATCAAGAGGAAACGTGTTGATGGGGCCAGGATTTTATATGTTATTCACCGACTTGGCCAAAAAAGTTACATCTTAATTTAAATCCAAATGGCTGAAGTAAAATCCTATTCTAGAGCGAACAGGCAAAAAAAGGCCTCCCGCAGATTACGCAGATTTTCGCTGATGGGTATTCTGCGTTCGTCAGCGCGATCTGTGGGCAACAAGAGGCAGGTACTGCTGTCAAATAGATCCTGGTTTATTAAAAAGGCCTCCAACAGTTACGCAGATTTTCGTTGATGAGTCTTCTGCGTTCATCAGCGCGATCTGCGGGCAACAAGAGAAAATCAATTGCGCGATAGTGATTGATACTCCCTCCAAACCCCAATAAGGGGGCTTCAGTTTTTAAAAACACAACATCCTTCAAACCCACATTGAATTTCAGCAACTGATTTGCCCCGGACAGCAGTGATTCACTATTGACCCTTGACCCTTGACCATTGACCCTTGACTTTCCCCATCGTCCATTCACTACAATATAATTTCAGGCTTGCCGCTGGTTTCAAGTTCCTTTCGGTATTCACGCAATAGTTTCCTGTTCTTTTTTAACCCGGCGCTGGTTGTCAGGCCGCTCAGCGTCATCTTTACCACATAATTAATAAATGACTGATCGCTGGTATGTTTTGCATACATCACTCCTGTACGGTTATTGTTTTTATTTTTAATCAGAAAGGTATTGGCCAGAAAGCTAAGTGCGTGCTGGAACAAAGTTGAATGTTCAGGGTCGCCTTCTTTTATAAGCTTGATCTTTAAATCATGGTAGTGCAGATCCATATTTCCTAAAGCCAGGTCTTCTCTTCCCACTGCGCGGAAAGCGAGTGAATCCAGCGTTCCTTTTGTAATCTTCACATTGGCAACCGGTACAAGAAATGGGTTCATAATGGACAGGTCTGTACCTTTCAAAGTTGTTTCAAGTACAAAACCAGAAAGGCTGTCAGTATAAGATTGTTTCATACGAAGGTTCAGGGCAGCAGCACCCATCAATGAAGCTTGAACCATTAGCGAAAGTGAATCTTCAATGGTGTTTTCCCTGTTCTTTATATTTTCAACCTGGGCGTAAACATTTGTAAAAACCAGGTGACCTTCTTTATCGGAGGTTTTATTCTTTTCGGAATAGGTAATGATGCCGTTTTCAATCCCTATCCTTTTTATATGTACGGGTAAACCTATTTTCTTAATCACATTTACCAGGAGTGGCTTCTCTTTTTTAAAAGGGTTTGGCGGTGGCCCCTGGTCTTTATATACCGTAAATACCGGGTCGTTTATTTTTATTTCCCCTGCTATAAAGGAACTGTCTTTTTCATATTGAGTTACATCAAGTCCGCTAATAGTTACAACCCCGGTTTTCAAAGTAATGTAATCCAACTGGTAGGGTGCATGCGCTAAAACGGAATCCAGACTTTTTGTTGGATGATAGATAAAAGAATCGAGGCTTAAAGTTCTTTGGGTATTATCATATCGTGCATTATGCCATTTCAATGTAGTAATGCTGTCGATATATCTTCCTTCCGGGATGTGCAGCCAGGCTGAAATGTTGGCTTTCATCAGCTGCCCAAAATCGGGCAGGTATTCGGATGATAAATGAAGGTTGCCCACAGAAGCCTGTTCAAACAATAATTTATTCTTTGTTTTTCCCATGCCAAGTCCCCCTGCATTTTGAAGTGCAATCAGGTTTACAGATCCGCTCCAGTTCATTTTGCCATTCCTGTTTGCAAAATTGATGTTCGTAAGATCCATATCGATCCTGCCTTTTTCAATACCCATAACTTCGCCTCCTTGCTTTACAAAAGTGGCAGAAGATGTATTGATCTTTAATCCCCCGATGTGCATTCCTTTTTCTGAAAAATGAATGTCAGAAGCCTTTACCGAACTGTTTTTCGACCATGGGATCTTCATGGTTGATGAGGAATCATTCCTGTGCGTAGCAATTGTGATCGCCGGCTCAATGGCAGTCAGGTTTTCTATCCTGATGGACTGCTTCAGGCTCGTTGTATCTGCTGAATTGCCTGAGGAATCTCTCTTTACCATATTGAAGACCAAACCATCTGCCTGCACGGATTGAAAGTGCAGATCACCCGCAATGATCCTGTTTAAATCCGCGATCAATCCGATACGCCTGGAAATGATGGAAAGACTGTCACTTCCTTTTATCTGCTGGAGTCTGATGTTATCAAGAGAGGAAGGAGCATTATTTAACAGATCATAGCTGCCTGCTCTTAAAATCATTTGTTTATTGGTTACCAGCAGATCATTTCCTTTCAGCATAAATCCTTCCACCCTTAATGGATCATTCCCTTTTTTGTATAAAGCAGATGCCGCCAATTCATTAATAAATGTAGAGATGGTTGCTGCACCACTGGAAACTTTTAAACTTGTTTGCTTCCCTTCAACATTTTTAATTATAAGGCTGCTGCTGTTATTTTGTTTTTTATTTTTCCCTGCCGGCAGCGAACTGATATTCACAGTTGCACTTTGCCATTTCAAACCTTCCACTTCAATGGCTTCGGTTATATCATCCAGCTGCACATTATCGATGTTCACATGGTTAATGGTTGCTGCTATTTTATTTCCCATTCCGGATAAGATCACCTGGTCGGCAAATACAAGATTCTTTCCTGTAAACCTGGCATTTTTTAATTGGGCTGTTAGGTCTTTAGTACGTAAAACGCCTTTTGAAAAAGAAAGAAATTCCACAGCATTACGCAATCCTTCCTTATTCTTTGAAAGCATTAAGCGGTCGCTGTTAATTTTAAAATCAATCTGCTGCACATTGAATGAAGTGGTTGGTCCCAGTTGCATGTTCACCTGTCCGTTCCTGATAGAAACATTTTCAAGTGACACCATGCTATCTAAATTTAAAAGCGCATCGAAGAGGTCCATCTTTTTGCCGCCGGCTGATGGGCGCTGGCGTTTGTAGCTGATCACAGGATTGATCATTACAGCTTCTTTTGCTACCATTTCCTGATCGAAGATCAATTTGTACCAGTTCAGGTCTGACAATTCGAAATAAGGCACTTTAACATCTAAAATATGTTTTCTGGTTCTGGAGGGCCGGCTGTTCACTACAAAGTTATTCAGCACGATCCTGCTGTTGAGAAAGTGAAGGCTGTCGAAACTGAAGGCAGAAGAACTGTCTTCATTATACAAATGATAATCCCTCAGCGTCATATCAAAAACACCAACGGAAACCGGATGAATGGAGTCCGGGTTGATACGAAAGTTTTTGATCAGGAAATTATCTTTATTCGAATTGAAAAAGGAGCGCTGTGATTTACCGTACACATTAAAATGGAGGCCTGCGTTTTTTACTTCCACATAAGCAAGATCAAAATCCCCGGTGAGTTCCCTGATGATCTTATCAGGATCAGGTAATTCGGTTTTCTTTTTTACCGCGTCTGTCCGGTAGAGATTGAAATTAAATTGCGGCTCCTCGCAATAAACCGTATCTGCTTTGATCCTGTTTTCCGACAATGCCGCAAAGTCTACACCTGTAAAATGAAGCTTATTAAAAAATATCCGGTAATTGCTTTTGATGCTGTCACCCGGACTGGCAGTGATGGTGCAGCTGTCAAGTTCAATGGTTTCGCGGAACAGGCGCAGATTGAAAGATTTAAAGGAAATGTTGTGCCTTCCGCCAGGAAGTGCTATATCCTGTTGCCCGAGTGTTAATTCAACCGTTTGTTCATTTTTAAGAAACTGATGTTTTTTTCCTTCCTCCAGAGTTCTTGCCAGATCCAAAAAGATCCCTGAAACGGTTACAGGCGGATTGTTTTTGATCTTGTCAATAAGACTTATTTGAGCATTATCTATCACGATGCGCCTGATTCCAAATTCTTCCAGCGCTTCCTGCATGGAATTGTAAACTTTACCCATTTCCTGCGGAATAGAAAGATCTTCCCTAGCCAGGCTTTTTGTGGTGTCTTTTTTCCACTGGTAAATACTTATTGAAGGATTGTATAATTTAACCGAATCCAGTAAAAGCCTTTTTTGAAATAAAAGTGCCCAGATGGAACCCACCTTTAAGGATAGTTTCGAAAAAGAAACATGGTAAGTGATGGGCGCGGTTAGGCTGTCAGTACTTACTAAAACCGCTTCATTGATATTTAACCTGTTCGTCCATAGATTTAACCCCAGTTCTGAAAGGTTCAACTGGATCTTTCCCTGCGATTGTTCGGAAATATAGGCTTTCAAAACATTCCTGGCATTGTTTACAAACCAGAGGTGAAGAAAAATTACAATCAATACCAGTGTGCCTGCCACCAATAAGGAGATCCTGAATATTTTCTTGCGAGAACCTTGTTTCAAAACTGCCATTTATTTTTAGTGCATTCAGGATTGATAATGGTGGGAAGCCATTTGAAGAGCATTAAGACAATATAGCCTTAATTATCGGGCCAGTTATGCTTTAACGCCATCTGGGCAATAATTGCCTGAGGTGGTTTTTTTCTGGTCTTTGAGTTTAGAGGTTTAAAATGTTATATTGTCGGATATTGGCATTAAGCCGATTTAAAAACAAAAATTTTCCCCATGTTTAAATCTCCATTTTCATTTAAAGGCCGTATCAGAAGAACAGAATATGGCATCTCAACGATTATTTATTTTGTGATTATTGTGGCATTTGAACTTGCTATTATGGCAATGGCAGCTTCCAGTGATTCAATTGCGGCCTCCATTATTTTTATATTCCTTCTCATTCCGGTGATATACTTTATGCTGGCCCAGGGTGCCAAACGCTGCCACGACCGTGGAAATAGCGGATGGTATCAGTTGATCCCGTTTTATGGTTTATGGATGTTATTTGCGGAAAGTGATCCGGGAGATAATGAATACGGTCCAAATCCTAAAGGAATTGGCAATATTGACTTTTCTTTTGAACAAAGCCAGGAGCAGCTGAATTCTTAGATATTTTAAGCTTTTAAGTCATTGAGTTTATGTTGAAAGAAGCAAATGTCTTCTTTCAACATAAACTTTTTTCTTTTAAAAGGGAAGGTCTTCTTCAGATTGAATGTCATTATAAGTTACCGTATCTCCACCACCACGCACATCATTTCCTGCCGCTTCGATTTTCCAGGCTTTCACGTCTGTATACCATCTGCCGTTAAATTCGCGGCTTTCCACATCAAAATCAATTTTAAACATATTGCCTGGCTGCAGTTGTTTTTCATCAATCTTGTCGCCCCAGATTGAAATACAGATCTTTTTTGGATACTGTCCCTCTGTTTCAACAATGATGTCCTGTTTTTTCCAGGTGCCGTTCTTTCCGGTACCTGTTTGAAGTGGTAATAGCTGGATCAGTTTAGCGGTAAGTTGCATTATCCTGGTTTAAGGCCCGAATATAGGCCTGGCATTTGAAAAAACCATTTTGATTTGAATTTGGGGAAACAAACTAATGCATCCGGATTTACATTGGAAGTTGGAACTAAAAGGATCATTATCCAACCTTATCCTGCTTTAAAGCTTCATCCACTTATTAATAGGAAAACAAGAATTATAAGCGTTTAACAATTTGATTGAAAGTGCACCAGGTAAAGGATGTGAGATCTTGCACCTTCCCCATCATAGACCGGGAAATCGGTGGTTTTTGCAGGATGCTTCCGCTTCATTATAAAGCTCAGATTAAAGTTTCCTGATAAAGCTGCCGATGGCCAGTGCAAATGCCAGGAATACTGAAGCAGCAATAACAGCCTTTGTTCCTTCCTTATGATTCATGGTTGATTGTTTAATGGAAATCTGAATTTTTTAAAAGAATTTATCAGCATTATTGTGTCACATTTGTTTTATTGCTTTCCAGCCACTGATCCAATTCCTGAATTTCCTTTTGTTGTGAACTAATCATATTATTTGCAACCACCTTTAATTGCTGTTGCCTGGCTACCGGAAGATATTCCATAGACATTTTGATACCGTCCTTATGATGTGGGATCATCATACTGGCGAACATGGCATCTATTGAACTGCTGGCAATATAATCCTGGTGCACCTCTGTTGCCATTCCTGCTGCGCGCTGTCCATAATCAGATGAACCTGAAGGTTTGTTTTTTTCAAGAAATGCGTCAAAAGCTTGGATTTCTTTCTGCTGGTCTTCCAGCATTTTGCGGGCCATGATTTTCATTTTTTCATCCTTACCATTTTCTATTTCGATTTTTGCCATCTTAATTGCTCCTTCGTGGTGGTGTTTCATCATCATGGCAAAATCATGATCAGGGTCGCCTGTAGGCTGCATCTGTTTCATGTGCTTCATCATTTCAGTCATAGCATTGTGCATGGAACTTACAGGATCCTGCCCGCGCTTTTCACCTTGTATATGCGCATTGTGGTCGGCTGAATCTTTTGTTATAGATGATTCTGAGTTGTTATTACAGGCTGAAAATCCTGTCGCCAGCATGAAAAGAAAAAATAGCTGTTTCATATAATCTTTATATTAAAAGCAAATGGTTTCGTTTTTTAAACTTACAATGATTCAGGCAATTCCGGTGCTGCATTAACCAATGAATACGCAATTCCCACAATTTATCAATTTAAGAGTATAAAGATCCTCCTTAGAAGCCTTTCAGACAATACACTTAGAATGGAAATATGGTTCACATTGAATAAAAAGCATTTGCTATTTTTATTTTCTTTTAAACTCCTATCCTGAAAACCCTAAGAAAATATATTATTTTCTTCTTGCTCCTATACTTTCTGGTACCTCAAACAACCGTGGCCCAGGGAAGGATCGTGATCAATGAATTTATGTCCTGGTCCGGATGCAATACCACAAGTGAGTTCATTGAATTGATGAATTTTGGTCCTGGCCCAATGAATATAGGTTGTTACATTGTTACAAATGGCACCTATGCTGTTACCATTCCTCCCGGGACAATTGTTCAGCCCAGGCAATATTACATTTTATCCGGACAAAATTTTTTACCCCAGAATTGTGGGAATGTTGACAGTACCGTAATGGTTCACCTGAACTGGAATACCTGCAATTGTACCAATGTTCCTATTCCAACTACCGGCGATGGGTTTTTAAAAAACGGCGGAAGTGCCAATGAAAAAATCATTCTGCTCGACCCCAGTCTTAATGTGATTGATGCGGTTTCAAGAACCAGCACAATAAGTGCATCAGTTTCCATTACTACGCCTGCAATGGGAAGTTGTTTAAGCAATACTTTTGATCTTACCAATATGAACATCAGCTATGAATTCATTGGTAATTCAACTGGAATAGATAACAGTTTTGCACGCAAAGTTGACGGCGATTGTGCCTGGGTGAAAACTACTGCCATCAGTGCCAATGCCCCAAACAAAACCGGTAGCACATCTTCGAATACCTATGAGTTCAGCACTGTCAGCGCTTCGGAATGCGAGGAAAGTAACGGAAGCATTTCAATTCAGGTGAACAGCACGGATGTGGGCACCTTTTTTCCAATGAATTATACCCTTGCTTACGATGCGGATAGTAATGGCTTGTTTACCGCTAATGATGTGTATATATATGGGGTGGACAGTTCCGCTTCAACAATTGATATTGGTAACCTGGCATACGGGAGGTACCGGATTACCGTTGCTTCCTCATCTTCCTGTAATCTTAGATCTTTTGATTTTTTTATTTTCAATTGTTATGGGGTTGTGCTGCCGGTGCAATTGCAATATTTTAAATATTCAGGGGTAGAGCGCAATGCTCATGTTTTTAAATTCAGATTTAGTGAGATTGATGGATTAAAAAGCCTTGCCCTGGAAACAAGCGATGGGAATATAGTGGCAGAAAGCCTTGGCCCTTTTAGCAAAAATGAAATGACCATGCAGGCTCCTTTATCCGCATACCGGCGTTACAGATTGCGCATGACATCATTAAGTGGAAAGATCAGTTATTCTCCTGATGTTATGTTGCCTTTCACAAATGTTGCCGGGCGTTCATGGCCCAACCCAGCAACGGATAAAATATTTACGGAGCTCAATGCAGTGTCAAAGGGAATTATTGACTACAGGATTTATAACGCTGTTGGTGAAAAAATGTCTGAAGGCAGAATGGAAGTTCCGGAAGGGTACCAGGTATTAGACTTTCCGTTATACAAACTCTCAAAAGGCCTTTACTATTTGCAGATAACCGGCGCACCGCTCCTTTATCCTGTTCAATTAAAATTTTTAAAATAGTTTATGGGTTTCGATTTTTTAGCTGGCGTCCTTGCCATGAACATTATTGCGTGGATCATTTGTGATGATGTTGAAGTAAAAAAGGATGGTTTATGAATACTGATGTCTTTCATTGTTTTGGGAAAGATTGGTTGTTAATCCATTCCCGCCCTTCCCTGTTCTTCACCCGCACTTCCCTGTGTTCTTTTTCTTTGTGCTTCAGTTTTTCCTTTACTGAACCTGTAACTGAAACCGATCGTTAAAGTACGGGAGTCATCACGCTCCTGGAATGATGCATCAACATTCGCGTAACGAGCAAAAGCTTTTTGAACACGGGTGTAAAACATGTCTCTTACTGCCAGTCTTATGGTTCCATTATTTTTTAAAACCTGTTTGCTGATTCCTGCATTCATCATCCAAACCGCTTCCGTTCTTAACACGCCCTGCACGCCTGCACTTCTGAAATTTCCACTTAATTCCGCGGAAAAGCTTTTTGTGATTTTAAATTGCTGCGTTCCATTCAATAAAAATCTTGCACCCGAAATTAAAATGGGTTCATTGTTGATCATCCCCTCAAACCGGTTATGAAATACATTGATAAATAAACTGCTGGTCCACCATTTCGTTAATGCCTTGTTTGCATTGATCGACAATCCATATTGGGTAAGGGTTGCGAGGTTGGCGAGGGTCATATAAGCATCTTGTCCTTTCTGTTCTAGAATCTGCTGAATGATGTCTGTACTTGTACTGAAATTTAAAGTGGTGGTTATGATGTTTTTGTAACTATGCGACATTTCCACCTGGTGACTTAATTGCGGCCTCAGATCTGGATTCCCTTTGTTATAAGTATAACGGTCAATAAAACGGATAAAGGGATTCAGGCTGCTATAATTTGGTCGTCTTATTCTTCTGCCATAGTTCATGCCGAAATTGTGTTGGTCTGTTGCTTTGTATTGAAGATAAGCTGTTGGAAAAAGTTGCAGGTAATCTCTCTCAAATGAGCTGCCTGTTGTTTTTTGCTGTCCTTTGGAAATGGTCTGCTCCAGCCTTAGTCCAATCTGTCCCTGCCATTTTTTCGACAATGAACCACTAAGGTTTACGTAAGCGGCATGGATGATCTCTTCATAAATAAAATGATTGCTCCGTCCAAGGTCTCGTACCCGGTTACCCATTTGAATGCTGTCATACCGCGCATCATTGTCTGTTCTAACTGTACTGCTTTTAATGCCCGCTTCAAATTTTCCATTCTTTTTTAATGGATGCAGGTAATCCAATCTGCCACTATAAATCCTGATCTGCTGCGGCAGTGATCCCAATAATGTATCCGGGTTAGCGATCTTATTGTTATTATGATCGTAAAATGAATTGATCATCAATTGACCAAATCCAGTGTGGTAACTGGCATAATCCAGGTCTGAAGTGATTTCCCTTCCTGTGGAATGAAGTAGGCGTCGGAAATACAAACCTGAGTTGAAATTTTTCCAGTTCCTGTCTGTTTCAACATCTGCTATAGTAATATGTGTGAGTGCTTTTGAAGCGTCGGCAATATTAGTCGTGTTGATCCTGTGGTTATTTGAATTGGAACGAACGGCACCTGCCGTAACTCCGATCGTTGTTTTTTTATCAGCAAAATAATCGACTCCGACCTTTACATTGTAATTATGGTTGGATGAAATTTCATCTGCCTGCTGACTAAAATAATTTTCTGTTGTACCCGTTGAATTGATGATCCGTCTCTGGATGTTCAGCACCTCAAATTCTTTCCTGAAACTATGGTTAACGCTGGAAGAAAGGTTGATCTTGTTTTGCCTGTAATTAAAAATGGCACCTTCATTAGTCTTTGGGTAACGGCCTTGCGAATAAGATAGATTTACGGAGCCGTTCATTCCGGAGATCCTGTTCTTTTTTGTTTTAATATTAATAATGCCAGCATTACCTGAAGCATCGTAACGCGCAGGAGGATTGGTCATGATCTCCAGTTGCTCCATCTGTGAGGAAGGCAGATTTTTCAGGTAGTTAATTAGGTCCATACCTTCCATTTGAATGGGCCGGCCATCTACAAAGACCTGGGCACCCTGCCTGCCTTTTAAACTTATGGTGCCTTCTTTGTCTACCGTGATGCCAGGTGATTTTTCCAGCACATCCAATGCTGTTGTTCCGGTATTGGTTACCGATGCATCCACATTTACGATAAGGCGGTCTGCTTTCTGTTCAAACAACTGTTTTTCTGCTGTTACTGTAATGCCGGCAAGCGTAGTTGAAAAGGGTTTCAGTTCCACAGGTGCTAATGCGATCACCATTTGGGATGTTGTTACCTGGACGGGTTGTGAATGAAATGTATTGATTCCTGTACCCGAAGCACGGATAAGGTAAATGCCAGGTTGAAAGATGTTGAAATCAAACTTCCCATTTTTTAATAGGGTTGATTTGATTACAACGCTGTCAATGCTTTTTAATAAAGAGACAGTAATGGGTGGAAGTTCTTTTTCAGCAACCATAAAAAAATTTCCCGTGATTTTCCCATTGCTTTGTGCAAAAGAGTTGAGTGCTACAAATAGTAAACAAAAGCATAAGTAAGGTCGCATAAAAAAATGTTTTGCGTGAATTTGATCTGGCAAGATTAGATCAGAATCAGGCTGACAATTTCCATAAGTGATCAGTCACGGTAAATATGTGACCAGGCAAATATTTCTTCTGATGGCCATGTGAAAATGGAGTGTGGTCTAAATTTTAAAGGCGCAGCATTTTATTGGGTTGTCACAGGTAAAATGGTTCGTTAAGTTCATTGAAGGTGCATCCAGTGAAAATTAATGCCTTGGTTTTATCACATTATACCCGGCTTTCATCACTTTCCGTTAATTAGCAACCTCTTATTAGCTAACATTGTTTTTTATTAATGCATGAGAAATTTAATAAGCAAACCGGAAAATTTTAACCGCCTGGAGTTTTGGGCAGCCACTACCATTTTTGTATTTATTATCTTTTTTCATATAACAGATGCCCTTACAGGCCATACGGTTTATGAGGTGGGGATTGAAAAGCAGAATGCACCCTTCAGTTATTATTTTGTTTCGCAATTGATCCGCTACATCGTCCTTTACGCATCCTTTATATTCCTGAATTTTTATGTAGTTCCCAGGTTGGTAAAGAAGGAAGATACCTGGTTGAATATTTTTTCAATGCTTCTGATTTTCCTGATCGTTGCGCTAACACTGGGAGTTACAGGTACGTATTTGAAAGATCAATTTCTCCCAGGCAGTGTGGGTGAACCTTTTTATGTAGTGTATCAGAAAACCATTTTGTTTGCTGCCTGGCTTTTACTTGCCTTTGGATTTTATTCCGTGATCCGGTATGCATCTATTTATATGCTTTCACATTCTGAGGCGATTCATGAGAAATACAGGTTCTTAAAACCAGGTACGCTGGTAGCCACTGTATTCTGGATGATCACCATGTTTCTTTTGCTAACCAGCGACGCGTCGCGGGAGTTCAATGCAGGATATGCCATTGTGATTCCTTTTTCAATATTTTTATACACCTACTCCTTTCATCTTCTGATCCCTGCCTCCCTTTCAAGATCTAAATCATTCAGAGCCTACCTTGGCAAAACCTTTGTTGTGTTGATCCTGGCTTTTATACCCGTTGCCTTATTGGGTGGGTTGCTTACACAGAATGGTGAGGGTGGCTTTGCCATCAGTGCCTTTAATAGTTTTGTGCAGTTGCTGGTAGTGGCACCTTTCTCCTGGGTGCTGTTCAAGCGTTATTTAAAAGGCAACGAAGAGATCTACATACTGAAAAAGGAACTGGGCCGGTCACATGCAAATCTTGATTTTCTCCGCTCCCAGATCAACCCGCATTTCCTTTTTAATGCATTGAATACGATTTACGGGACCGCCATCCAGGAAGGCGCAGAAAGAACCAGTGCAGGAATAGAAAAACTCGGTGATATGATGCGGTTCATGCTGCAGGAAAACATGCAGGAGAAAATTGCGTTATCAAGGGAAATTGAATACCTGGAAAACTATATCAGCCTGCAGAAGCTGCGTACTGAAACCAAATCGAATATCAGCATCCAGTCTGATATTCAGCAACCGGTGGGCACAATTCAGATCGCGCCAATGTTGCTCATCCCCTTTGTTGAAAATGCCTTCAAACACGGCATCAGTTTCAGGGAGCCATCCTATATTAACATTACGCTGGAGTTGCGCGATAAAGAGTTACATTTTGATGTTTCCAACAGCAAGCATGTGCAACAGGAAAATGACCCTGAAAAGGGTAAGAGCGGAATTGGGCTGGATAATGTTCAGCAACGTTTGCAACTGATCTATCCCGGCAGGCACGAGCTGGTGACGAGGGAAACCAGGAAAGATTTTTTTGTGCATCTTACCTTAAAGTTATCTTAGTTCTTAACCCGAATGTAAATGAAAGCCATTGCCATCGACGATGAACCCATTGCTTTAGCCATCATTAAATCGCATGCTTCAAAACTGCCTTTTCTTGATTTAAAAGCCTGCTATACGGATGCTTTCCAGGCATTGGAATACCTCCAAAAAGAAAGCATTGATCTTATTTTCCTGGATATCAAAATGCCGGATATTTCGGGAATTGATTTCTTTAACAGCCTATCAAAAAAGCCGCTGGTAATATTTACAACGGCTTACAGCGAACACGCGGTAACCAGTTTTGAACTGGATGCAGTGGACTATCTTTTAAAACCTTTCTCACTTGCACGATTCATAAAAGGCTGCAACAAGGCTTTAGAAATGTACAATTTCAGAAATGCTGCGCCTGCTGCCGATCATGTATTTATAAAAACGGGTTATGAACAGGTAAAACTGATGTTTGATGACATCCTTTACCTTGAAGCTACCGGTAATTATGTAACCTTTGTTATGAAGGATAAAAACATCCTGTCGCGCAGCACCTTTAACGAGGTCATGAACTTGCTTCCAATAGAAAATTTCATAAGGGTGCACCGGTCGTACATCGTTGCCCTGAATAAAATAGATAAGGTGGAAAAGCAACAGGTGACCATCCAGGGAAAATTCATTCCCGTAAGTGATGCTTTCGCCCAAAACCTGGTAAACGCTTTAAAAAAGTAGGACATCTCCTCACTCTTGTTAATCTTATCTTTTCTTCTTTTGAGTAAAAGGAAAACTACTCTATTATTAGGGTGTTTTTTGTTGAATCTTATTGATCCGGTTATAGATTTGATTTAATCAAAAGGAAAATTTATATTCATTGTCCTATTCCAATCTCTTTGATAAACTGCCATCCTGCCTCTTGTCTGCTTTTTTTTCAAACCAAAAACCAAAAAAAAATGAAACAGTTATTATTTGCATGTGCGGTCCTGCTTTTTGCCTGTAACGACGGTACTAAAGTAGCAGGTTCAAACGATGACGCCCATGCCCGCAACTCCGAAAGCAACCAGGCCGTTTACAAAGCCATTGAAACCGGCGATGTGAGTAAATTGGACAGCTTTCTAACAGAAGACATAGTAGATTATAATGGCCACCCCAATGGAGGTGATATCAGGGGCCGGGACAGTGTTAAACATTTCATGAGTCAGATCCATACCTATTTTGAAAACTTAAAAATAGATGTCCTTTCTGAAGGCGTTTCCCAGGATGGAAATCATCATTATTCCATGGTAAGAATGCAGGGCAAGGCAAAAGAAAACCCCTGGGGTATGCCAGTTGGTATGCAAATGGACGATACCATGGTGGATGTAGTGAAACTGCGCGACGGGAAGGCCGCTGAACATTGGGGCTTTATGAGCATGGGCGACATTAATGAAATGATGCACGGTTCAGGAGGTGATAAACCACCGGTAAGCGACACAACAAAGAAAAAATAAAAAATATATGAACCCTGGTTTTCGCCAGGGTTTCTTTTTATTTACAGTTGAAAACCAGTAGGTTTTCGTTGATGAGTACCACCTTTTTAGCCTTCCTGGTATGCTTTCTGTTTTTTAAATTGGATGGATACAGGAACTATGCTTTAATTTGTAGCAGTTTGCTCAACAAAATTTTAGAAGATGGAATCTTATCAGGCCTTTTCGAAATGGTTAAAAACACAAAATAAAAAGCTGGTACACATCGTGTATCCGCAATACATGCAAAAAGTTGAAAGCATCCTGATGATGCCTCTGCATAATGTTAAGAACCCTAATCTGCTGAAAGCACTTTATAAGGAGTTCGAAATTAAAAGAGGGTTTACTGCACTGTCAAAAAAAGAGCAATCCAACCTTAAAACAGGTTTTGCTTCATATATAGAATTTGTAAGTCTCAAAATTCAGCCCGAAGCCGAAATAGTGCGTGATGATGATGAGCAATCTAATTAGGGTTTGGAAGTTTGAGGTTTGAGGTGAACAATACCTAATCTTTTTTCATCCAACCTTCCAAACCTCCCTTTTCCACCCTCATCTTCTCACAAAAATGATAAATTAGAGGATAATTCTATTTATCATGAAATTTCATTTTCTTTTTTCGCTCCTTTTTGCATCCGCGATCGTATATAGCCAACAGTCCCAAACTTATTTATATGACCCGTCAATTTCGCCAAATGGGACTGAAATCGCATTTGTTTCTGGTGGCGATATCTGGACGGTAGCTTCCAGTGGTGGCGAGGCCCGTTTGCTTGTTTCTCATACTGCAAATGAAATGAGACCTTTGTATTCTCCTGATGGTAAATACCTTGCTTTTATTTCTACCCGTACGGGAAACGGAGATATCTACATCCTGGAAATGCAAACCGGCGCGCTTACAAGATTAACCTTTGATGACGGTGGAGATGATCTGCATGCCTGGTCGGCAGATGGTAAATACATTTATTTTTCAACCAACAGCCAGGATATTTCCGGGATGCGTGATGTACTACGCATAAAGGCAACTGGTGGTACGGCCATGCCGGTTTCAGATCATCGTTATATGAATGAATTTTATGCAGCCCCCTCACCCGATGGCAAAACGCTTGCTTTTGCTGCAAGAGGATTTGGTGTGTTTCAGTGGTGGCGTCTTGGACGAAGCCATCTTGATGAATCAGAAATATGGTTGTTAAACGAAGCGGATAAAAAATATACAAAGCTTGCTGAAAAAGGCGCAAAGCAGTTGTGGCCTATGTGGAGTGCAGATGGAAAAACATTGTATTATGTATCAGACCGCAATGGTCCGCAAAACCTGTGGGCACATCCTGTAAACGGGACAGCAAAGCCCCTCACCTCATTTAAAAACAGCCGTGTTCTGTGGCCTTCTATTTCCAAAAATGGGGAAACCATTGTGTTTGAGAGAGATTTCAAGATCTGGAAATATGATTTTGCTAAAGGAGAAGCAAAGCCCCTTTCCATCAATTTGCGCGGTGCTTCGGCATCACCTGCAACAGAACTTTTACGATTGTCAAATGGCTTCAGCAATTTGGCACTTGCTCCGGATGGTAAAAAAATTGCTTTTACGGCAAGAGGTGAAGTTTTTGTTGCCGGAACCAAAGAAGGTGGAGAGGCTACGCGCATTACAAATACGCCGGAAATGGAAGGCCTCATCAGCTGGTTGCCCGGAAGTAACAGCATTGTTTATTTGTCAAAGAGGTCCGGGAAAAATAATATTTACCAATATGATTTCTTAACAGCAAAGGAAACAGCATTGACTGCTTCAAATAACAATGATGGCGGTATCACCTTGTCTGGTGATGGTAAAAAGATCGCTTTTATTCGCAACAATGCCGAACTGCGCGTACTGGATCTTTCAACGAAAAAAGAAACATTGCTTACTAAAGGAAACTTCAATTTTTCTCCAATTGCTTCAGGAGGAAATATCAGCTGGTCGCCTGATGGAAAGTGGATCGCTTATGCCGCTTATGGTGCCAAGGCCCTGCGCAATATATACATCGTTCCTTCCGTTGGTGGCGAAGCAAAACCGGTGAGTTTCCTTGCCAACACATTCGGGAGTGATGTGGTGTGGACCGCAGATGGAAAATCAGTTTTATTCACTACAGGGCAAAGAACAGAGAATGGTAACATTGCGCGTGTAGATCTTCAACCCAGGCAACCACGATTCAGGGAAGACCAGTTCAGAGATCTGTTTTCTGATCCGAATACATCAAAACCTGCAACCAAAAGCGATCCGGTAGTGGATTCCCTTGCAGGCAAAAAAGGAAAAACTGATAACCAGCCAATTGTTTGGGAAGGCATACGCCAGCGTTTAAGTCTGTTGCCACTGAATGCAGATGTAAACAGTATGACCATTAGTAAAGATGGCAATACCCTGTTTATCCTGGCAAACATTGGGGGACAATTCAATATATTCAGTTACTCACTTGATGAACTTTCAAAAGAACCCGCCGTATTAAAACAACTGACGACAACACCCGGATTTAAGTCCGACCTGCAGGTAAGTGCCGATGGAAAAGAAGTTTATTATGTGGAAAGCGGTCGTTTGAATTCTGTTTCCGTTGATTCAAGAGCGGTGAAGCCAATTGCTGTTACAGCAGAAATGCAGGTGGATTTCAATAAAGAAAAACTGGAAGTATTTCACCAGGCATGGGAGTTACAGAATAAAGGATTTTATGATGAAGGATTTCATGGTGTGGACTGGAATGCAGTAAAAAGAAACTATGAACCACTTGCGGCTGGTGCTAAAACGCCTGATGAACTGCGAAGAATTTTGAACCTGATGGTGGGTGAATTGAATGCATCACATTCGGGTGTTGGATTCTCTGGGGGCAGCGCTCCTGCTACCGGCCGCACCGGGCTTCGGTTTAATGCAAACTTATATGAAAAGGAAGCAAGGTTAAGGATCACGGACATTGTAGATTATAGTCCGGCTGCACTTGCAGGAAATATAAGAGCAGGTGATTACCTTACCGCGATTGACGGAATAACGATCAATGCCAGTCATAACCTGGACCAGTTGTTGGAGAACAAGATCAATCGCCGGGTAGTATTGTCTGTTGCAAATGCAGATGGTAAGGATCTACGCGAAGTGGTGATCAAACCTGTAAGCGTGGGTGTAGAGAAAGGATTATTGTATAAACAGTGGGTGCAAAATAACCGGGAGCATGTGGCTAAAATCAGTGGAGGCAAACTGGGTTATGTACACATGTTTGATATGGGTGAAGAATCACTCAGGCAATTTTACCTGGACCTTGATGCAGAAAATCATTTGCGTGAAGGGGTTGTGGTGGATATCAGGAATAATAATGGTGGATTCGTGAATGCCTATGCACTGGATGTTTTGTCAAGGCGCGGATATATGAATATGCAGCCAAGGGGTTTGCCAACTGCGCCCGCCCGTGTTCAGTTAGGGCAGCGCGCATTGGACGCCCCAACAATTCTGATTACCAACCAGCATTCGCTTTCCGATGCAGAAGATTTTTCTGAAGGTTACCGTGTGTTGGGACTGGGCAAGATCGTTGGAGAACCCACGGCCAGCTGGATCATTTATACTTCAAATATTACTTTGTTTGATGGGACTTCTGTGCGTTTACCTTTTATAAAAGTTACGGATAACCAGGGGCGTGATATGGAGTTGTCTCCTCGTCCTGTTGATATACCCATCTCAAATAATTTAGGCGATAAAGGTGATAGCCAGTTGGATCTTGCGGTGAAGGAATTGCTGAAGCAGTTAAAATAATTTATTCACATTTTATGCGCCATACCCGAATATTGCCGAAGCTGGTATAATTATTTTATTGGATAATAAAACCGCTTTATGCAAAAATTATTACAGGCATTTGCTATTTACCTGGAAAAGGAAACGCAACTGCATAAAAACGATTTATTGCGAAGGATAAGAAGTGACTTTTCTGACAAAAAAGATAATAGTAAATTAATACGCTTTCTTACGGCATTGAGCTTTCACCATATGTCGAAAGATGCCAGCGGACAAGTAAGTATTGTCTAAGCCAAAAGCAGTCGGAAACCAGAACCTACTGGATGAATAGAAGTCATATCGACTTTATTAGTTCCATAGAACTTCCGGAACTGTCGTTTTAAATCACTCAAAATTTTCAGGTTTTTTGCGGATCGAAAAACCTGGTGAGACAATAACCCTAATACAGTACCAAACAAAGCGCCAACTATAAGTCCCGTTTTTGATGTTTCTTAATGGACTTATTCCATAAATAATAATGCTATCGATTTCATATACATGAACCCAGTCTAATTATGAAACTGCTGCTGAACGCAGATTAAAATTAAAATTTTACAGTTCAAGGCAAGGCTGGAATCACTAAATTATGACCATATAAAGATGAGCCAGTAAGCTATCTTTTTTATAAACGGGAGTCCTGAATATTTTTTTCTTCATTTTTCCCGAAGTATCTACGATGCTTTCCTGGCTGAAACCATGAAAAAACAACAATAGCATGGATGATGTGATGATTCACTTTTTAATTGTTTTGATGGATTAATCTTATGAAAGGCCGTTTCGATCTGCATCAGTTATTTAACGGCCATACACTCTTTCCAGCAAACTGATATTAAGTTCTTTTAATGCGGAAGGATTGCGATTAATATAGAATTTCTTAGTCGCTATTGCCCCAGAACACCTCCGATGATACCGCCTGCGAGTCCGCCTGCTATCCCTAAAGAAAAAGCTTTTTCTCCAGCTGAAAACTGAATTAATTCAGACCTGTTATCATTTCCGGAACCAAAACCGGTAATAACACCCAGGGCGCCCCCTACAATTACGCCTGTTAGAATGCCTCTTCCTACTGCACCCTTTCTTTTCAATTGGATCTGGTCAATATCTGAATAATTGATATTGTGTAATGAAGCGGCATGGTAAGACGGGAGCCCAAAAGGCTGCGGATTTTGTGAAAGCGCAATAGTGGAATCATTTACCTGTACCAGGTAATCATTGTTGATAACCTTATCATTATTAAATACCATTGCCTTATAGATGACCTGTCTGAACTTCCGGGTGGTGTCCTGTGCATGACTTTGGGAAATCGCGCAGAATAGTATTCCTGCTAATATTAATTTTCTCATGTGTAGGTTTTTGTAAGAACAAACCTAACCCTTGACACCGCCCATTAAAAATTGAATTATGCCAGATTGGAATAGGGATTTGCAAAAAATACTAAAACCTCGGTGGTTCTGATGCCTAATGGTCCTTGCTCTTTGAATGGAGCCGTCCAACCTCTTTTTTACAAGATCAATATATTTTGCTGACACAGTTTAATTTACAGACTCTTTACATACGAAACGAAGCCTACTATTTCTGATTTTATGATTGCCTGCAAAATGGTTTTGGTTGCAAATTTTTTGATTCAATTCAACATTAATTTATGTCCAAATCCAACACGCCCAACGATACGCTTATAGCAACACCTCCTCAATTTCAACCAGCTCAATTTCTGGATTATATTTCATAAACGCGTGAAGAAGTGCGGTATGGGCACTTCCAAAAATAACCAAAACCCTTTCTTCATTCCCGTTCAGGCGCTTCAGGATGTTCTCATAAATGATCATATTGCGGCGCCACCATTCACTGACTAAATAAGACCCTACATGATTGTCTTTGCCACCAGCCTTTAGAAATTGGAAGTACATGCCTACGCTAAAATCGCGGTCAGCTTTGGAATTGCTGGCTAACAACATTTGTTTGATGGAGAAAGTTTTTAATTGCTGGTTATGTGAATCTTGAATGCTGTCAATTGTTTTTTTCATGAACACCAATTGGTCCATTTGATTAGCCGCTGTTATAACTTTTACCAGGCTATCGAACGGGAAAACCGCTTCCCGATAATCCACACATAGCAGGAGGGCAAGGTTTAATTCTTTTGAAAGCCGGAACCCAAGTTGATAAATTTCGTTGGCTCCTAATTGGAGCGCTCCTCTTTTATACGCAGCAAGCAGTGAATCATAATTTCCTTGCCGATCCGGGGTTGCTTCAATAAATATTTTAGTGGGGTTAAATCCTTTTAGCTGCTTTACCACTTCCACTATCTCTTGTTGCCGCCTGGCGGAAAGCACATCTGCATTTTCAAATTTGGCCACGTCCAGGCCAGGATTATCAAAATGAAAAGTGCCCAACAGCAAAACCTTTGTTTTCTTAGCATTAGAAGGCTGGGCCGAGACTGAAATAACAAGGAGCAATCCAACCAAAAAGCTGGCAGTTAATTTTAGCATGGCGTGATAGTTTGCAAGGTTAGACGGGTGCCTTATTCTAAAAGTTACAGTTTCTGCAGATTGTAAAAATAATTTGCTGCCGATGATTAATTCGTATTACTGGCTTTAATTTTTTATTCTTATTAAACAATCACTGTTGTCCGGGGAAAGATTTAAAGTCTCAAATCAGTCGCTGAAATTCAATGTGGGCTTGAAGGATGTTGTGTTTTTTATAAACTTGAAGCCCCCCTTATTTGTTTTGGAAGGAGTATCAATCACTATCGCTCAATTGAATTCTTCTGATTTTTAAGAATGCTCAGAGATTTTCTCTTACAACTAAGATTGCAAAATGCTCACAGGATACAGCCTTACGTGACATACAAAATGATGGACCGGAAAATATTGATCAAAGAGACCTCTGGGGGAAGAAGTACGAGTTATGTTTTGGGGGAATAAAATGTAAAAGCCGCACTGCTCTTAATTAATTTGGAGCGTGCGGCTTGGGTAGCCCCGACAGGAATCGAACCTGTATCTAAAGTTTAGGAAACTTCTATTCTATCCATTGAACTACGGGGCCAAAGAGAAAATTTGTCAATTCACCATTGACCATTGACCATTGACCATTGAAATTCCCCCTTGCGGGGCAGCAAAATAACAAAGAAATTCTCATACCCCGCCTTATCTTTGCCCTCCCACAAAAATTTCTATGAAGTTCTATAATTCACTAATCAAATACAGGCTTTTCCTTGGGATCTTCCTTATTCTTGCCGGCCTGGTCCTTAACCTTACTGTGAGTGGTTTCTGGCCCGTTTTCCCGCTTTACCTGGTTGGACTTATCCTTGTTTTGGGTCATTTCTTTTTCGGTCCCCTGCGCCTGATCCAGGAACACCTGGAAAGTGGAAATGTAGAGGAAGCTGAAAAAGTGATCAATTCCATATACTTTCCCAACCTTCTTTATAAACCCATCCGCTCGGTTTTTTATACCCTTAAAGGCAATATTGCCATGATGAAGCAGGATTTTGATGGTGCGGAAAAAAACATGAAGCGGGGACTTGACCTGGGTATGCCTATGAAGGAAGCAGAAGGGGCGAGCATGCTGCAAATGGGCATGCTGTCCATGCAGAAAAATGACCTCAAACAGGCAGAAAGTTATATCCGTGGGGCACTTAGAAAAGGTTTGCCTGATAAGGAAAATCACGCAGCCGCTTACCTGCAGATGTGCAGCCTGATGATGAATAAAAGAGAATTCAGGGCAGCTAAAGATTTTTTTAGAAAAGCAAAAGCACTAAAACCTACTACTCCGCAGATCGTTGACCAGATCAAACAAATTGAAAAATACATCAGCCGCATTCCGGGATAAAAGAATAGCGCCCTCCCGGGGAATATTTTTCTTATTCACCCGGCCATTCTAAATACAATCTCACGCCTGCAAATCTTTCCTGGTCTAACTTCGCGATTCTAAAATTCAAAATGAAACAGACATCCATCATATTTGATCTCGGGGGCGTATTGATCGACTGGAACCCTTCCTACCTTTTTGAAAAAGTTATTCCTGATGAAGAAAGGCGTAAGTATTTTTTGGAACAGGTATGCACACCAGAATGGAACGAAGAACAGGATGGAGGAAGAAGTATCCGTGAAGCCAACGAACTGCTGATCGCGCAATTTCCTGAATGGAAAAAGGAAATTGAAACGTATTATGAACGATGGACAGAAATGCTCAGCGGTCCAATCGATGGTACGGTGCAGCTATTTAAAGAGTTAAAAGAAAAAAATCAGTATAAGTTTTATGCGTTGACCAACTGGAGTGCTGAACTTTTTCCAATAGCATTGGAGAAATTTCATTTCCTGCATTGGTTTGATGGAAGGGTAGTCAGCGGCGAAGAAAAAATGCGCAAACCATTCCCTGCATTTTATAAATTATTGCTTGACCGCTACAATCTGGATGCTAAGAATGCTGTTTTTATTGATGACAATAAAAGAAACATCCAGGCAGCTGTTGAAGCAGGTATTCCTTCTATTCAGTTTACCTCTCCTGAAGCCCTGCGGGAAGAGCTGGTGAAGAGAGGATTATTGTAGAAAGCTGTTAGCTGATGGCTAACAATTGATTTAGGTTGATTTTTTAAAATGACCAGAGATTTTCTCTTTCAACTTTTGGGTGGCTGCCGCGCCTCCTATGTTTGTAACTTAAAGAACGATCATACCTAAGATGGAGCAATACAGCGCATCCAGACTTTTAAATAACCAGAGCGCGGGGTGTTGCACTTATCACACGGAGGTTGCTCTTGCGCAATCACCCGAAGACAAATTGTAACCGATACTGCTCGCATTGATTGCGCTTGAATTTTTGCCTGCCCCCGAAGCATGAGATTAATGTTATAATCCTTCGGAAAATCTTTATTGGACAACAGTGATTCGTAAATATTTAATTTAATACTGCTGCCACGCTATTGTTTCCGACATAAATGAAATCAACTATTTTTTATCACCTGGCTGCGTTAGCAGCGGCATCTATCAGAAAAGTAATTCTTTGCTACATAAAATTTAAAGGACAAATTGCACCAATTCCGTACGCACATCCTTATCATTAAAACTAAGGATCCGGTAGCCAAAATCCTTGCTACCTGTTTCGATTACCGGTGCAGTTTTATTAAGCTGGTAGGAGGCGGCCATAGTAATCACCTGCTGCACATTGGCTACTGATCTTTGGTCTTCCATGTGATAATGCCCGCAAAAAACATGAATGGGTTGATCAATCGCCATGAACAAATCCATTACAGCCTGCCTGTTCTGCAGGGGGTATTGCGCATCAACCGGCGTATCAACTTTAATTAATGGGTGATGAATAAAAACAAAAATGGAATGATCGGTTTCAATAGATTCTTTAATAAATTTTAATTGAGCTGAACTGATTTCGAAGGAGGAAGAATCCAGAAAAATAAACCTTCGTTGCGCGTCTTCAATTAAATAATATAATTCATCTGAGCCTTTATTGAAATAATTAGGAAAGCATTTCCTGATCAACTGCGACTGATCATGATTTCCCAGTGTAAGTTTCAAATCGAAAGCTTTTAAACTTTCGAAAAAATAAGCATAGCTTTCTTCAAGTCCGATATCACCGCCAAATATAATTTCCTGAATGCCTCTGTTTTTTATATCAGCCAGAATCCTCTTCCAGTTATTTCCCGGATCAATGCCTTGTTCTGTAATGTAAGATTCATCAAGATGGACATCAGTAACGTAAGCGATCCTTTTCATGCCTGACAAGGTAGAAAAAATCCAGATAAGTTGGTATATAAAAAAAGAACTGCAAGCCAGGAACATTTCCGGATAATTGCAGTTCTTTTATAAACAATTTTCTTGTGATCGTTACCCAATCAGGTCTTCAGGGTCGCGCGGCATTACATGTTTTCCCTGGTTTAGTTTACTGTGCTTTCTGCCATAGCCAAAGTAAATGGCAAACCCGATTGCCAGCCAAATGAGAAGCCTGAGCCAGTTGGCTCATCCCAGTCCAAAAATCATGGCGCCACAAACCACAATGCCTAAAATGGGCACAAGCGGAACCCATGGCGTTTTAAATGTTCGTTTGATCTCGGGATTTGTTTTTCTTAAAATGATAATGCCGGCGCACACCAGCATAAAAGCAAACAGAGTTCCGATGCTGGTCATTTCACCCACAATATTCCCTGGAACAAAAGCAGCAAATATGCCTACCAATATAAAGATGATCCAGTTGGCTTTATAAGGTGTATGGTGATTGGGATGTATATCCGAAAAGATTTTTGGCAATAATCCATCCCGACTAATAGAATAAAACACCCGGCTTTGTCCCATAAGCATCACCAGGATCACTGAAGAAAAACCAGCAAGTATGGCAACGGTAAGTAAATTGGAAAGCCATTGATAATCTGCCACCCATACACTATTTATGGTTTGTCCGCTCATGTGTTCTATGGCATATGCCACCGATGCTTCCCCACCGAGTGCAGGGTTTCTGAAATCTTCAACGGAAGCAAGGCCTGTCAGTACATAAGAGAAGAGTATATAAAGAATGGTACACACCACCAGTGATCCCAGGATGCCAATGGGCATATCGCGTTTGGGGTTCTTAGCTTCCTGCGTTGCGGTAGAAACTGCATCAAACCCAATAAAGGCAAAGAATACAACGCCCGCAGCACCAAGAATGCCCATGATGCCTCCGTAATTGTAGGTCAATCCTGTATGCGGATCCGCATATTTTGTGGGTTCGGGGATGAAGGGCGTATGATTTTCTGGCCTGATATACTGCCATCCAAGAGCAATAACGAGAATAACAATTGCCACTTTCAATACCACGATAAGTGAATTGATCATCGCGGATCCTTTTGTTCCCCTGATCAATACCAGGGTAAGAATTAGAACAATGAAAAGGGCCGGTAAATTAATGATGCCTTCCACACCACTTACAGAAGTTTCAAAAGGCGAGTGGCACCATTCATACGGGATACCCAAGCCGAATATGCCGAGAAATTTGTTGAAATACTCACTCCAGGCTATTCCTACAGTAGCAGCACCTACACCGTATTCTAAAACAAGATCCCATCCAATGATCCAGGCAACCAATTCACCCATGGTGGCATAGCTATAGGTATAAGCACTTCCGGCAACCGGTATCATAGAAGCAAATTCAGCATAACACAGTCCGGCAAAAGCACAACCTACGGCAGCTATAATAAAACCTAAAGTTACCGATGGACCTGCGTGTTGGGCGGCAGCAGCGGCTGTTCTTACAAATAATCCTGCGCCGATGATCGCGCCAATTCCAAGCGCCATAAGGTTGGTGGCAGTTAAAGTTCTTTTTAAACCTTTGCCTGTTTCGCCGGCATCGGCGATAAGCAGTTCAATTGGCTTTTTTTTAAAAATGCTCATAAAAAATGTTTGTATAATGAATAACCGCCTGCTATTACAACAGGCGGTTGATCTGTATTATGAAGGAGTGTTCTTGTTGTCCCTTTTGTGGACGATTTTCAGGAAACCGATGAATAGCACAACGATTCCTAGCAGCACAAGGGCTGTAGTTACATGAGGAGGCATTGTAAATAATTTAAAATGATAAAATCTGGTTGTTCTGCGGAGGCGTTATTTTACCAGAAGTGATGCGAAGGAAAATTATGGGAGAGGTGCGCTTCTATGAAAAAAAAGACTTTTGAAGCAGCTTTTCCTGTATGATAAAAAGAAAATGGAAGCTTCAGGAAAGCACATGCAAAACTTCCTGTTTTTTCCTCGGACTTTTCAGAATGTCCATTCCCGGAAAAAAGATGCTGAGGAAAACCAAAAATGCTATGACCTGCGGCTTCTTCACAAGTACTAAAATCTGGCTTCCTTTCCGGGCAGGCAAATATCCTCGGCCATTTAAGCTATTTCATCGTTGGTGGTAAACCTATTGAACATTCCTTACCTATATAACATCCTAGGCTTTGCCATGCTGGTCAACGCTATTTTACACCTTGTATGGCATACAAATCCCTGACACAAAAGCCAACCTTTCAGAGAGCTTAAAATAATAACGCACAAGCCACCCGCCCCCAGCATCGGCATGACACTATCCATTGAATTTCTGATTCGACAAATTTACATGAGATTAAATGTTCAATATATTGCAGCATGTTTATACTAATAATGTTAGCTTCTTGTCGAAGAAATTAAATCGTTATCAAAGTTGGCAGAAAAAGAAATAATTGAAGTGAAATTTATTTATGATAAACTTTTACTATTATCAAAAGAAGACTGGAAACGAATTGTTGATATTGCAAGTCAGACTAATATTTTTAATAACCTTGAACTTGCAAACGTAAAATCGGTGCTAACATCAATTTCAAAAAAGGAAATAATAAAAGAACAAGCATTAGTAAGATGTTTTGAATCCTTAAGGAAATTAAAGAAATTTGGTATTAAAGTTTAATTCATTCCAATTAATAATTTCAATACCTATCATTAAAAGTTAGAATAGTTCGCCTATGTTGGTTAATTAAATGTCAAATGGAATGGGGGGAAACAATGGTTCGGAATCTACAACCCATCTTTCAACTTTTTTTTCTTCAATTTGGCCTCATATCCAGCTTGTCGTTATTAATTTAGCTATGTGCAAATCCTCAACATTTATTTATAAAATTAGTTTCAGTTAGTCCCCGTTGTTCAGGATGTTCTGAAAGGACATCCAGAACTTAGGATCAAAGTTGTTCTTTGAACGACTGGCTCTGCAAGAGCCAACCATGTGGCCCTTCATAATACTTTTGCTCTTGTTTGTGTTTCTTTTGCGGAATATACTGTACCAATAGGACGTTTCAATCTGACCTGTTTACAATACTACGTTGCCCACCAAGGAACCAACAGTACAAGAGTGCGACGCAACGATGCCTCATAGCCCCACTACAGCCGGTCCCACAATCATTTTCACCTAATGCATCGATGATTTTCAACATGACATCAAACTATGCCTATTGCCTTACTCGTCCACCCCCATCACATTATCATCCCGCCTCAAATCAATCATCAAATTATTAGGATCAATACCGCCGCGGTCAGGCTTTCGCGGTACTGTTACTTTTATGGTCTGCTCACCAGAACGGATGCGGTGCATCTGGAGGTAGAGTGGCTCGTTTAAGCCTTTGCCTTCTTCATAAATGCCGACTTCCAGCCAATCATTCATCGGCACTTCTTTTTCAGTACCCGTACTGTCAATTACCAGTTTTTGAGCCTGCACCTTCAGCGTTACCTGCCAGTGGCCAGCTTTGGTTTGCACTGCATCAAATTGCTTTGTTTTAAGGCGCCAATATGTGTTTGCCTTAAACAGGTCGTGTAACAGGTAATGTAATGAGTCGGGGGTAACCTGTTGTATCTCCTGGAAGAGATCAAGGGTAGTGGGCAGGGGTAGCGCTCCTGAAATGCGTTTTTGGAGCAGGCTCCGAAGCGCACCATTCACCTTTTCTTTTCCAATGTACTTAGTCAGGGCATACATGGCGAGTCCACCTTTTCGATAGTATAAAAAGGCTTCATTTGCCTGGAGTAAGGAAGGGGTTGCGAGTGAGCGTGGCATTTCATAGGAGGAATGCAGATAGTTCACGTATTGCCGCAAATGACCATCACCATATTGCTGCTCCAGCACCTGCATGCCGGCATATACTGCAAGACCTTCAATGAGCACACCGGCTCCTTCTACGTTTGCAGGTGTTAACCTGGCAAGTCCCCACCACTGGTGCGCCACTTCATGCGCCAAAATATAATACGGAAGATCAAAGCCATTCTTGCTGTCATCGGGATTCATAAGGGAATACTGTTCTCCATAATATATGATGCCCGCATCCGCAGTTGCTCCACCACCGAAACCAGCACGCTCTACTACCGTAAAATGCTTATACGGGTAAGGACCAAACTGCTCTGTAAAATAAGCCAGCGAAGCTTTTACGCTGCGTAGCATTCGGTCTATGTTTTGGGCATGGTCGGGATGATAGTACATCCTGATCACGACATTATTCCACTGGCTTTCCTTCACCGTATATTTCCCTGATAAGATGGCGTACTCGCCCCCGATAGCCGCATCCGTTTTGTATTGGAAGTAGCGCCGGTCGCCTTTTGTCCAGGTTTTGTGCAATGCACCCGACGCAACGGCTACTTCATCCTTTGCCGTACCTACAACGGCTTCAAAACTGGTCTGATCTGTACTGAACGGCTTTTTACGCGCCTCGCTATCATAAAGAGAAGGTATCGCAGGTCGCGCAGCAAGCCTATACTTTTTTCTAATCACCGCATCATTGATTTCTTTATGGCGTTGGTAGCCAATGGCTGGCAGCAGGTTATTTTGAATGTTTAATCCTGGATTGTCCCTACTTTCTGAAGGACAAAGACTAATAAAAAAAAGGAAAAATAGTAACTAAAATTTTTAATTTCCCTGCTACGAATCCAGTTTGATAAAACTGATAAATTGGTGATATCAAAATGTACAATACTAAGCTGGCTTAAAACTCATTTAGTATGCAGTCAATTTTTCGGGGCTGAACCTCTTATCTTACACTTCCTTGTAGTTTAATGAAACTATCTTTTATTAATACTTAAAATTATCATGAGTAATAAGGAGCTTACACAGGTAAATTGAAGTACTTCAACACGCTGCTTTTGGTAGTATAGGACTTTATTGCCACACACCACTAATATGATTTTTTCTGTACATTAATTATAATCCAAAGAAATAATCCAATAATTCACCTAAATATTAACTACTTCAGCGTCTCATGGTATTTCTATGAGATTTGAACTTATTTAAAAGAAGTTTGCTTTGTGCAAACAAATACATAGGTGGTTGAATACCTTTTTAGGAGGACCATCTTAGGAGAACCCCATTGAACGGGTACCTTGGTATATTGCTAAAGTAAAACGAGTGAGAAATGCCAGCAGCAAATAATAGACTTTGTGCAGGTGGGGCATTGACGGAAGTAAAATCATCAGCAGTACATATCCCAGCACTATATCCGGCGGACGGAATTCTTTGTCCTGCCACGTTCTTCTTTAAAGCCATGTGCGCTTACCAGGGATCCTTCATATTGTATGGATACAAAAACGGTAGCTAATTCTTTAAAATAAAAACGTAAGAAGTGATTACTAAAGAACGGCACTGGGTGAACAGGAATATTTTCTTTTAAATGCCTTGCTAAAACTAAACACATCAGCAAAGCCACAAATGCCTGCTACCTCTGTTATTGTATATATCTTTTGCCGGATGAGTGAGATGGACAGTTCCAGTCGCTTGTGTACCAGGTACTGATAAGCCGATTGGTTTTCTACCTGCCTGAATACGCGCATAAAATGGAAGCATGACATTTGTACCGTGGCTGCAATGTCTTCAATGCCAATATCCTTTTGCAGGTTGTCAAGCATAAAACATTTGGCTAACTGCATGCGTTGGTAGAGTTCTTTTTGTACTGCAGGTTTACGGGCTTTTACTTGTTGTATTTTCCGCTCAACCTGTTGTTGCGATACAAGCAATGACTGTGCGATCTGATAGAAAATGGCATTGGTGTTGGTCGCTTCATCCGTTGTTTCACTTTGTATTAAACAACCCAGTGATTGCAATATTGTGCCCAATCCATCTTCATTGTCTGCATACATACCTGCTACTATTTCCGGACGGTAATCCAGCGTATAATGGTGGTCGAGCAGCTTGTGATCGGCGTATATCATATTGCAGTGTACTTCATTCAGCAATTGCCTGCCAATGAAAATGCACAATCCTTCATTGAACAGTTTTTCCTGTAACTGGCATATATAGTCAGTGCCGGTATTTATTACGAGTAATTTACCCGGCGTTACGGCATATTCTGTACCATCCGCCTGGTATCGTTCTTCTCCTTTCAGTACATACTTAATTGCTACCGTGTCTTCAGCAGCATTGTTCTTATCAAAGTTGTAAAGTCTGCTATGCCGGATCCTGCTGTTAGCAGCGCCTGTTGAAATGGTGCGTATACCTATTCTCATATTGAACAAAAAAGGAAAATAGGCTACAATACCAATCCATACTGGTGAAAGGTATAAGTGGAGGATCGGGATTGATTTCCACCGTACCCCTTACAGCATCTTCTATTGAAGCAGTAGCGGGAAATGTGATGAGCGGTTAGCGAAATAGCAGTTTTTGATAAAAGAGTAAAACGGCAGCCTGATACATTTGTAGGGAACTATTATCATTTTTTTTATGAAAAAAGCCCTTGCTCTTTACGCTTTTTTATTCCTTACATTTTCATCCTATGCACAAAATGAATACAGGTATTCCATCGATCTCAATAAGGTGGAAGGAGACAAGCTTGCAGTAGAACTATTGGCCCCATCATTGGGTAAAGGACAAGCCATATTTAGCTTCCCGAAGATCATTCCCGGCACTTATTCCATTAGTGATTATGGAAAATTTATTCATGATGTGCAAGCCTTTGACAAAGCCGGTAAAGCGATTAAGGTGGAGCGATTGAATGATAATCAATGGTCCATCAGGGACGGTGCTTCCGTCAATCGTGTAACCTATAAGGTCGAAGATATATTTGATACGGAAATCAAAAATGGGATTTATCCAATGGCTGCAACCAATATTGAAGAAGGAAAAAACTTTGTCTTCAATACCCCGGGCGTATTTGGTTTTTTTGAAGGACATGGTAGGCTTCCCTTCCAGGTGTCTATAGTAAAGCCAGCCGGCTTTTTTGCCTCCACCAGTCTAAAGCCTGTAGCTGCCTCCAGCCGGCAAGATGTATTTAAAGTATCCAATGTTGATGATCTGTATGATGCACCCATTATGTATACAATACCCGACACTACCACGATCAGGGTAGGCAATACGGAGGTAGTGGTGTCGGTGTATTCTCCATCAAAAGGAATTACATCGGCTCATGTGGCTGAGTGGCTGTCAGATCTTTTATTTGCAACCAAAGACTATCTCGGTGGCAGATTGCCTGCTGAACGCTATGCTTTCTTATACTATTTCAAGGACCCTTCACTTAAACATTCATTTCCTCCCGGTGTAGGAGGTGCATTGGAACATAATGCTTCTTCTTTTTATTACCTGTCTGATTTGCCTGCTGCGCAACTGAAAAATACCATTGTCAATATCTCTTCACACGAATTCTTTCATATCATCACACCGCTCAATATAGCTTCACGCGAAGTGAAAGAATTTAATTATGCTAAACCCGTTCTTTCCAAACATTTATGGTTGTATGAAGGAACAACAGAATATACAGCGCACCATGTACAGGTAAAACAGGGGCTCACTACACCCAAACAATTTCTTGGCCAGCTTTCGGGTAAGATCACCAACTCAAGAAAAGCCTATAACGACTCCTTGTCATTTACCGTTATGAGTAAACAAGCTGCTGATAAGTATGAAAAAGAATATGGAAATGTATACCAGAAAGGTGCGCTGATTGGTGCCTGTCTCGACATATACCTGCTGCATTTATCTGGCGGCACTTATGGACTTCGAAACCTCACCTACGATCTTGGTATCCGCTATGGAAAAAATAAAGCTTTTGATGATGAAAAACTTTTTGATGAAATAGCAGATCTAAGCTACCCGGAGATTAAAACATTCCTTGAGAAATATGTTGCCGGCAATGAGCCCATTCCTTATGAAGATTACTTCAGCTTAGCCGGTATCCGTTTAACGCCTAGGGTAGAAAATGAGATATTCTCGCTCGGTGGCTTTGCTCCTGGTATCAATAAAAAAGGAAACTTCTTTGTAACGTCACAGTCTAAGATCAATGAGTTTGGCAAAAAGCTGGGCCTTAATGTAGGTGATGAGTTGTATGCGATCAACAACGTTCATTTATCAATGGAAAATCTAGGTAGGGTTATAGACAGCATCAAACGCAATATGCAGGTAGGGCAGTTGATTTCACTGAAAGTAGGACGCTCAAATGCCAGTGGAGTAATAGATACGCTAATGCTTACCGAAAAAATCTTCAAAGTAAAAGATATTGAACTGAATAAGCTGGAACCAGTAAAAGAACCAACCAGGCAACAGCAACTGGTATACAATGCATGGCTGGTACCCGCTAATAAACCTTTAGCACAGGAGACGCCGGTAGCAAAGCCTGCAGATGTTGCAACAATAGATGCCATCGTTCAATCATTGTATGATGTGATTTCAGGACCTGCTGGACCAAGAGACTGGCAACGATTTAACAGCCTGTTTTTACCTGATGGTAAAATGGGTGCCGTTTTACCTTCGCCTGCAGGGCAGTCTTCTTTTGTTTCCTTTTCGCCCGATCAGTACAAAAAAATGAACGCATCCACTTTTACACAATCTGGTTTTTATGAAGAGGAACTGGGTAGAAGCACAAGGCAGTTTGGAAACATATCCGTAGTAGAATCGGCGTACCAGTATCGTTTTACACCAGGCGGGCAAGTGATGCAGCGGGGTATCAACTACATCACACTGGTAAAGTCGGCCGGGAGGTGGTGGATATCTACCATATTCTGGCAGGATGAGAATGAAGCCAATCCTATACCAGCCTCACTCATCACCAAAAAAGTAAAAGGATAACTACACACTATGATAAAACATTTAAAGCATTTGGTGCTACTGGCTTTCATGGCTGTTGCTTCAACTGCATTTGCGCAGTATGAATGGCATAAAACTACAGCCCCTGACTTCAGAGGCAAACAGGATGATATTTATTTTGTAGATGAAGACAAGGGGTGGTATGTAAACGGTACGGGAAAAATCTATAAAACCGTGAATGGCGGGCAGGATTGGCAGCTAATCTTCGAGAAGCCGGGGACCTTCTTCAGGTGCATTGGATTCATTGATTCGCTCAGGGGTTTTGTAGGCAATATTGGTACAGACTATTTCCCAAATGTGGCTGATACAGTACCATTGTATAAAACCACTGATGGGGGTAAAACATGGGAGGCGGTCCAATATAAAGGCCCAGTTGTAAAAGGACTTTGTGCCATCGATATATTAAAAGTCCCCTTTGTAAATCATGGTGTACTCGATTACAAGTATTATATAAATGCTGGGGGGAGAGTGGGGAGTCCAGCTTATCTCATGCGCTCTTACGACAATGGAAAAACATTTACCTCTGAAGATGTGAATGCACACTGCGCCTTCATTCTCGACATCAAGTTTTTAAATGAGCAGGAAGGCTTCATCATGGCCGGTAGCGACAACGTACTTACGAAGTCAAATGCTTTAATCTTGCGCACTGCAGATGGTGGTAAGTCATGGAAGAAAGTGTACCAGTCTAACCGCCCATACGAAATCACCTGGAAAGCTTCATTCCCTACAGCAAAAGTTGGGTACGTGACCATTCAAAGCTACAACCCCGATACCACCGTTACAACCCGTTATCTTGTTAAGTCAATCAATGGTGGTAAAAGCTGGGAAGAAATACCTGTTGCCGATGATTTTTCACTGCGGGAATTTGGCATTGGCTTCCTCAATGAAAAGGTGGGATGGATTGGAACCAATAAATCAGGACTGGAAACCACTGACGGTGGCAAAACATGGACAAAGAAGAATATGGGCAATGCCATTAATAAGATTAGAATTGTACAGAAAGCCGGAGGCGGTAGTACAGGCTATGCCATCGGTTCCAATGTTTATAAGCTGGATGTTAAAAAAGGATAGTAACCAGCAAAATAGAAATCTTTTAAATCAATGGAACTCGTTGAGATGTTCAGGTTCGTTGCAACGGCACTGGACTCTCTTCGTGCCACCTGGGTCTCCTTTAAGGGACTCCGGCGTGAGAGCAGCGCAGCATTCATGCTAGGATTCAGAAATAATGGAAATCCCTTTTCCCCAGGGAAAGTATGGTATGTTTCCTGCAGATATGCAAAACGGAGTTGGTGGCGGATTAATGCAGTCAGATGGTTTTAATCCTTCAATGGAGGGGACTGTTGTTTACCTAAATGGTGGGAAGGATTTAAATACTCCATTATCAAGGTAGTATCAGCTGGAGGGAAAATTGTAATGGAAAAAACTTCCATTGGAGAAAATGGATTCATGGCGCATTTCATAGACACAGAAGGAAATAGAGTTGCTTTACACTCAATGAAATAATTCCGATTTATAAAATAGCTGTAATAGCATTTTCAGACGAAATGAATCAAATCGCAAAAGGAATTTAACTACTGGACAGTCTTGCATTAGACTTTTCATAAAGCCAAATCAAGTAAGCCCAAAAGACACAACTGCCAACATGGGTTTGGCTAAAGTGGGACTGAAGCATCGCAATTCAGCTGTATAATATGGAGCTGCTGTAGTAATTTGGCCAGGAACTAATTGCGCAAATCTGGCCAGGCAATTGGTTTTTATTGCCTAAGCTTCGCAATTCTCCGACCTTAGTGGTCATTCCCCCTCAAAATGAAAATTTAAACCATTCATTTTAAGAACAATAAAAAAATCTTAGGCAGAATACTATTAAACCTCTAACAATTTCATATCATGACAATTATGAAAATCAAAGTTTACCTATTTATATTCTTTGCCATTTTGTTAATTGGTTGCAATACCACAGGTAATAACAAGACGAAAAGTACCAGTAATGGTTTACCCAATTATGAATTAGTAAAAGACTGGCCGCAATTACCAAATGGTTATATCTTAAGCCAGGTAACTGGGGTGGGTATAGATACCAGCCAAAATATTTTTTTAATTCACCGAACCGGCAGACAATGGACAGAACCATTTCCAGACTCTTTCATTTCTTCAAATACCATATTAATGTTGGACAGGCAATCCGGAAAAATAATGAATAGCTGGGGAGCCAATTTATTTATTATGCCACATGGTTTAACCGTTGACAAAGACAATAATGTATGGGTAACCGATGTGGCTTTACATCAGATTTTTAAAATTAGTTATGATGGTAAATTAATAATGAAATTAGGTGAAGCGAAAATTCCGGGTAATGATTCTACCCATTTTAGTCTTCCTACTGATGTTGCCGTTGCAGGTGATGGTTCCTTTTATGTAAGTGATGGATATGGAAACAGCAGAGTAGTTAAATTTTCAAAAGAAGGAAAATACCTTTTTGAATGGGGGATAAAAGGAGCCAAGCCCGGTGAATTTAATACGCCACATGGGATTGACTTGGATTCATACGGTAATGTATTCGTGGCGGACAGGGAAAATAACCGCATACAGAAATTTGATGCCCGCGGGAAGTTTTTAAAAGAATGGAAAAATAATAGGGCAATACAATTATATTCTTTAACAGTTGACAAAAAGAGTAATGATGTATTCGCAATTGACTACTTGACCGTCAATGATTCCCTAATCAAAGGTTCTGATATAATGCAGTTTGATTCAACTTTAAATGTATTGACCCGATTTGGAAGAGCAGGGTTGTATAACGGTCCTATTTGCAGGTATCATGATATTGCTGTAGATAATGATGGAAATATCTATGTTGGCGATATACTTGGCAATAGGATTCAAAAATTTAAAAAAGTTTCAATTAGGTGATAAAGAAGTACGAACGCACAACAAAAGTATTGCTGCAAGTGGGAGAGTACGTTGGACCAATCGGCTGCAAATCGCTATCAGAAGCAGTGTCGGATTGACGATTAAATCCAGGCAAAAGTTCTTATATTCAAATTCCTAAACAAACTAAACTTTAGTACCGGGCGGAAAGTTATAAAATCCCAACCTTCGATATTCTCCAACTTTTGAGGTCATTGTAAAAAGACACGGTTCAGTATAATCAATAGACAAGAATGACAGTTAACAATATGGAACTTCCTGGCCAATCAATCCTTAGTAAGGGCGATAAGCAGTATGACTATATTGACAGCTACCAAATGGAGTTCATTGACAAAAAGAATAATATCAGTCCGACAGAAGTTGGAAAAGCGTTTTTTTTGAGTGGCCCAAAATGGGTTGAAAAATTATTTGCACTGCGAAATACAATAGTTGGGTTTTTTGGATTAAAAACTTCAGGTAACACTGCTGACAGAAAAAAGCAGCTTGATAATTTTAAATGCGAACCAGGCGAACAACTTGGGCTTTTTAAAGTGTTTAGCAAAACAAATAATGAAGTTGTGTTAGGGGAAGATGACAGGCACTTGAATTTTAGAGTGTCATTATTGCTTGACCAACTAATTAATGAAACAGACAAAAAAACATTAACTATAACAACAACCGTACAGTTTAATAATTGGTTTGGACGAATATATTTTTTACCAGTTAGACCTTTTCACAAACTTATTGTACCCGCAATGTTGAAAGGGATTATAAAAGAATTGGAAAAATAATACAGTACAATAGTATAAGATGATATGCCTGGAATTTCATTTTGTGATGAAACCTGAATCTATTTGAACCAGTACCTGCCTCCTGTTGCCCGCAGATCGCGCTGACGAACGCAGAAGACCCATCAGCGAAAATCTGCGTAATCTGGGGGAGGCCTTTTTAATAAACCTGAATCTATTTGAACCAGTACCTGCCTCTTGTTGCCCGCAGATCGCGCGAATGAACGTAGAAGAGCAATCAGCGAAAATCTGCGTAATCTGCGGGAGGCCTTTTTAGGAAACCTGGATCTATTTGAACCAGTACCTGCCTCTTGTTCCCGCAGATCGCGCTGACGAACGCAGAAGACCAATCAGCGAAAATCTGCGTAATCTGCGGGAGGCCTTTTTGTTGCCTGGCTTTAGTCACCACGGGAAATTCAGCAGCGGGGCAGTACGAGGCCCGCCGGCCTGAAGCAAAATAGCTTAATTAAAAAACTGATGTTTGATTTTTTACGGGACAGCAGTGAATGACTATTGAACCGAAAAGCAGGGCCAACGGGTATTGCGGGCAACACAATAAATGGTCACAATTTTATAAGCATTTTCCCCTACCAGGGGCTTGATATTATTAAGTTTTATTCCTATTTTGGCCCGCTATCCTCCTCCACAGGGCAAAACCACCTAACCGTTTTAATGAAAAAGATTTTTTTGCCAACACTGGCACTCCTGTGCTTTTTAATCAATGCCCACAGCCAAAGGAAGATAGCATCCCTGGCTGTATTGTTGGGTACCCATGGAGTTCAATTTGAAAAATACCATGCTGCATTTAATGCAGATACCATAAAATATTCCACACCACTGGGTTTTTGTTTAGGAGAAAATGTGGTATTGGAAGCTGATGGAATAACTGGAAATCCAACCTTTCAATGGTTGAAAGACGGGGTGGCCATTGCGGGCGCTACAAATGTAAGTTATACGGCGATTACGTCTGGAGTGTACTCGGTTGTTGTTACAAATACCCCCAATCCACCGGTTAGTTATTCGCCTGTAACCGTTACGGTACAACAAATTCCTGTAGCATCTTTCAGTTTTTCCCCAAACAATAGTTGCAGTAACCAGCTTGTAACCTTTACAAATAATTCCTTTGGTTCGGGCCTTACTTATCAATGGAGTTTTGGAGATCCCAATTCCGGGTCTTCCAATTCTTCAACAAATATCAACCCAACACACAGCTTTATTGGATTACCTGGAAATTCTACGCAAAGCTTTGATGTGAAATTAATAGCTACAACTTCTTTAGGTTGTGTTGATTCTACTATTGCAACGGTTACAACAAAACAAATTCCGGATGGGACCTTAGGCGGCACCGGCTACACGATTATCAATGGCAGCCCTTATTTCAGGCAATGTAATTCTACAAATGCTACCCTTTCGTTTACGAATCAATCCACCACGCTTGCTACTAACTTATCTTATAAAATTATTTGGGGTGATGGGGCGCCGGATTTTAACGCAGGTTCTTTTAGTGCAACATCGCATAACTATGTAGTGGGCACCTATACCTTGCAATTTGTAGTTACCGGGCAGAATGGGTGTGTAAGTACCACCCTCTATACAGTTTTTGTGGGAAGCAATCCGGCGATTGGTATTGTTAACCCGGGAAATACATCGGTTTGTACAGGCAATACCATAACCTTTCCGATAACGGGTTCGGCAAACAATCCTCCAGGCACACAATATTCTGTCAGTTTTAATGATGTTCCCACGACCATTATATATGAGCATCCACCACCAGCAAATGTTTCTTATACTTTTTTAAATGCCAGTTGCGGTACTACCAGTTCAAATGGTACTACTGCTTTTCCTAATTCTTTTGCGGCAAGTATCGTTGCTTCCAATCCATGCGGTTCTTCTGCAGGCAGTGTTGTTCCCATTTACGTTTCAAGAAAGCCTATAGCAACCATTACTGCAACACCCGGCGATACGGTTTGTGTAAATACTATAGCAACATTTTCCAATACAAGTGTACCCAATCAATATATAGATAATGGAACCTGCATTTCCGGAACTGCTGTCTGGAAAATAACTCCAGCAACTGGTTGGACAGTAAGTTCAGGTAGTTTGGGCAACGATTTTGGTCTTCCAGATCCCACTACATGGCAAAGTGGAACAAATTCAATAGGCATCAATTTTTCTACTCCCGGGATCTACACGATTAAATTAATAAATGGCAATCCCAAATGCGGCCTGGATTCTGTTATCCGGACCATTTGTGTGAATCCTTCTCCAACGGGTTCATTTACATTAAGTCAAACAAATGGCTGTGCATCATTAACCGTAAATGCAACCAGTAATTCCAATACACTTTTATGCGGGCAGAATCAATATTTATGGAATATAACTTATGCAAGCTTTTCAGGTTGCCCTTCAACAAATGGGGCGACTTACATTGGGAATACAAATGCAACATCTGCCAATCCTCAATTTAGTTTTTCAAATCCGGGCACTTATAGTGTTCGCCTCACCATTACCAGTCCGGGTGGATGTACGTTTACAACTCCTGTTCAAACGATTACAGTCAGGACGCCACCTACAGCCAATATAACAACAATTACAAATGCCTGCGGAAGTGCAACCATATCCCCTACCGTCAGCACAACCAATTGCGGAGCGAACGCATTATCCTATCTATGGAATTTCCCCGGAGGCAACCCCGCGACTTCCACATCACAAAACCCCGGAAATATTTTTTATAACGCACCCGGAAACTATACCGTTACTGTAGCTGTCACCAACGAATGTGGCACCACAACGGCAACAAGAAACTTTACCGTAAATCCTGTGCCGGTTGTTACTGTACCGGCCAACCAGGTCTTTTGCCCTGGCGCCACCGCAGGACCCTTTACCCTATCCAGTTCACTCGGTACAGTTTCCTGGAACAGCAGTACTACAGGAACGGGACTTCCGGCATCCGGTTCAGCAACGATCAATGCATTTACAACAATAAATACTACGGCCAACCCGATCACTACAACAGTAACCGCAAGTGCCACCTCAAATAGCTGTACGGGTCAATCCACTTTTACCATTACAGTAAACCCAAGGCCGGCTGCGCCAACGGTATCTCCAATATCCTATTGCCAGGGAAGTACTGCCAATCCGCTTACTGCAACAGCGGCTTCAGGAAACACACTTACCTGGTACACAAATGCTGCGTTAACCGGAGGATCAGCTACAGCACCAACGCCTTCTACAGCAACTCCTGGTACAACCGCCTACTATGTTACCCAGACAAATACACATGGATGTGTGAGCCTGCCATCCACTCTTAATGTAACTGTAACTGCCAGCATTGCTAACAATAATATTGCTGCCGACCAAACCATTTGTGCCGGAATAACGGCCAATCAAATCGTACATAGCGGACCAGCAGTTTCGGGTGGAACCAACAGCTATACTTATAGCTGGCAGCTATCAACAAATGGAGGCACTACATGGAACATTGTGCCGCTAACCACTACCTCCTTTTTAAATCCCGGTTCACCAACCACCACTTCACATTATCGTCGTATCATAATTAGTGGCGCTTGTGCCGACACTTCCAATATTGTAATTATTACTGTTCTTGGTTCTTTATCCAACTATAATATCAGTACATCCCAAACCATCTGCCAGGGCGAAACCCCTGCAACACTTACAGGGCAAACACCCATTGGTGGCAATGGCAATTTTAGTTTTCAATGGCAGTCTTCTCCTAATGCTACAGGGCCCTGGACCAACATCTCCGGCGCCACAGGAAATGATTATTCACCGCCTGCACTTACCTCTTCCCTTTATTACAAGCGTGTTACAACCAGCGGACAATGCAATGCAAATTCAAATGTTTTACTGATTACGGTGAAGGCAAAACCTTCCGGAACTTTATCACCTGCAACAGCTTCAATTTGTTCCACCTCAGCTGGCACATTAAGTTTTTCCGGGACCGGGGTTGCACCTTATGTTCTTCAAATCACCGTAACAAACCCAGATGCATCTACCACTGTTCTTACACCTACGCTCAATTCAAATACAGGAACAATTACGGTAGTTCCGGCCAACAGTGCACCTGGCAATTATACCATTTCACTTACAGGCCTAACGGATGCCAATAATTGCCCTGCAACAGGTACGCTTTCCACAGCTGTGATCACCGTGAAACCCATGCCTGTGCTGGTAACTTCTGCCGATACTATAATTTGTCACGGTACAAATATTTCGCTTACAGCCTCCGGAGCCAACAGTTATAGCTGGAACCCTGGCGGACAAACAACAGCGACGATTACGCTCACTCCTGCATCCACAATCACCTATACAGTTACCGGCACAACGGATGGATGTGCTTCATCAAAAAGTATTCAGGTAACAGTGAACCCTACACCTGTTATACCTGACCAGAGCATTACCACTTGCAGTGAAAGTGCGTTTACTGTTACCCCTTCAAATGGTGGAACCACCATTGTTCCGGCAGGCACAACTTATGCCTGGGGCGCACCGGTGGTTACAGGCGGACTTACAGGAGGCCAGGCCGGAAATGGCCCGTCAATCATTGGTCTCCTGGCTAATCCAACCAACACATCACAAACAGCCGTTTATACCATCACCCCCACATCGGGCAGCAATGGCGCCTGCGTTGGAAATAGTTTTAACCTGACCGTTACCGTGAATCCGCAACCCGGACTTACCGATACCACACTAGCGATCTGCAGTGGTGCAACATTTAGTTTACTACCTTCCGGCGCACCAGCCAATACTTTATATTCCTGGATCCAGCCGGTTAGTGATCCAGCAGGTTCCATTACGGGTGGATCAGCACAAAATAACCAGGCGCTCATCAGCCAGTCGCTTACCAACACCACCAATACGATTGCTTCATTATACTACACAGTTACGCCAACAGGACCAGGATCCTGCGGTGGTTCTGGTTTTACGGTGAAAGTTCGTGTAGCGCCAAGGCCTGTTGTACCTGCATTCACAGCGACAATTTGTACAGGAAATGCATTTTTAGCGAGTCCCCAAAACGGACAGCCATCAGCTACTACGATAATTCCCGCAGGAACCACTTACACATGGTCTTTACCCATATCAAATCCAGCAGGCGCCGTAACAGGTGGAAGTGCGGAGAACAGTTCTCAATCCAACATAAGTCAGCTGCTGCAAAACCTTTCAGACCAGCCCGCGACACTGACTTATAATGTGATTCCTGTTTCCGGCGATACGGGTTCCTGTGCAGGTATTGCTTTTCCAGTTGTTGTTACGGTAAATCCTGATGCAAAAGCATTATTTACCTGGACGAAAGATACAGCCTGCGCGCCCTTTGTAATTTCAAATGCGGTGTTGGCACTACAGCACTTTCCAGGGCGCAATGGAAGTTACCAGTGGTTTGCAAACAATATGCTGATCGGAACAGGAAACAGTTTTCCGGGTTATACCATTGGTGCAAGTAATGATTCGGTGATGATTAAACTTGTTGCCTTCAGTGCAAACAACTGCAAGGTGGATAGTATGGAACACATGTTTTATACCTATCTCACTTCCCAGCCTGCCTTTACCCAAACAGACAGTATTGGATGCGGACCATTAACTGTAACCTTCACCAATACAACACCGGCTCTGGGTCAATTTAATTACTATTGGGAATTTGGAAACGGACAAACTTCTTTTGCTGCCCAACCCGGACCCATAGTATTTGAACCACATCCAAATTCCGGAGATACGATCTACGTGGTGAAGATGCATGTATTGTCAAGTTGTGATACAATTACTTTAAGCAGCACAGTAAGAGTGAAATCTAAACCCAAAGCCCTTTTTACACCCAATGCAAGTACGGGCTGTTCTCCGATGAACGTAACCTTTAGTAATATTTCAAAAGGACTTGGCAATACCTATACCTGGAATTTTGGTGATGGAAGTCCGGAACTAACCACCAGCCAGGCAGGAAACATCAGCCACACGTTCATCACCGGCATACAGGATACTTTCTATGTTAAGCTTTATGCTTATAATGAATGTGGCATGGACTCCATTCAATATGCCATTGTAGTATTTCCAAATTCTGTAGTACTTGATTTTGCCATAAATGGAAATCAGCAAACCGGATGTGCACCCCATACGGTCAGCTTTATCAATAATTCACAGGGCGCATCTGCCTTTACCTGGAATTTTGGAGATGGCACCATCACCAATACTACATTGAATATTGATACCATTACCCATACCTATCTTAACGCCGGTACTTATATTGTAACGCTCCAGGGATCCAATGGCTGTTCCGATACATCATCAACAGAAACCATTACTGTATATCAAAAACCTGTGGCATCCTTCACGGCCAACCCGGTAGTGGCCTGCATCGGAACACCGGTAGCTTTTACCAATCAATCTAATAATGCTACTTCCTATTTATGGAAGTTCGGCGACGGAAATACTTCCACTGCAACAAATCCATCAAAAACTTATGCTACTCCGGGATTGTACCAGGTGAAACTGATTGCCTATCGATTCAATACAGTTGGAAGTATCTGTACAGATTCTACGATACAGCAGATACAGATCGTTGACACACTCAATGGTTGGTTCACATTATCCGACAGTGTAAGCAGTTGCGCGCCGCTGACCGTTAGTTTTACGAATCAGAATCTGCCCGCGGCATCGGCCATCTGGAATTTTGGTGATGGAAATACTGGAAGCGGAAATACGGTTACCCATACCTATACACAAGCAGGAACTTATATTGTTCAACTGGTATCCACCGCACCAACAGGATGTGTATTTACAACAGTGAGAACAATAATCATCAACGGTCCTTCAGGCACATGGACGCATTCAACAGGTTTCATCTGCAATGCCACAGCTTCATTCCAGGTTATGGCGAATAACGCGGATTCGTTTATTTATAATTTTGGTGATGGAAATATACTGACTACCACCAGCAATACTGTTTTTCATACTTACCTGAATCCCGGAAGCTATTTTCCTTCTGTTACCATCAAGAACACAGCGGGATGCTCAGTGCCACTTACCGGAATTGACAGCATTAAAATAGAGCGCATAAAAGCCGGCTTTACAGCTGCGCAACAAAACTTTTGTGGCTATACAATGGTGGCTTTCACCGACACGTCACATGTTTTCTTTGGTAAAGCAGGAGTGCTTTGGGATTTTGGCGATGGCAATACCGGATCAGGAATTAGCAACATGCATCAATACAACACTACAGGCACTTATACGGTACAGATGATCGTAAACGGAAACAGTGGTTGTGCAGATACCGTTACCAAACAACTGCAGGTGTTCGTTAAAAGCAAACCATTCGCTACGATCCAGGGCGACAACATTGCTTGTACCGGAAAGAACACTACGTTCACTTCGAACATACAATCCATTGATGCCATCAACTTTATAAAGTGGACACTTTCAAACGGCGCCGTCAGCACATCAAACACATTTGCTTATACTTTTACGCAACCTGGTAATTACACACTGCAGCTGGTTGCCGGCACGGTGAATGGTTGTTATGATACCGTGATGCATTCCATCACCGTGAACATTTCACCAACGGTTTCCACTACGAATGACCTGGTGTTATGCATTGGCAACAGCGCGGTATTGAATACTTCCGGAACTGGTGTCGTCAGTTATAACTGGACCCCCTTGCAGGGTTTAAGCTGCACTTCGTGCGCCTCGCCAACAGCGGCGCCTCTTGTTACCACCGCTTACGTGGTGGAGGCAAAAAACATTTTTGGCTGTTCGGCAAATGATACCGTTGTGGTCACCGTGATCCAGCCCTTGAACCTTACAGTTTCACCATCTGATACCATTTGCATTGGATCATCTGCCAACCTGCTCGTAAGCGGTGGCACTACCTATAGCTGGTCGCCGGCTGCAGGATTGAACAGTACCACTATTTCCAATCCTACTGCATCACCAATGGTAACAACCAATTTCCGGGTAGTAGGTTCTGATGGATTCAACTGCTTTACAGATACCGCATTTGTCCTGGTGGTGGTGGGTCAATATCCAACGGTGAACCTTGGCCCCGATCTAACCTTTCCCACAGGAACCGTGCATTCTTTCGCACCAGTGATCCAGAACGGACCCATTGCCAGCTGGAACTGGACTCCATCAAATGATTTGAGTTGTTCCAATTGCCCCAATCCATCAGCCACAATAAGAAAAGACATCACCTACATTGTAAAGGCGACCAACATTTATGGTTGCAGCGCAAGTGATACCATACGCATACTGGCTACGTGTGAAAGTTCACAAGTCTTTATTCCAAATGCATTCACTCCTGATGGCGATGGCATTAATGATATCCTGATGGTAAGAGGCAAAGGCATTCAGACAGTAAAAACCTTCCGCATATTCAACCGCTGGGGCGAAGTTGTTTTTGAAAGAGCAAATTTCCCTGCGAATAATTCCACTTATGGATGGACCGGCGCCGTACGGGGTGTGATCGGGGGTCCTGATGTATTTGTTTACACAGCGGAAGTTATTTGTGATAACGGATCTACGTTTACTTACAAAGGAAACGTGTCCATTTTAAAATAGAAAAAGAGGCGTCATGCATAAAAAAATAGGGCTGATTATTTTGGCAAATGCCATGTTTCTGTGCGGCATCTGCCAGGACATTAATTTTTCGCAATTCTATGAATTGCCTCTGCTGCGTAACCCCGCTTTAGCTGGGACCTACCGTGGTGATGTAAGGTTTACCACTGCTTTCAGGAGCCAGTGGAATTCTGTTACCGTGCCGTTTAAAACCCAGGCCCTGGGTGTGGAATTAAAAATGGGTGTTTCTCAGGCTTCCGATGATTATATTTCATTAGGTGCACAGATCACCAATGACATTGCTGGTGATGCCAAACTTGGAAAAACACAATTTCTTCCCATGCTGGCTTATCACAAAGCACTGAGTTCAGACAAGGATGCTTATCTCACCCTTGGATTCCTGGGAGGTTTTGTACAACAACGTTTTGATCCTTCGCGTTTAAAATTTGATGACCAGTTTGTGAATGGTGCTTACAGTCCAACCAATCCCACGCAACAAACATTTAATAATACCAATGTAACTTATCTGGATGCAGCAGCTGGCATCAGGTACAGCAGTGTAATGGGATATGATACCAGGTATTACCTCGGCGCAGCCTATTTTCATTTCTCTGAACCAAAGGTGGCATTCAATCCTGCCAACGATATCCGCTTAAACAAAAAATTTGTTTTCAATGCCGGGCTTTCCGCAGCCACAAGTGAAACTGACCGCGTGACCGTTTACGTGGATTATTTTATGCAGGGGGGCAACCGCCAGGCTCAGGGCGGATTTTTATACACACATGATATTGTCCAGGAAGATGATGATTTTAGTTACAGCATTTCAGGTGGTGGATTTTTACGCTGGAATGATGCGGTGATCCCGGTGATTAAACTGAATTATTACAACTGGGCTGTGGGCATGACCTATGATATCAATATCAGTAAACTACGTTCGGCTTCAGGTGCAAGGGGTGGTTTTGAACTCACCCTTTCTTACAGCAATTTCTTAAACATCAGGAATAGTTCTTCAGAGAAAGTGCGGTGTCCTGTTCCCTTTTAATGTGGAATGTTGTTGAATGGCAATGTAATTGCAATGTTTGGCGCATGAAGAAATTAAGCGCTTTAGTGCTGGGTGTTTCCATATTATTATTTGCTTGTAATGATGGAACTGATACCACCCAGACTACAATAATCACCGATTCTGTAAATACAGAACCGGCACAGCCGACACAGCCTGAACAACCGCCGATCAGGCTGGTTTTAAGCATCACCGACCGGCAGGTTGCGGTGCTACAGCAGAACGATACAATTAAAAAATATCCCATTGCAGTGGGAAAGGCAAAAAATCCCACCCCTACCGGAGAATTCAAGATCCACCAGATCGACTGGAACCCAGACTGGAACCCACCAGACAGCGAGTGGTCAGAAGATGAGGAGTATACCCCACCAGGGCATGCCGACAATCCCATGGGAAAGGTGCGCATCATTTACCAAATGCCTTATACCCTGCACGGAACCAAAAACCTGAAATCACTTGGAAAGGCACAGTCGCATGGTTCGGTACGCATGGCCAATCTGGATGCAATTGAACTCGCAAAACTGATCATGGAAAGATCCGGAAGTGCAAAACCACCGGAATGGTACGACAGGGTGCTGGCGGATTCTACAAAAATGGAAACCGTAAAGCTGAGGGATTCTATTCCGCTAACAAACAGGCAATAAATTCGAGGGGAATTCAATAAAATTGGGTGCCCGGCGTTTCATTGAAGTAGAAGTGTTGGTGGATACAGGTTCCATAAGGATTTTCTTGTGAAGATGCTAACAACATTGCTTCCTAACTTTAGAAGCTGCTGAAATAGCAGGATTTATAAAATTGATTTGTATGAAAATTGGAATACTGTTTTTGTTGCTGGCATTTAGCTTCAGCGCCGGTTCGCAATCATTAAAAGACCTGCTTTATAGTGGGAAGTTAAAAAAAGATTCTACTGGAGTGATCAGGAAGACGGATGACCTGAGTACAAAGATCGATACGGTGCAGAAGAAAGCACCAGAAGAAGAAAAGTCAACGGCAAAAACGGATACTACTGTAAAAGCAGTTTTATTAAAAAAAGTTGATGAAGACGATAATGATGGTATTGAAACCATTGACTCAGCGGCGGTTGCTACCATACCGGATCCGGTGAAGGCACCAGTGAAATCGCCCAATAGCATCTGGAAAGAATATATCAATGAACAAACTGAAAGTATTAAGACAGAAATACTGTCGAACAAAAAAATAAAAAAAGAAACTTATTACCTGACAGTAGAATATGAAATTGGTACGGAAGGAGACGTAAATGTTTTGAAGGTGATCTCCTCTCCTGAAAATGCATTGCTTCAATCACAGATCATGGAGCGCTTCATGAACAACCCTCCAAAAATGAACCCGGTACCCAAAAAGGTAAAACGTAAGTACAATTTTAATATTACAAAGGATTAATTTTGTTGCGCAAATAATTAAAAGGGTTACTGAATGGTAGCCCTTTTTTTATTGGCATTTTGAGAACGTTGAACCACGGAGATGAATAAACAACAGTTTAACAATTGTTCAACCACCTTTCAACCATTAAAGAATGAACCACGGAGCGCACAGTGGCACAGAGGAAGCACAGAGATAAATAAACAACTGTTCAACCACCGTTCAACAACCTTTCAACCTTTAAAGAACGAACCACGGAGCGCACAACGGCACAGAGGAAGCACAGAGATGAATAAACCACTATTCAACCACCGTTCAACCATTAAAGAATAAACCACGGAGCGCACAGCGGCACAGAGGAAGCACGGAGATGAATAAACAACTGTTCAACCACTTTTCAACAACTGTTCAACCATTAAAGAATGAACCACGGAGTTCACAGCAGCACTGAGAAATCACGGAGATAAATAAACAACCGTTCAACAATTGTTCAACCACCGTTCAACCATTAAAGAATAAACCACGGAGCGCACAGCGGCACAGAGAAATCACGGAGATGAATAAACAACTGTTCAGCCACCGATCAACTTCAACATGCTCCTACAAATTACTAAACGAGCCTGCGGCCCATCTCAAACGCACGCCAGCCTGCTGAATTTTGGCAGCGAGTGTTAATTCTTTACGCTGACCTTCAATGGTTCTTGCTTCGCGGGCATTGATCAGAAAAAGCGAACTCTCGCCATTGGCAAATTTTATTTCTTCTCCTTTTTGTAAGGCGAAATAATTCAGCAACAGGCTTTGCTGCTGCTGGTGTTGTCTGGTTGTTTGCAGCCATTCTATATAGTATTGATTGACCTTGTTTAGAATCGATACCTGTTTTGCCACCTGCGCCACCCTTGTTTGCTCTATTTTTAATCTTGCTGACTGGTAGGTGCCTCTACCTTCAGATAAGCGCAATGGCATGCTGAGTGCCAGGCCAAAGCGGAAATTATTATCAAAATAGGCCGCATTAAACGCTTTGGAAAAATCCCTGGCGATCACGTTGTACCTTGCCGTCACCTCAGGTAAAAGTGATTGAAATTTTAGCCGTTTTTCAATACCTAATCCTTGCAACCTGTAATCATATTCCAACAAAAGCGGGTGCAATTTGGCTTCTGCCAGCAATGATTCAAGTATTGGCGGGTTTGTTTCGCCTGGTACTGCCGGAATAGCTTCGGGTGGTAACGCATAAGTCAAATTATTTTCCTTCCATAAATAAAGTGACAGCTGCATCCTGCTTTTTTGTAACAACATGTCCGTTTCAGTTTCCAGTTGTTCAAAAAGTTGTATTTGTGTCATCGCCTCCAGCGTATCGATTGCAGGCCGGTCGCCCAGCTGGTACATTGTTTTGACCATTACGAAACGCGTTTTTGCATTATTTAAAGAAGCCCGAATCACCTGCAATTGCCGGTACTGCTCCCACCAATCCCAGTAAGCATCAAGTGCTTCAGCAATGATGTCGTTTAATGCTGCTCTTCGAACAATTATAGATTGGGCGCTTAATATTTTTGCCTGCTGCACGGCCGCACGGCGTTTATCGATCAATACATTTTGGAGCAAGGGTGCTGATAAACCAAGATAACTGATCGTTCCTTTTGTTTCCTCCGGGTTGATCCTGTCTCCCCTCAACGTTTCACTTCCCCCATACAGATCAATGCCATACCAGGTAGGAATGGTTAATGCACTCCATTGCTGGTTATAGTAATTTGTGCCATCAAAATCTTTGCGACTGTTACTGAAGCTTATAACGGGATCGAATGCACCACGACTCGCGGTAAGATCCGCCTCCGCAATGCGTACCTCAAGCATTGCCTGCCTGGCTACAGGATGAAATTGCCTGACAACTGCAATCAGTTCGGTTTCTGTAAATATTTTTTGGCCATATACGGAAACAGAGAAAAACATTGAGATCAAAAACAATAATTTCATTTCCTCTCCTCCTTTAAAATATAAAAATCAGGCGGAAAGGAATTGATGTTTCTCCACAACTCATACCACATTGGAACATTTTTAAGCAAGGCAATTCCGTTAGCACCGGTTCCCATCCGCAGTTCTTTCGGCCAGGTTCTGTAATTCCTGTCTTCTTTCACCAATAACCTGAACATTCCGTTTTTACCTGCATCGCTTTCCACGGCGGAAACGATGCCCTGGTAAGTACCATAAGAAGCTTCCGGCCATCCGCTGAAAACAATTGCAGGGAAACCATCAAATAGAAAACGTACTTTTTGTCCCGGCGCCACCAGGGGTAGGTCTACAGGACGCACAAACATTTCAACGGCATAATCAATCTGGTCGGGTACAATATGAACCAGCATAGCGCCTTCTTTTACGATTTCTCCAATGCCCGAATTGTGTGCTTGCACAATTTGCCCACTTTGAGGCGCAATAATATAATACATACCATTGCGCAGGTTATAGG
>MWWA01000022.1_pt1 | contig 62356 bp, 50 predicted proteins | sample 1047341 | NCBI WGS metagenome assembly MWWA01 (sample SAMN06349978, study PRJNA376086) | soil metagenome | isolation source: MS5-1 sample Antarctic (ecotone) soil | place: Antarctica | collected 2015-01-13
GGTTTAATTCACACCTTCTCCTGTTTTTCTTCTTTTGCTGGATAGTTTCGATCGCATGCGTTCCCTGCTCACTTTAAATCCGGGTCCATCACGCGCTGTGTTCTTGGAAGAAATACCTGTAGACGGCTTAACAACAGATGATACGGTTTCATTGAAGAAAAGAGTACACGACCTTATGGCTAAACGCCTTGAAGAATACAATTATAGTTGGAAGATCCAGGAAAAAGAAGAAAAACAGGAGAAGGTGTGAATTAAACCCGTCCCGTCATTGCCTCCTCCTTATTTTTACAAACATGTTTGCAGAAGTCATTATACCATTGGCCTTGCCCAAAAACTATACATGGAGAATTCCTGAAAATATGTTGTCCCGTCTTCAAACGGGTTGCCGTGTAGAAGTAAACCTGGGGAAAAATAAAAAGTATGCAGGTGTTGTCAAACGCATTCACTCCGAAAAGCCTGAGTTTTTTGAACCAAAGGAAATTCTCAGCCTGCTGGATCCGGAACCTGTAATTCAAAATTTCCAGTTGGAATTATGGTCATGGATGGCTTCCTATTATATGTGCACTGAGGGTGAAGTGATGGCAGCAGCACTGCCTGCCCATTTTAAATTATCGAGCGAAACCATATTGATCTTCAACGAAGAATACGGTGATGATTTTTCAGCGCTTGATAATGATGAATACCTGGTTGCAGAAGCGTTGTTGATGAAGCACGAACTGAAACTTACCGAAGTGCAGCAGATCCTCGATGTAGCCCATGTGTACCCCATCGTAAACCGGTTGATCTTGAAGAAAATCTGTTTTGTCTGGGAATCACTGAAACAAAGTTTCCAACCCAGGAAAGAAAGTTTTGTATTGCTGGATCCATTGTATGATAATGAAGAAAAGCTTTCCGAATTGCTGAACAATTTTGGGAGGGCGCCGAAACAAATGGAATTGCTGCTGGCTTACCTGCATCTTATAAAGCAGCAGGGCGAAGTAAGCAAACCGGAATTATTGAAAAAATCAGGTGCTTCAGATGCACAATTAAAAGGTTTGTCAGACAAAGGCATTTTAAAAATTGAAAAGCGAAATGTCGACCGGATCATTTACGGACCAAAAGATATCCAAATAGATTTTGAATTAAATACAGCTCAGGAAGCAGCACTTAAAAGTCTTGATGCGCTTTTTCTAACCAAACAGGTTTGTCTTTTACATGGCATCACCTCCAGCGGTAAAACCCATATTTACATCAGGCTTATTGAAAGATATTTAAGAAAAGGCCAGCAAGTTTTATATATGCTGCCCGAGATCGCGCTGACCTCACAGATCATTCGCAGGTTGCAGAAACATTTTGGAGGATACATTGGTATTTATCATTCGAAATTCAGCCAGAATGAAAGAGTGGAGATCTGGAACAAGATCAAATCCGGTGAACTAAAAATTGTTCTGGGTGCACGCTCTTCTCTTTTTCTTCCTTACCAGGATCTTGGTTTTATCATTTGTGATGAAGAGCATGACACTTCTTACAAACAACAGGACCCTGCCCCGCGTTACAATGCGAGGGATGCTGCCATTTATCTTGCTTCTATTACCCAATCTAAAGTTTTGCTTGGCAGTGCCACTCCTGCGCTTGAAACTTATTATAATGCAAAAAAAGAGAAATACGGATTGGTTGAACTCCTGGAAAGGTTTGGTGATGTGCAGTTGCCCAATATGGAACTGATTGATACTAAAAAGATCTTTAAAAAGCCGGGTGAAAAAATCATGTTATCGTCGCTATTGCTGGAATCCATTCATGGGGCAGTTGCAAATAAAAAGCAGGTGATTTTGTTTCAGAACAGAAGAGGCTATGCACCTTATCAGGTATGCGGCATGTGCGGCACGGTAACCGGCTGCAGGCAGTGCGATGTTTCATTAACCTTTCATAAGTTTTCCAATAAGCTGGTTTGCCATTATTGCGGAACAGTATATCCCACTTCAGCTACCTGCCAGGCATGCGGAAGCGATAAACTGGTGCAAAAGAATTTTGGTACAGAAAAGATCGAAGAAATGCTATCAGAGCAATTACCGGATCTGAGGATATCGAGAATGGATTATGATACGGTGAAAAATAAAAACGCGCACGATGTATTGATTCAGCAGTTTGAGCAAAAAAAGATTGATGTGCTTGTGGGCACACAAATGGTGGTGAAAGGTCTTGATTTTGATCATGTGGGCCTGGTTGGAATCATTGATGCCGATGCTTTGTTGCATTTTGCAGATTTTCGGGTAAATGAAAGAGCCTTCCAGATGATGGAACAGGTGAGCGGGCGTGCAGGGAGAAGAGGTGAGCCCGGCAGGGTGATGATACAAGCCCTGAATACTCTGCATCCCGTACTCCAGCATGTTGTAAGGCATGATTATACAGGAATGTTTCTTGAAGAAATAGAAAAACGCAAACAGTTTTTTTATCCCCCTTTTTCAAGGATCATCCAATTACAATTCAGGCACAGGGATAGAGATGTGGTTACGGATGGGGCCAATGTTTTTGCAAGAAATCTTGGTGCTGTTTATGGGAAATATATGGTTGGTCCGGCAGAACCTGTCATCAACAGGGTAAGGAATATGTTTTTAATGGAAATTTTATTTAAACTGCCAAGAGATGCAATGAAAATTGCCACCTGTAAAGAAGACATCTTAAAACAAACTGCTCAACTGCATGCGATTCCAAAATTTCGTCGCCTGGTAATTGTGCCCGACGTGGATGCATTATAAATTTTCTAATGAAGATACTGGAGAACATATCGCTTAAACCCTTTAACAGCTTTGGCATTGATGCAGTGGCGGCATACTTTGCTTCATTTAATTCGGATGATGAACTGGAAGCTTTATTAAGATCGGAAACAGCCATCAATAACCATTGCCTGGTTTTGGGTGGTGGCAGCAATATTTTACTGACGAAAGACTTTCCGGGCCTGGTCATGAAAAATGAGATCAAAGGAATTGAGGTTGTTAATGAAACCGAAGATCAATTCATCATTAAAGCAGGCGCAGGCGAGAACTGGCACCAACTGGTTTTGCATTGTGTGGAACAGGGATATGCCGGACTTGAAAATCTTTCACTCATTCCAGGAAACGTGGGCGCATCACCCATGCAGAATATTGGCGCTTATGGAGTGGAGATCAAAGACGTATTTGAAGCGCTGGAAGCATTCCATATTAAGGATAAGAGCATAGAGAAATTTGACAGGGAAGCCTGTTCTTTCGGATACAGGGAAAGTGTATTTAAAAATAAATATAAAGGTCAGTTTATCATTACTTCTGTCAGTTTTCGTTTGAATAAGCAACCATTGTTCAATACTACTTATGGTGCCATTCAACAGGAACTGGAAAGGATGAATGTTCAGGAGTTGAGTATCAGGGCGGTTTCGCAGGCAGTGATCAATATCAGGTCGTCCAAACTGCCCGATCCAAAACTTATTGGAAATGCAGGCAGCTTTTTTAAAAATCCTTTTGTCAGTATGGAGCAGTTTGAGTTGCTGAAGGATAAGTTTCCATCCATTGTGGCCTTTCCATTAGAGGGTGGTAATTTCAAACTGGCTGCCGGCTGGCTGATCGAGCAATGTGGTTGGAAGGGATTCAGGCAGGGAGATGCCGGCTGTTATCCAAAACAGGCGCTTGTTCTGGTTAATTATGGAAGTGCAAAAGGAGCAGAAATACTGGACCTTAGCGAAAAAATTATCCGTTCTGTGGAAGCTAAATTTGGTGTGGTGCTGGAAAGAGAAGTAAACATCATTTAAAAAATAATTTTGATCAGAAGCTTTTTATTTACCGGATTATTTTTTATCGGACTTCATTCAATAGCACAGTATGATACCATTCACCTGAAGGAAGTAGCACATCCGGCGATGAACACTGAAAAGAACCCACAAGCTATTTTTTTACAGGTGGGCGGATCAGCGCCATTTCTTTCCCTGAAGTATGACAGACGGTTTAAAAAACGAAAAAATGGCTTTGGCTTCAATATTGGCTTTGGCTTATTTGGTTTTGAAGAACAGCTGGTAAAATCTATACCCTTTTCCATCAATTTTCTGGCTGGTAAAAGCAATCATTTTGTTGAAGTAGGTGCAGGTGCCAGTTTTGTTACAGCTACCGTTTCCTGGTTCAGAAAACCAATTCCTGGAAATGGATTTATTTATCATACAAATTTTGGTTATCGCCACCAGCCTTCAAAAGGAGGCTTTTTGTTCAGGGTCGGACTCGCACCGGTATTTGGTCCGAACACCCGATCGGGGTATTTTCTGAGTTCCTATATGGGATTAGGATTTACGTTTCCATCCGCACGAAAAGCCCACTGAAATAAAATTGTCATGTTTATTAAATCATTCATATTATTATTGCATATAAATACCAACCATGATTAAGAAGTTCGCTATCCTCACATTTTGTTGCCTGGGTTTTTTATTTACCAAAGCACAGGTGACAGATACCATCCGTTTAAGCGAAATGAGTAAAGGTCCTAAGATTGTAACAGACAGGGCCCCTCAGGCTTTGTATTTTCAATTAGGGGGATCGGGACCGATTTTGTCTGCCAACTACGACAGAAGGTTTGCGAAGACTTTAAATGGTGCCGGCTTTGCAGTAGGTTTAGGTTATTGGAATATAGGGGGCGAAAGTATGTTTTCAGTTCCTGTTTCCCTCAACTATTTATTCGGCAGGAAATCGCATTTTATTGAAATTGCAGGTGGCACCACTTTTATATCAGCCAGTGTATTGGACTGGACTGGTGAAAACGAGAATGAAACCGGCTTTATTCATCATATTAACCTTGGTTACAGGCACCAGCCAGCAGCAGGTGGATTTTTCTTCAGAGGTGGGTTTAGTCCTTTATTCTACCAGGGGGAAGCCAATATGTCGTTCTATTTAGGTTTCGGTTATAATTTTTAAAAACAACTTGGTTAGTGGTGTTGTAAATTGTTTTGCCACGAAGACGCGAAGGCGCTAAGGGTTTTGAACCAGGAACCTGCCTTCGCTTTGGCGGGGATGCGTTCAACAACTGTTCAACAACCATTCAACTCCTAATTATAATCATCTTCATCAAATTCATCATCAAAAGATCCTGAAGCCTGTATATTCAACATGCTGCCCATCAGGTCTTTAAACTCCACTGAAGTTTCCAGAATTTTTTTGCTGATCACAGAGTAAGCTGAAAGTCCGTGCAACACAAATTCCATCAGCAAGGCTGTTTCAGTTTCGTTTGCTTTAGGATAAAACTTTTTAACAAGTGCATGTAAACCGTCAACATTGTATAACAGGTTGATCTTATCGCGGTCTTTGGTTCCGAAAAAAACATTCAGGTGGTTGCCCTGGTCAAACCATTTGATAATTGATTTATACGGATTTTCTTCAGGTTGCGGAGCATCTGGTTTTTTTGAAACTCTTTTTTTAAGCAGTTCCGGATTCGGGAAATAATTGATGAACTGTGTTCTGAAAGCCCGATCGAGCAGGTTCATGGCTACCTGGTAAGGACCTTCCTGTTCTCCTTCATAAACCAGTTCGATTTTCCCCGTTATGGAAGGAATAATCCCGACCAGATCACTGATCCAGACCTGGCTCTTTTTTTCTTTATTTATTATAGTTCTTCTCTCCGCTGCACTCATGGCATTTTCAAGTGCTGAAATGGTGAGCCTGGCACTGACACCACTTTTCTTATCAACAAATTCACTGGCCCTTGCTTCAAAAGCTACCTGCTCCACAATTCTTTTTACAAGATCACTCAGGTTTATTTTTTCTTTTTGTTCCGCGGTGATGGCTGCTTCCTGTTCCGTTATGGCCAAAGCATTTTCCAATGATTTAGGATAGTGCGTGAGTATCTGGCTTTCGATGCGGTCTTTTAATGGCGTAACAATTGAACCGCGATTGGTATAATCTTCGGGGTTGGCTGTAAAAACAAATAAAATATCAAGTGGCAACCTGAGTTTAAATCCGCGTATCTGAACATCGCCTTCTTCAAGAATATTAAATAGTGCCACCTGGATCCGCGCCTGCAGGTCAGGTAGTTCATTAATAACAAAAATGCTGCGGTTGCTTTTGGGAATGATGCCGTAATGGATCACCCTTTCATCAGCAAAACTGAGCTTGAGGTTTGCCGCTTTTATTGGATCAATATCACCGATAAGATCCGCAACACTCACATCCGGAGTGGCCAGTTTTTCACCATAACGCTGGCTGCGATGGATCCATTCAATTGGAGTGTCATCCCCTTTTTCATGAATCAGGTCTTTTGAAAATTTTGATATGGGACGAAGCGGGTCATCATTGATCTCACTACCGGTGATGACTGGAATGTATTCATCCAGCAACTCCATCATCTGCCTTGCCATACGTGTTTTCGCCTGTCCGCGTAAACCAAGGAAAAGAATATTGTGTTTGCTTAAAAGCGCTCTTTCCACGTCAGGTATCACAGAGTCTTCATAACCGATGATCCCTGAAAATGTTTCTTCGCCCTGCTCCAGTCTTTTCACCAGGTTGTATCTTAATTCTTCCTTGATGGTTCTTGATTGATAGCCTGCCTCTTTTAATTCCCTGATGGTATTGATTCTTTTTATGTCCATGATTTCATCATCTTTTTTTCGTGCGCACACGAATTTTAATTTTTCTGGCATTGTTTGCAAATCAAATAAAAATGGAATTGAGGATCGAGTTTACTTGTTTTATTTTTCCTCATACTTATTCCATCTAATAAAGCGTTTTTCGCTTACCGCTTTCAAAGTCTTTAAAAATAAAAGCACCCAGTTTATCCAGGCTTGCAAAATAGGCCTTTCCATTATTTGTTTCTGTGAACTCCTGCACAAACCTTTGTAGGTAAGGATCTGTTGCGATCATGAAAGTGGTGATCGGGATCTTTATTTTTTTGCATTGAGCGGCAAGATTCAGACAACGGCTGGTGACTTTCCTGTCAAGACCAAAACTGTTCTTATAATATTTCCTTCCGATCTTAAGGCAGGTAGGTTTGCCATCGGTGATCATGAAGATCTGTTTATTTGGATTCTTCCTTCTTCTTAAAATATCCATTGCCAGTTCTAGTCCGGCTACTGTGTTGGTATGATAGGGACCCACCTGCAGGTAGGGCAGGTCCTTGATCTCTACCGGCCATGCATCGTTACCGAAAACAACAATATCCAGTGTGTCTTTTGGATATTTTGTGGTGATCAGTTCACTCAGTGCCATGGCTACTTTTTTTGCAGGTGTGATCCTGTCCTCACCATAAAGGATCATAGAGTGTGAAATATCGATCATCAGCACAGTGGATGTTTGTGCCTTGAAATCTGTTTCCCTGATCTGGAGGTCATCTTCATTCATTGTAAATGAGTCCAGGCCGTGATTGATCTGTGCATTGCGGATGGATTCTGTAAAATCGATCTGCTCCAGCAGGTCACCAAACTGAAAGGGTCTAGTATCCGGACTCGCTTCATCACCCATACCGGGTTTATTCGTCTGGTGATCACCACTCCGTGTTTTTTTCAGTTTTCCAAAGATCTCTTCCAGGCTACGTTTGCGGATACCCTGTTCTGTTTTGGGCGTGATACTGATCTCACCTTTTTCGGGATTGTCTTTCAGGTATCCCTTGTCTTTCATGTCTTCAATGAAATCGCCCATTGCATATTCATCATCAGTTAGCTGGTATTGTTTGTCCAGTTCATTCATCCATTGCAAGGCTTCTGAAACATCACCACTGGTATAGGTGAGCAACTGCAGGAAAAGGTCGAGCAACTGCTCAAACCTGGTCTTACCATTTTCATTGGCATTGAAACGTGTAAAATGAAATCCTTTCATGCTTAAAATTAACGGCTATAATCAATACAATAACTATGCTTCTTTGTTCATATCGTTAAAAGAAAAAACCTCCACTTGGGAGGTTTTAAAAACATTAACGGGGAGCCGAGTCAGGCAATACGCCAGGGCGTTCAGGCAGAACAGGTTTTTGTCCGTAAACATTTTCCATATTCTCCATGTATTTCATGTATTGCTCCACATCCTGTGCATCATTTTCGAAAGCGCCATAAAATTCTGGTTTGGATGTCCGCAGGTAATTATAATATTCCCGCTGCTGGGTGAGGTCTTTCTTCAGTGCATCTCTTACTTTATTGGCAAGTTTCAGATGCCCGGCTTTAAACGCGGCTTCCATATAGAAGAGGGAGGTCTGGTTGTGTTGTTGAAACCTGCTTACCATTGCATAAGGAAGGCTTTCAGGAATGATCAGTTGTTCTGCTTTTTCAAGCAGGTTCACTGCTTCTTGTTTTCTTCCCCGATCAGCAAGATTAGCTGCCGCAAAAGCATAGGTTTGCCTGATCGAGATCAGGTGACGCCTGTTCTCTTCATCAAAATAAACGCCTTTGCTCCCTGCATTCCCAGCCTGGAACACTGTTCTAAGCAAGCTATCGGTTTTCTCTAAATCCATTGTCCTGGGTGAAGGCTGGCGTACAGAAGTTAACCTGTAGATCAACCCTTCCTGCCTCAAATAAGGGGTGATACCAATACCAGAAGATTGAGGTGAGGTGAAGCAAATAGGTCGTTTCCAATTGTTGGAAGCAATAATATTCAACATCGTCAACTCATCCAGGGTGAGATAGGATTTTCCCTCAGGAATTTCCAGCATCAGGTGGCCTGTTGAAGCATCACCAGGGTTGGCCACATCATTTTGTGCCACTTCTGCCGGAACAGGAACGGTAAATCTTCTTACAGGGAAATTGTTGATCTTTTGCTGACGGCCTACCACATTTTTCATTACATCATACAGATCATAATACTTCGTCTGGTCGAATCCGCCAGCCTGGAAGGTTACGTAAGGAACGCCGCGAATCTGGTCAGCCGTCCAGATCACATCGATAGCCGGACTTTCATTCACCTTATATCTAAGCTGGTTAACATACCAGTCAATTCCAAGCAAACTTGTATTCAGGATGCGGATATCAGGTCTCACGCCTTCTACTTCCTGGGCATACCATAATGGGTAAGTATCATTATCGCCATAGGTAAACAGGATGGCGTTGGGCGGACAGCTCAATAAATAATTGCGTGCGAGGTCGGGCGCCAGGGTTTTATTATGGCGGTTATGATCATCCCATTCAACAGCTGCCATTAACACCGGGACAAGTACTGTAATTGCTGTTGCAACAAGCGCTGCAGACTTGAGCGTTTTCCCGGTCATCTTTACAAGCATGGTGACACCATAAGTTATGGCGCCGAATAACAATCCGCCAAGCAAGCATGATACAAACCCGCCACCAGTCATATGGTTCAGCGAACTTAAAAACAGGATGATAAAAGTGGTGAGGCTGCCATAAACAAGCACGTTTTTCAGGATCTTACTGTCTTCCACATCCCGGGCCATACGGACGAATGCAACTACTGAAAGACCGATCCAGATAGCAAAAGCATAAAACGATCCAGCAAATGCGTAATCTCTTTCACGGGGCTGGTTACCTGCCTGGTTCAGGTAAATAACGACTGCAATACCTGTGAAGAAAAAGAGCAGGAAGGTAACGATCCAGTCTTTCCTGTCGCGGTAAAACTGGAACACACAACCAATGATCCCGAGTAAAAATGGAAGCAGAAAAAGTTTATTGTTTGCATTATTGGTTGTTAAGCTATCCGGGAGTTTCGACTGATCGCCCAGCCGCAGATCGTCCATGAATTTTATACCGGTGATCCAGTTGCCATCTCTCACATTTCCGCCGCCTTGTATATCATTTTGTTTTCCGGAAAAATTCCACATAAAATAGCGCCAGTACATGAAACCCATCTGGTAGGTGAACAACCAGTTCAGGTTTTCGCCAAAGGAAGGAACTTTTGCTGCGATGGGTGTTCCCGGTTGCACCACCTGGCCCCGCTGCACCTTAGGCGCAAAGTTATCAGGTAGCTGGTACGAGTCGGGTTTTCCGGATTCATCCTGTGTTTGAATGATGTTGCCCCCAACATTGGTTACAATACTCATTTGTCTTGCAGTGATCACTGGAATGTCGAGCCAGGCCATGTAGTAATCTGCATGTCCCTGTTCATTTGAAGCATCCCAAACGCGCGGAAAAACCTGAATGTCTTTACTGTCGTATTCGGGTTCGCGGTCGTAGCCTACTTCAACATACTGGTCATCACCTTTTGCATAGCGCATCTTTCCATCTTTAGCACCAATTGGTGTGGCAAGAAAATGCGGCCCTGTGAGAATAGGTTGCGATCCATATTGTTCACGACCCAGGTAATATACCAGGTTCATTGGATTATCAACATTGTTCATGTCGATGGAAGGGTTGGCATTGGATCGGATCATGGTGGTGATGTAGGCGGAATAACCGATCATCATAAAAGTCAGGCACCAGAGACCCAGCCTTAAAAAACTGTATCCTTTACTTCTTGCGTAACGCAGTCCCATAAAAATAAGGGCTGCCATCAATATAAAAAAGAATGTAAATCCTGAAAAGAAAGGAAGCCCAAACCCGTTTACGAACCAGATATCAAAACGGCCGGCCAGTTTCACCGTCCATTGGATCACTACTACCTGGATCAGGCCAGTGATAACGCAACCGATTAAAAAAGCCAGGATCGCCCCATTTCTTGTGTATGGATATCTTTTAAAATAATATACCATTACAATCGCAGGTATGGCCAGTAGTCCGAGCAGGTGAATGCCGATGGATAGTCCCATCATAAAAAAGATGAACACGATCCAGCGGTCGGCGCGGTTACGTAAAAGCGGATCGCCTGCTGCTGCGTCATCAGCTCTTTCCCATTTTAAAATGCCCCAGAAAACCAGTGCCGTGAAAAATGATGAAAAAGCATACACTTCCCCTTCAACAGCGCTGTACCAGAATGAATCGGTAAACGTATAAGCAAGTCCGCCCACAATGCCCGCACCCATGATCGACCAGGTCTGGTGGCCAGAAGGTTCTTCCAGTAAGCCAGAAGTAAGTTTACGTGCGAAATGTGTTATGGTCCAGAAGAGAAAAAGAATTGTAAATCCGCTTGCCAGTGCATTCATGATATTCACGGCCATTGCAGCAGTGGTACCACTGTCACCAAACAGGATAATGAAGAACCTTCCAAGCAACACAAACAGGGGTGCGCCAGGCGGGTGCGGCATCTGCACTTTATAGGCTGATGCAATGAATTCTCCCGTATCCCAGAGACTACCTGTTTTTTCTGCAGTTAAAATGTAGGTCAGAGAGGCGATAAAGAACACTACCCAGCCGGTAATGTTATTGACTTTTCTGAAATTCATATTGTTTGGTTGGTTCAAAATTTTTGGTTCATCCCCTGTGAGATGGGTGCAAAAATAGGGAAGGAGCTAAATTAAGGGAAAAAGAGTTGCGGGGTTGGAGCTGGACAAGGTTCAATATAGTTTAACAATTGTTGAAGAAGTTCGGATTTATTGTTCGAAAAACACTTTGACCGTTTGGTAGAAAAGACGGTTCTGCACCATGGAGTTCACCTGCTGGCTGGCTTCATTGTATCCTTTTAATCCAAAAAGTCCGGCAGCATTGCCTTTATTGATAGCAATTTCCATGTATCCTGCGCTGTTGAACAGTACAAGTTTTTCTCCCTGCGGCACATCTGCATAGGAGCCACTGATCCTTTCAATCACTTCATCTCGCTTAAATACGATCTTGAACCTGCGGCCTTTTCTCTGTTCTTCAAACTGATCCTGCGTGATGTTTACAATTACATTTTCAAAATTGTCGATGAAGATGATCTGCCCCTCGATCCAGTCTTCACCCAGAGTTGGCCGTAAGGGATTTTTTTGAAGAAAGCTGGTATCAGGCGTTCCAATCTGGTGCATCGGGGCTCCATTGTTGATCTGCGTAATGGCCTTTGCGGCTACGTCCATACAATACAGTGTGTTCTTGATTGCCGTTTTTTCCAAAGGAATACCCAGCACCATTTCAGGCCTTTCTTCCAGTATCATACCCAAAAGTCCATTATCGGCACACACCAGGTATTGATTGTTATGAAAGGCCAGCAGCAGTTGTTCGGGTTTAGATTCGAATAAATTTACCAGCACGATATGGTAAGTAAATTCAGGGAAATTTTTTATGGCGTTCCTGCACACATAAGCTGCCTGGGGATAATTGAATGGTGAAAGCCTGTGCGTAATGTCCACTATTTTAAAATCCGGGTTGATGCAAAGCAACCTTCCTTTCACGGCGCCTACAAGGTAGTCCTGTTCTCCAATATCAGATGTAAGCGTTAACAGTGGCATCGGGAATATTATATTATCAAAATCTACGGATTATTTTATCAATTTACCATTCTTAAAAAAGAAATTCTTTACGAGCTTGTCGGCAAGTGCTGGAAAAAATTTATTCATAAAAACGGTGCGCTTTCCTTTAAAGGTCAGCACAAGACTTCTATTATTATTTTGAATGGCTTTGGCAATATGCAGGGCACATGCTTCAGGTGTCATCAGTTTATTTTCATCAAGAGGTGTTTCTCCCTGTGCCGACCCATCTTCGGTAAGCGCGGCATTCCTGATGTTGGAAGCAGTGAATCCAGGCGAAACCCACATCACATTCACCCCATCATCCATCAGTTCTGTGCGAATCGCCTCCAGCCAGCCCTGCAAAGCAAACTTTGAAGCAGAATATCCGCTTCTGCCAGGCAAACCGCGGTAGCCAGCAATGGAAGAAATGCCAACTATGGTTCCTTTTCTTTCAATAATAGACTGCAATGCAAATTTTGTACAGTACACGGCTCCAAAAAAATTAATATCCATCACTTTTCGCAATACATCCACTTCTACATCTTTTAATAAGGCCCGCATGGAGATGCCCGCATTATTGATCAGTATATCGATGCCACCAAAAGCTTTTAATGTAGAATGAATAAAGTGCCTGCAATCGTTTTCATTACTCACATCAGCAACAATGGTATGTAGTGGAAAGGAGGGAAAAGAAGATTGCAAAGCATAGAGTTTATCGTGGTTTCTCCCGCAGGTTGCCACTTTTGCTCCTTTTGATAAAAATAGCTGCACGAGTGCCTTGCCAATTCCATCCGTACCTCCTGTGATCACAACAACTTTATTACTAAAATGATCGGACATAAACTTCCTTTGCGCAAACCTAAAAGAAAATAAAGATTGTTGGAAGAGAAGTTTTAGAAACTGAGTTTAGGGGTTATCATCTCCAGTTCAGATATATCTTTTATTTTTGAAGGAATTCAACCTTAAATCATTTCCTGATGTGGAAATTAATTTTTTTGTTCTTCCTCATAATGATCTTTTCTGGCTGCAATATGCGGGAAAGAGAACGCCAGCTTGATCAGAGAAGTGCTGCACTCGACCAAAAAGAACAGGAACTTGTACTAAAAGAAAGAAGTCTTCAATTAAAAGAAGAAGAACTTCTGAAAAAGGAGCAGCAGGCTGATAGTATTAAACTGGTTGACACAACAGCTGTGTACAATCCCGGGCTGGTGGGAATCTGGTCTGTACGCATGGTGGGCACTGAAGCCACCTGCCCTGGTTCTGCCGTGGGGGATACTAAAACAGAAACCTGGCACCTATCTTACCAGAACAACAATATACTTGTGAAAGCCATGACAGGCGACCAGCTGGTAAGAGTTTACAGCGGAACGTACAACGGAAAAACCATTGAACTTTCTGAAGACAGGGAAAGTAGTGCCGCTACTCCATCCACCAGTATGATCGTAAGGTTAAGGATCATGAACCAAAACCTCCTTGAAGGACAAAGAGAGATCTTGCGCGATGCCCAGTGTAAGATCGTTTATTCAGTTCAAATGACAAGGCAGTAGCATTTTAAAAATCATTATGATTTTATTATCCGACGTAAATTTCTCGCTTCCTCTCAGCAACCCGGTGATCATATTTTCGCTGGTGTTGTTCATCATATTGTTTGCACCTATTTTATTTAATAAGATCAAGGTGCCGCATATTATCGGGCTGATCCTGGCCGGTATCATCGTTGGTCCTTATGGTTTTAATTTATTGCTGCGCGACAGCAGCATCGTCTTGTTTGGTACAGTAGGATTGTTGTACATCATGTTCTCCGCAGGGCTTGAGATTGACCTCGATGAATTTAAAAAGAACCGGGGTAAAAGCCTTGTATTTGGATTGTACACTTTTATCATTCCAATGGTATTGGGAGTTTTTGCCGCTTATTATCTACTCCGTTTCAGTATTGAATCGTCCATTCTGCTCGCAAGTATGTTTGCCTCACACACCTTACTTGCCTATCCTATTGCAAGTAAATATGGTATTGCTTCCATCAGGTCGGTGACGCTCTCAATAGGGGGCACCATTTTAACCGATATACTTGCACTTCTGGTACTGGCAGGTGTTATAGGAATGACAAGGGGTGAGATCGGCAGTGCTTTCTGGATTAAGCTCACTGTATCCTCTTTTATTTTTGGGATCATCGTTTTCATGATCTTTCCTATTATCGCAAGATGGTTCTTTAAAACCTTTGAAGACCATGTATCCCAATACATTTTTGTGCTGGCCATGGTTTTCCTTGGCTCTTTCCTTGCTGAAGTTGCAGGACTGGAAGCAATTATCGGGGCCTTTCTTTCCGGACTGGCATTGAACAGATTCATACCGCACTCCTCTGCGCTGATGAACCGGATTGATTTTGTAGGAAATGCATTTTTCATTCCTTTCTTTCTGATCAGCGTTGGAATGCTTGTAGATTTTAAAGTGATCTTCAAAGGACTTGGAGCACTTAAAGTTGCTGGCGTAATGATCGTGATCGCCATTCTCTCTAAATGGTTAGCTGCCTTACTCACTCAAAAAACATTTAAACTTTCAAGAGATGAAAGACAAATGATCTTTGGGCTCAGTACAGCAAGGGTTGGCGCCACCCTCGCAGTGGTATTGGTTGGTTATAATATTATCGTTGGTGAAACTGCAACAGGAGATCCCATAAGGTTATTGAATGAAGATGTGCTCAACGGAACGGTTCTGATGATATTAATTACCTGTACCATCAGTTCTTTTATAGTTGAAAAAGCTTCGCAAAGACTCGCCCTGAAAGAGGAAAATGCACCCGGTGAAAATGCCTCAGCAGAAAAGATACTCATCTCTTTAGCTTATCCTGAAACCGTAGTAGAACTGGTAGATTTAGGGCTGATGCTTCGCCCTAAGAACAGCACAATCCCGGTTTATGCCTTGCATATTGTGAGTGAGGAAAGTGATAATGGCAATACCCATATTCTTGGAAAGAAGATGATGGAAAAAGCCATCAATCGCGCAGCGGCTACGGAGGATACTATATTCCCGCTTTCCAGGTTTGATGTAAATATCAGTAACGGGATCGTATACACGATTAAAGAGCAAAATATCACAGATGTGCTCATCGGTCTTCACAGGGAAGCAAAGCAGAATGATTTTCTTGGACCCGTTGCGGAAAAGATCCTGAAAAGAACTTTCGAAACCATTTACATTTACAAAAGCATTCAGCCGCTTAGTACGCTGAAAAGAATGTTGGTGGTGGTGCCGCCTGAAGCCGAGCTGGAACCTGGATTTAACCACTGGTACACGAAACTGCAAACAATTGCCAGGGAATCTGGTTTGGCTATCAGATTTTTTGCCGCACCAAAAACGATAAATGAAATTAAGGCCCAGGAACTGCTTTTAAAAAATTCAGTAAAAACCGAGTACAATAATTTTACAAACTGGGAAGACTTTTTACTTTTTTCAGGCGAATTAAAAACCAATGATCTTTTTGTAATAGTTGCTTCAAGGAAAGGACATGTATCCTATATTCAGCACCTGGATAAAATGCCTTATTATCTGTCAAATTATTTTCATAACAACAGCTTCCTTCTTTTATACCCTATGCAAACAGAGCATGGTGTAAAGATGGAGGACATCGGGCATGTTGACAGCACCCTTATTGAAACCATTTCCGGAAAAGGGAGTGCTGTAAGTAAGGCAGGTGGTTTTTTCAAGCGCCTGTTTACAAAACAGCAATAAGAGGCCTGTTCTTTTATGATCGTGGAATCTCAGTTCATTTTTAATACAAAAATGGAGATGTGCACATCTTCCTGCATTTCATTCACCCTGTATGCTTCCTTTGATTGAACATATTGCTGTATGGAAGCAATAAAATCTTTTGCAGCCAGTCGCTGAGGTGTTGCAAGAATGATCGTTGAACCGTTTGCTAAAATGTGTTGAAACAATTTGTACAATTCCGGGAATGCGCCCGGATCATAATTTACATCACTGAATAACCAGATATCAGCAACTATGCCGGAAGGAATGTTGCGCCAGTCCATTTGCTGTGCATGCACATTATTTGATCCAAGAAAAACAATATTCTTTTTTTGAAGTTCAACTGCTTCAAAAGACTGATCACTTACAATAATTTTATCTGCAAGGGTTGCCGCAGCAAAAGAAGGAAGTCCAATACCGGCTCCAATTTCTACAATCGATTTTTTGCGGAACATGACTTCATGTTCATCAATAAATTGGGATAGGGCGATGGCTGAATCCCAGATCTTTGACCAGTAGGGGAAATCGATTTCCTTTTGCTGATAAGCCAGCCGGACCTTTTCCGGATCGATGATCAATAACCTTATTACGCGGGATGCAATCCGAATCTCAATTGTTTGCAGGTTGAACAACACCGGGCAAAGATGAGAAAGCTATTAAAAAAGAAAAAATTTCAATTAAATCAATTATTTACCTCCTATCACAATTAGAGGGAAGTCCACGGAAAGAAAAAGATTCAATGAAATTGCCAGAGGATCACTTAAAGCTTTGTTCTTTTATGGGGCCTCATATCGAAAAAGGAATAGTCAATTGTCAATAGTCAATCACTGCTGTCCGGTAAAAATCAAACATCGCTTTTAGTTAAGCTAATTTGCCTCAGGCCGGCAGGCCTCGTACCTGCCCGACAAGCTTTTTGAGCGTTGCCGGAAGCCTTGCGAACAGGTAACAAAAAGACTTCCCGCAGATTACGCAGATTTTCGCTGATTGGTTTTCTGCGTTCATCAGCGCGATCTGCGGGCAACAAGAAGCAGGTACTGAGACAAATAGATCCAGGTTCCCTCACAAAATGAAATTCCAGGCACATCATCTTATCACATTTGGGTGGTTGTGTGCGCATGATTGCTCTTGATTTTTCCTAAGAAATGTTGATACCTAAGGTGGAGCAATACAGCGCGAAGAACGCTTGCACAATCAGATCGCATGGAGTTGCACCTGTTTTCATTTTTCGGTGCGCTCCCTTGCGCAATCATCCGAAGGTATCTGGCCCACCGAAGAAAAGCGCAGGGGGGCTCCACCTTTTTTTCAAGAAAAAGGTGGAATCCGCATTTAAGCATGGGATTCGTGTTATAATCCTGCAGAAATTAATTTCGTTATGGTTAGGTCAATTGAGAAAATCTTTTCCCGGACAGCAGCTATTGACCATTGACTATTGACCATTAACTGTTGACCATTGACCATTGACCATTCCCCATTCCCAAATCGATACGTCATTTATCATTAAAATAGTACGATTACTCTAATCTGCAACCATCAAATGAACCTATCCTGGTTCATTTTTTAATTTGAGCTGCATCGGACTCAATTAAATTGACCAGATGCTCTACACGCTGTTGTAGGGCTGCGATTTCTTTAGATCCGGCTATGGGCGCATCTTTTTCTTCTGCATCCCTTCCAATAAAAAATGTAGCCAGTGTTGCTGTAACATATCCAAAAACAGCGTATCCAAAAACAGCAAGTATAAAAGCAAGTACTCTGCCCTCTGGAGAAAGCGGCCATTGTTCACTTCCAGAAGTAATTACCCTCATGGCGGTCCACCATAAGGATTCACCATAGTTGGTAAATCCGGGATTGCCTTTTTCAATTGCCAGCATACCTGCCGCTCCTGCAAACACCACAAATACAGAAAGCATGACCATATATCCAAAGCCCCGACGTTTCATAGTAGCGCCAAGGCTTTTCATGGAGCGGTTAAGAGAAGCAACTACTCTTACCACCCTGATCCCTCTTAAAGCACGGAAAATCCTGAATAATCGAAAGACCCTGATGGCAGGAATGATGAGTGAAATGGCAGTAAGCCAGTTTATTTTCAGGTACCTTAATTTTTGAGGTGCCAGGATAAATTTTAAAAGGAAATCAAAAATAAACACAGCCCAAATGGCAAGGCTGATTTTTTGGAGAATAGATGACAGCCCCCAGACCACTTCCACAATAAGGAATGCCATCCAAACAAAACCTAAAAAGATCATTGGCCCTTCAAGAAGACTTTCAATTGAATTCAAAAGTTTCTTTCTTTCGATGTCTTTTTTTTGCTTCATCAGGTTGTAATTTATGCTGTTTGGCTGATGTGTGCTTTTAGTTTTGCAAGAAAAATATTTATGTTTGGATCCTGTTTCTGTGATTGTAACTGCAGTAACAGGTGTACCATTTCCTGTTGGATTAATCTATCATCTTTTCCGTAATCCCAAATCGGAGGAAAGGAAGTCTGAAAAATTTCTTCAAACGATTTTTCAACAGTAATGATCCTTTCTTTTCCATTTTTATCTTTTATAACATTGTCGGGATAATTTAAAAGTCTGAAAGACAGCAGCCTTGTGAGCGACCTTAAACTATCTATTGCTGTTCCCGGATCATTAATACCCGGACTCAATGCTTTTACTGCCACTTCAACCAATTGCCTGAACCCAAAATTGAAATTGTTGTCAATTGACTGGTCATAGTTAATGAATAGCAGGACCTGGATTTTTTCGATTACTTTATTTTTTATTTCTTTTTGAGAAGTAACGGAAAGCAAAGGAGCGTCTTTGAGAATGAAGGTGCCAGAGGAATAAAAAAAGGAAAGGTTGATGTCTTCATCCTTTGCTATTTCCAACAATTCTTTTTTATTGAATCCCTCAAATACACCCGACTTGTGAGAAAGGATAACTGTACCTTCTTTCTGTGCAACAATTTGCGGGACATCCTTTAATTTGCAACTTGATTCTAATTTTTTTTTTGTTTGTTTATATATCCGGTTAATGATGGTGGCGTATTTGATGGATTGAGTGATGTAGTGCAGGAAATAAATGAACAAAAAAATGGCACAAATAGAAAAAAGGATCAGCAGGTAGGTACTTAGTGCGGGAACGTAGATCCCATCATCAATATCCCTGATGGCGGTCAGCAGGAAAAAAGAATAAACGATCGTTCCAATATAAAAGCCAAGGATCACCTGCTGGTAACGGTTGCCAATCAGCTTATCCAGAACCCTGTTGCTCATTTGCGAAGCGGCCTGGTTTAAAACGATCATTACCATGGAAAAGCTGAAAACCGTTAGTGAAATGATTCCTGAGGCAATTACAGATACAATGCTGCGTGCGGTTGAAGCATCGCGTAACTTGAGCCAGGAGATATCGGATTTTAATTGCTTCCCCGTTTCCGAATAATCAAAGTTGATCATGAAAACAGACAGCGCCAGGAATGCCAGCACAATTACTGCAGGGTAAAAAGAGATACTGTTGTGCAGAATTTTTGTTCGCCTGATGATCCATTGTAGCATATTTAACTTCACTGTTCGATTTTGCTTATAAGGATACAATAACTATGCAAGCCGGGAATTGCGGTTAAGGACTAATATTTTTATTGAATATCAGGGTGTTGAGTTGAGATGGGGCGTGGTGTGGTACGATGTGTGGAAAGGATTTTGCTGAGGGTAAAGTGCCTCTTTATTAAATTCATGTATTAAAATGTAATTTATGGTGAATATCTTCTTTGACAGCTGGGAAAGTATGCTGCGGACTTTTTGCATAACCATCTTTGCCTATATTTTTATGGTCCTGCTCCTCCGTTCGTCAGGAAAAAGAACACTTTCTAAAATGAATGCTTTTGATTTCATTGTAACGATTGCACTGGGTTCAACGCTGTCTGCGGTTACTTTAAATAAAAATATTCCATTGCTGGATGGCATGCTTGTTTTTTTTTTACTGATCTATTTACAATATGCGATCACTTATTTATCTGTGAGAAGCGAAACGATCTCAAGCTTTGTAAAATCAACACCAACTTTACTGGTATATAAAGGCATATTATTAAAGTCTGCCATGAAAAAGGAAAGAGTGAATAAAGAGGAGATCTATGCCATCATCAGGAAAAAGGGTATGCAATCTGTGGAAGATGCGGGTGCCATTATTTTAGAAACTGACGGAAGCCTTACTGTGGTTAAAAATGTTGATAGTCTCCAAAATCCTGTTATGAGCCGAATCAATCTTTCAGTTTAATGAATTCCCTGGATACCACTTTGTTTTAGATAACATAACCATTAACCCTGTGGCCTGGTGTTTGATGTTTTAGTTAAAAAAGTTTTATGAAAGGATACCACACATACAAAGAATGTATTGAAGCATGTTTGTGGTGTGCTTCCATTTTGTAATCATTCTGCTGCTGCCTGTTTATAGGAAGAATATGTAAAGATGATGAACAGATGTATTCAGCTGTATATGGAATGTGCTTCCATTTGCTATACTGCAGTACAAATAGTGAGTCTGGGTAGTGATGGCAAAGGAGATTTGCACGCTTTGTGCTGCAATTTGGGAGGCATGTGGAAATGAATGTGGCCAACATCAACGAATCATTGCAGGGAGCGTGCCGAAGTGTGTATGGCTTGTGCAGCAGCCTGCAGGAAAATGGCTGCCTGATGAATCAAAACATGAAAACAGCTTGGTTAAATTGTTGTGCTTTGATGCTCGCTCAAAGGAATAGGTTACCTTTACCGCGTTCAATTGAGCATAAGCAATGTTTTGGATGACTTTTCCCTTTTTCTGATTCCTGCTTTTCTCTATTTTTTCATTTAAAACATTTCAATATGAATATTTCTATTTCGAATCTTACCCTTGAGTACAGCAATCAGGAACTTGAGAAATTATTTTCCAAATTTGGTGAAGTGAGTTCTGCCGAAATTTCTATGGATGGATTTACGGATCAGTCAAGAGGATTTGGTTTCGTGGAAATGCCAAATGATGATGAAGCACGTGCTGCTATTGCCGCACTCAATTCCACTGAACTGAGTGGTAAAACCCTTAAGGTTGAAGAAGCAGAACCTAAAGATATCCGGAAGGGCTCGTATAAGGTTGGAAACGGAGCATTGAATGTTTACCGTTTTAGAAAGAACTAGTTTAACTGGTTCTTTTTTTTGGCAAAAAAAAATCAACCAGTGGTTGAATCTTAATTTTTAAAAGGTTGCTGTTTTATTTGATCAGCGAAATATTCACTGCACTCAAACCTCTTGCTCCATTTTCGATCTCAAAAGTTACTTTGTCTTTTTCTTCGATCCTTTCTTTGAGTTGGTTCACATGCACAAATATGCGTTCACCTGACTGTGCATCGATAATAAACCCAAAACCTTTAGATTCATTAAAGAAACTTACAACACCGGTACGAATGGCATCTGCAGGGTCACCTTCCTCAAATTTAGGAACGCCGATCTGCATGTCTTCAGCATTAAATACTTTTTTCTTTTTCGGATCTGGTGGGGTGGAAGAGATGTTTCCATCTTCATCAATATAGGCCATCATATCATCCAGCGATTTGGATTTACCGCCGCCGGCCTTGCGTTCTTCCATTTTTTCTTTCTTTTCCTGGCGCTGTTTTAAACGCTTTTTTTCTTTTTCTTTTTTATTATAAGTTTCTTTCGATTTTGCCATGAGTGCTGTTTGGTGAATAATTGCAGTTATTGTATGGTTCAGCAGGAGCAGTTAAAGTAAGACCTCCCACAGGGGAGAGGTCTTGTATTTTTTACCACTTGCTTTTGTTATAACCACCACCGCCGCCGTTGTTATCACGGAAAGGGCTGTTATTGCTGCGGGCCGGCCTGTCTTCTTTTGGCTTGGCTTCCATTACCTTAATGTTCCTGCTTTCAACAGAAGCATTATCAAGTTCAGCAATTGCTTTTTTTGCTGCTTCTTCATCAGGCATTTCTACAAATCCAAAACCTCTTGATTTTCCAGTGAATTTGTCATTAATCACCTTTGCTGAAGATACTTCTCCGTAGGGAGTAAAAAATTCTTTTAAGTCTTCATCTTGTACGTTGAAGCTTAAGTTTGATACATAAATGTTCATTTCTAAATAAATTAAATTGAAAAGATCTGAGAAGCAATGAGTAAGAGACTAACTACGATGCAGAAGCAGATAATTAACGATTACTATGCGAGGCTCAAATTAACACGGCGAAGGTAGGCTATTTCGCTTTATTTTTTGCCAAAACTTTCAAAAAGGCAGCCGCTTCTTAATTTTATCTGGCGAAAGCTACAGGTTATTTAGTTTTCAACAGCATTACCCTGCCATTCATAGTGCTCACCAACACCTGTTTTTTGTTTAGCACATTCACTGTGTTCACCATGGAATTATCCAGTTTATACCTCCATTTAACCTTTTTATTGTTTGGATCGATGGCATATACAATTCCATTACGGGTTCCGAAAAACACAGTCCCGTTATTTTCGATCAGCATGGAAGGCGCATGTTCATATCCATAACCTGCATGCAGTTTCCACGCAACTTTCACTTGTTCCCTGTTGCTTACATAGGCCACCACAGTATCATTCATTGTTTTTCCATAAACATATTTTCCATCAGCGGAAATGCCTATAGATTCCCTTACTGTTGATTCATTTGTGCGCCATAATGTTTTTCCGGTTTGAATATCAATGGCTGTTAAATACCTGTCGGGTGCTGCAATATAAACCACACCATCATTGATGACAGGGATACAGGAAGCAGGAGAATAATTACGTACAGTAGAACCATTGTTCCATTTCCATAAAAGTGCACCTGTGTTCTTATTTAATGCGTAAAGATTAAGATCCCAGGCACCAAAGATCAGTAGTTCATTATACACTACAGGCTGGCTGACTACCGGACCTCCAATGCCTTTATAGGTCCACAACAATTTACCTGAAGAAAGATCAATGGCCCGGAAACCCGAATCACTGCCCCCAATAAAAACCACGTTTTCCTGAATGAGCGGTGAACCCAGTACCGGAGCCTTGGTCTGCACTTTCCAGTTCAGTTTTCCTGAAGTGCTGAGGGAATAGATATAGCCATCTGCCGACCCGAGCACAATATGATTTCCCGAAACTGCAGGAGAAGAAAATATGGGTCCCGCTGTTGAAAAACTCCAGGCAACCCGTCCGGTTTTTTGATGAAGCGCCTGCACAACACCTTCCTGGTTGCCAAAAACCACCAGCTTTCCCGTGGCAGCAGGTGTTGAAATTACATTGGCTGAAGATTGAAAACTCCATGCAGGTTTCACTTCGTTGTTATTTTCATTCATTGAAAAATCAGGGCGTGGAAATTTTGCTGAAAGATCATATTGCTGATCTTTTAATGGCACACGTTTCCATTCTTTTTCAGAGCCGGCGAGTGGATTCCTTTCCGTAAATACAAACATGTTTTCATGAACGTCCACCAGGTTGTAACCACCCGCCTTTGCCTTTGCCCTTAGATTGGATCTTCCCATTACTGCAGGAATTTCTTCCGCCTGAACATCTCTGTTGTTGTGGCCATGCCCACATAAAGCCAGCAGTGTATTTTTTTGTTTCAGCATGTCGATCACTTCGTACCAGTTGTCCAGTCCCGGATCCAGTGGATAATGGTTCAGAAAGATCACCGGTTCATTATTTTTTAATTGCGAAAGTTCCTGCTGCATCCAGTTCATGGCATCTCTTGGAACATGACCGTCACTCATTCTTACATAGGGCCCTGAAGGGCAGCCAATGAAATGGATGCCGTTATAATTGAAATGAAATTTATCTGTCCCGAATATCGTTGTAAAATCAAGACCGCCGCTTTCACTCCATCCCGTATCATGATTTCCTGGTATTATATAATAAGGGATCTTCAGGGCATCCAGTATCTTTTTCGCCAGCCTGAGTTCTGCAGGCGTGCCCAGTTCTGTTATATCACCGGTGATCACCACAAAAGCAACACCTTCCAGGTTATTGATATCATTTACAGTTCGGGTAAGGTCTTCTTCCGCCGTTCCATTGGGAGAACCAATGTGTGTATCGGAAATGAAGGCAAACCGGAAAGGCTTGAACTGTGCTTGTGAAAAGGAAAAGATCGGCAGAAAGCATAAAAAAAGGAGTAACCGTTTCATGCCGGAAAATAAACTTTTTTCATGGATACTTTTTTGCAATCCTTAAAGTTCAGATCTGCATCTCTAAATATCAGTCTGGCTCAAATGCCGGCGCTTTTTCTTCATCAAATTCATTTTCCCATCTTGCGATCACGCAACTTGCCAGTGTATTACCCACTACATTGACTGATGTGCGGGCCATGTCCATCAATTCCTAAAATAGCCATAATGGGCCATGCCTGAAATCCCAATAGCTATTCAAAAAATTAAGCCTTGTATCCTGTTTTATTTCCAGTTCTCCATGGTGATTATCCAAACCATGAACCGTATCGGAGAATGCAGGGGAAGGCATTTCAGGGTTTGTTCTGGCTGCAACCTGTATGCAGTCAAGGATAAAAACAGCAACAAAAACTGAGACTATATATTTTAAAAATTGCCCTGTCATAAAACGGAAATATACATCATCTTCTTCTTCAGCAGCAGGATCTTTCGGCCTGTGCCCAAAACCTGGCGACCGGGATTGGAGGTTGAAGATTTCAGAAAATTCCTTTATGTTGCTAATCGGGAAGTTTTAAATTGGCAGCACAAACTGTAGAATAATAGAAGTTAAATAAAATCTATATGGAATGAAATACCTCGTGGTCCTCATACTCTCCCTGGTACACCTGGTACCTGCCGCACAACAAAAAACCTATTGCAATCCCATCAACATCGATTATGGTTACACTCCAATCCCCGCTTTTGCTCAGGGAGGCAAGCATCGCACCACTGCTGATCCTGTAATTGTAAATTATAAAGGCGATTATTATCTTTTTTCAACCAATCAATGGGGGTACTGGTGGAGTTCTGATCTGTCTAAATGGAATTTTGTACCCCGAAAATTTCTAAGGCCATGGAACCTCTCCTATGATGAACTCTGTGCTCCTGCCGTTGGCGTTGTCGGTGATACCATGATTGTTTTTGGTTCAACATACACCAGCAAATTTACCATCTGGATGAGTACTGACCCAAAGGCGGGCATGTTTAAACCGCTGGTTGATTCCTTTCAGCCCGGCGGATGGGATCCTGCATTTTTTACAGATGAAGATAACAGGTTGTATATGTATAATGGAAGCAGCAACCGGTTTCCCTTGTATGGTATTGAACTGGACCGTAAAACGTTTCAACCCATCGGCAGCAGAAAGGAGATGTACATGCTTGAAGACTGGAAATACGGATGGCAGCGATTCGGTGAGTTCCTCGATAATACGTTTCTTGATCCATTTATTGAAGGCGCATGGATGACAAAACATAATAACAAATATTATTTCCAGTATGGTGCGCCGGGCACTGAATTCAGTGGTTATGCTGATGGTGTTGCCGTTGGCGATCATCCACTAGGTCCATTTACTTCTCAATCCGATCCTTTATCCTGGAAAGCAGGTGGTTTTGCAAGAGGCGCAGGTCATGGCGCCACCTTTACTGATCACTGGAAAAATTACTGGCATGTATCTACAATATCCATTTCTGTTAAAAACAATTTTGAACGCAGGCTGGGTCTTTGGCCTGCCGGATTTGATAAAGATGGTGTGATGTATTGTAATACTTCTTTTGGAGATTACCCCCATTATCTCCCAACATCTGGAAGGGAAGATGGATCTCATCCTGATCGTGATGGTGGATTTACAGGCTGGATGCTTTTAAATTATAATAAACCGGTTCAGGTTTCTTCCACATTAGGTGCTTACCAGGCTAATTTTGCAGTTGATGAAAGTATCAAAACCTATTGGTCTGCCTCCAGTTCAAAAAAAGGCGAGTGGATTCAAACGGATCTTGGCAAGGAATCCACGGTTTATGCAATACAGATCAATTATGCAGATCAGGATGCAGAGCCACTTGGAAAGCCTTCATCCGGGTTTCACCAGTACCGACTTTACCATTCGCCGGATGGAAAGACCTGGAAAGTTTTGGTAGATAAAAGCAACAATAGTACTGAAGTGCCACATGATTACTTGGAACTTTCCAATCCTGTTAAAACCCGGTTTATAAAAATGGAAAACCTGCACATGCCAACAGGAAAATTTGCTATCAGCGGGTTAAGGATTTTTGGAAAAGGAAATGGAAGCAGGCCGGAAGCTGTAAAGAATTTTCTGGTACTGCGAACAGAAAAAGACAAGAGGAGTGCATGGTTGAAATGGACAGCAGTTGATAATGCCTACGCATACAATATTTATATGGGAACCGCGCCCGATAAATTATACAACAATATCATGTTGTATAGTGTAAATGAATATTATTACAAAGGCATGGATAAAACGAAGCCCTATTATTTCCAAATAGAAGCATTGAACGAAAACGGGATGTCTGAACGTTCGCCGGTAGTGAAGATTGATTAGGTTGAACCCAGAAATGAAGCGATAGTTTTGCACCTGTCATTTTAGCTATTATTGTAACTTCCATTTAATTCATTCCTGTTAAAAGAATAAAACGATTATGAAAAGATCACTTGTGATGCTATGTGTTTTTTGTGTTTTATCTGGTTATGCCCAGCAGGCCGATATAAGAATGAATGCATTTATCAACCAGTTGATGGGCAGGATGACACTGGATGAAAAGATTGGACAGTTGAATTTACCAGCAGCAGGTGATATCACTACAGGACAGGCATCAAGCGCCGGAATTGCCCAAAAAATTGAGCAGGGAAAGGTTGGTGGATTATTTAATATTAAGGGGGTAGAAAAGATCAGGGAGGTACAAAAACTGGCTGTTGAAAAATCAAGGTTAAAAATTCCATTGTTGTTTGGAATGGATGTGATCCACGGATATGAAACTGTATTTCCGATACCGCTTGGTTTATCAGCTTCGTGGGATATGGCACTTATTGAAAGATCAGCAAGGATTGCTGCAGAAGAATCCAGCGCAAATGGGATCTGCTGGACCTTTTCACCTATGGTTGATCTTACGCGCGACCCAAGATGGGGACGAATTGCTGAAGGTTCAGGGGAGGACCCTTACCTGGGTGCACAAATCGCAAAAGCAATGGTTAAAGGATACCAGGGAAATGACCTGAAAAAAAACAATACGATTATGTCCTGTGTAAAGCACTTTGCTTTATATGGCGCATCGGAAGCCGGGAGGGATTACAATACCGTTGATATGAGCAGGATCAGGATGTACAATGAATATTTTCTTCCTTACAAAGCAGCAGTTGATGCAGGGGTTGGAAGTGTGATGACTGCATTTAATGAGGTAGATGGAATACCGGCGAGTGCCAACAAATGGCTGATGACTGAAGTGCTGAAAAATCAATGGGGATTTAAAGGATTTATTGTAACGGATTATACTGCCATTAATGAAATGACCGCTCACGGGTTAGGGGATCTTCAAACTGTTTCTGGACTTTCATTAAAGGCAGGCATTGATATGGATATGGTTGGGGAAGGTTTTCTTACCACGCTAAAATCATCACTCTCACAGGGAAAAATAACCCTGAAACAAATTGATGCAGCCTGCCGTAAAGTGCTGGAAGCAAAATATAAATTGGGGTTGTTTGATGATCCATACCGATACTGTGATCCTCAGCGTGCCAAAGCATTTCAATCTACAAATACATACAGAAGAGAAGCCCGGAACACAGCAGCAGAATCAATGGTCTTGCTAAAGAATTCTTCCGGCCTTCTTCCTATAAAAAAATCCGGGACCATTGCAGTTATTGGTCCCCTTGCCAATAGTAAAGAAAACATGTTGGGCACCTGGGCCGTATCTGCAGATTATTCCACACCGGTTTCCCTGCTTACCGGATTACAGCAGGTTGCCGGAAGCGATGCTAAAATTTTATATGCTAAAGGGTCCAATCTTTCTGAGGATAGTTTATTTGAACAAAGAGTGAGTGTGTTTGGAAAACCACTGGAAATGGACAGGAGGCCTGAAGAAGAAATATTGAATGAAGCGCTCGCGATTGCCCAACAATCCGATATTATTATTGCTGCCTTGGGCGAAGCGGCAGAAATGTCGGGGGAAAGCAGCAGCCGTACAAACCTTGATCTTCCTCAAAGTCAGAAGCGGCTCCTTGAAGCCTTACTAAAAACCGGTAAGCCCGTTGTGCTGGTATTGTTTACAGGAAGGCCACTCACTTTAACATGGGAAAACAAAAATGTCCCTGCTATTTTAAACGCCTGGCATGGTGGAACCGAAACAGGAAATGCGGTGGCTGATGTATTATTCGGAACGGTAAATCCCTCTGGTAAATTGAGTTCGACATGGCCGCAGAATGTGGGACAGATCCCGCTGTATTATAATCACAAAAACACAGGTCGTCCACTTCCGGAAGGAAAGTGGTTTCAGAAGTTTACCAGCAATTACCTTGATGTGACAAATGAACCACTGTTTCCATTTGGTTTTGGATTGAGTTACACCCGGTTTCAATACAGCGACATTGTGTTGAATCAATCAGCTGTCAGTCGTTCTGAAAAATTAACTGCAACAATTACGATTACGAATATTGGCGACCATGACGGGAAGGAAGTTGTTCAGCTCTACCTCAACGATCCGGTTGCTTCAATTACCCAGCCGGTAAAAAAACTTATCGGTTTTCAGAAAATCTTTTTAAAGAAAGGCGAAAGCAGGGAAATTCAATTTGTGCTAACTGTTGCAGACTTAAAATTTTACAACAGTGATCTGAAATATGAAGCAGAAGCAGGCGATTTTAATCTGTACATCGGTACCAATTCAAAAGATGTAAAATCAGCCAGCTTTGTCCTGAAAAAATAGCATAATATTTTTTATGGTGAACGCAATCTTTTTAAGGACAATGTGAAACCGGGTTGGTTGCCCTTCATTTTTTTATTAATCTCCTGAATGTGCGTACCTTGAAAGGATTACCAAGAATCATAACTTATGAATCCACTGCTTATCAAGCTGGGACTGCTCTTCTGTCTTTCAGGATTATGTACTTTTTCCTTCGCTCAAACACAATCCGTTCGGGGTATAGTTACCGATGAAAAGGGGCTTCCGCTTTCCGGTGTATCTGTTTATGTAAAAGGAAGTACGAATGCTACCCAGACAAATTCAAATGGTCAGTTCTCCCTAAATGCCCCGCTCAACGCCATTTTGGTTTTTACATCAGTAGGATTTGAAACGGTGGAGGCACAGGTAGTTGGAGGAAATACAATGAATATAACCCTTAGCGCATCTGCGTCCGACCTCACTTCTGTTGTGGTGATCGGATATGGAACGGCAAGGAAAAGAGACCTTACCGGGTCATCTGTTAGTATTAAAGGGTCAGATATTATTAATATTCCTGCGCTGACTGCCACACAGGCCATCCAGGGAAAAGCAGCTGGGGTTCAGATCATCAACAGTGGTGCGCCTGGCAGCACACCCAATGTACGCATTAGGGGAACAGGTTCCATTTTGGGCGGCGTGGATCCTCTGTATGTAGTAGATGGAATTATAACAACAGACATCAGGAATATTAATACCGCAGATATTCTTTCTGTTGATGTTCTTAAAGATGCGTCTTCAACCGCTATTTATGGTGCAAGGGCTGCCAATGGTGTGATTCTAATCACCACCAAGGCAGGAACAAGAGGCGGATTAACGATTAATTATAATGGATACGGTGGTGTAAAGCTGCTGACGCATAAAGTGGAAATGGCGCCTCCGAATTTGTTTACGTTGTATTCCAACGAGGCCGCAGGTGTAAATGCGATTCTTTCAGCTGACATCACTGGCGCAACAGACTGGTACGAGGAGCTAACAAGACCTGCCTTTATGCAAAATCATGCTGTATCAATTGGAGGAAGCAAGAATCAATACCGTTATTTCTTTTCAACGGGTTATTTAAATGAACAGGGTATTCTCCTTGGAAATAATTACAGGCGTTTTACTTTCAGGTACAACCATGACATGAACATTGGAAGTAAATTTAAAATCGGTAATAATCTGTCCTATTCAGACTATGCTTCTGAAAATAAACCATACAGCCTGTTTACAACCGCTTATATTGCTGCACCGATTTATAATGCAAAAAATCCCGATGGCACCTATGGGTTTACAACAAAAAGTGATGTTGGCAATCCTTTAGCTGCCCTGGAATATACCAATGACAGAAGCTGGGGAAGAAGAGCACAGGCTACGCTTTGGGGTGAATATCAGTTGTTGCGGAATCTGTCTTTCCGTTCCTCATTTGGAATTGATGCAGAACAAAACAATGGAAGAAATTATTCCCCGGTATTCCAGGTCGGAAATACAACGCAAAGAAATGAGGTGAGTCGTTTAAATTATTCCAAAGACAGTATTTACCAGTGGGTCTGGGACAATATTCTAACATTCGAAAAACAACTGGGTGCCAACCACCACCTGCGTTTAATGGGAGGTCACACAGCGGAAAGAAGAAATGGATGGGGGAGTCGTGCAAGCAGGAGCAATGTTGAAAATAATAAAGAAGCCTGGGTGTTGAATTTTAAGGATACGATTGGCGGACAGGAAAATTTCCGCGATCCCATAGGCAATTACTTCAGACGTGAATCTTATTTCATTCGCGCCAATTACAGGTTAATGGAAAAATATCTTGTGAATGCTACTTTCAGGCGTGATGCCAGCAGCAATTTTTCTTTAAACAACCGGTGGGCAAGTTTTCCATCTGTTGGTGTGGGCTGGCTGATTACAAAGGAAAATTTTATGGCTTCACAGAAAACATTTGACTTGCTGAAGCTGCGCGCCAGTTATGGACTTGCGGGAAATGATGTCATTCGGCCGGGTGCATTCGATCTCAGGCCTAATGAATTTTATTTTTCCTATTTTGGTACAGACCGAATCAATGGAACTACGGTAGTTGGAATTGTAGATCCAAATCTTAAATGGGAGGTCGTAAAAGAACTGGACCTTGGAATTGAATTTGCGCTCCTAGAAGGAAAGCTTAACGGCGAGATCGATTATTACTACAAAAAAGCAACCGATGCCCTATACACAATTCCTCTGGTGCAAGTTGGATTCGGTGATAATTTTTTAACCAATGCAGCCGACATAGTAAACAAGGGCATTGAAATTTCCCTTGGATGGAATAATACCACAGCAAAAGGAATTAAATATACTTTACGTGGAAATGTCACATTTAATCAAAACAATGTTGAGAATATTGCTGCCGGCAAGGCATTGCCATTTGGAAGTTTGGGCAATGGATGGACAGCAACACAAACAACTGTAAGGCAACCAATAGGATCATTCTGGGTGTTTAAAACCGATGGTATCTTCCAAACCCAGGCAGAAGTAGATGCCTATCCGCACATCACCACGGCAGCTCCCGGAGATTTTAAAATTTTGGATCTGAATGGGGATGGCGAAATCAACAACCTTGACCGGTACTACGCAGGATCTTACCAGCCAAAATTTTACTATGGGTTCAATGCCGTACTGAATATTAAACAGCTGGATTTTAGCCTGGATATTTTCGGTAATGCAGGCAACAAAGTTTATAATGCAAAGAAAGGGGTGCGTTATGGAGGTAACTATAATATTGAATACGATGTAGCCATTAACAGGTGGCAGCCCGGTAGTAATAACAATACAACACCAAGAGCTTATAACGGTGTTCCTTATCCAACAGATTATTTTATTGAATCAGGATCTTTTGTCCGCGTAAACAACATCACAGTTGGATACACACTTGCTAATATGAAGCTTTTCAACAACGTGCGCATTTTTGCATCTGCACAAAATCCTTTCATTTATACAAAATACACCGGCTTTACACCTGAGTTGCCAGGTAACCAGAATGAAGCAGGTATTGAACTAAATGTTTATCCTATTTCAGCTACCTATATGTTAGGTCTGAATATTCAATTTAAATAATAATGAAAAAAATAAATAAATTATACGTTGCGGCTGCTTTTATGTTTGCACTGGCAGTTCCTCCTTCTTGTGGCAAAGGGTTTTTGGAAGAAGGTCCGCGAAGAGTAACCATTCAGGACCTCATCAACAATCCTCAGGACGGTGCTCAAAAAATCATTGGCGCTGTTTATAGCAAACTTTACGACTGGCAGCAACATTCATTTTCGTGGATGGGCATTACCAGCATCACTTCAGATGATGCGGATAAAGGGAGTGACCCTGGTGACACAGGGGCCGATAAACACGAATTGGATAACTGGACCTTCAATCCTTCTTCAATCTCCTTTTTAGAAGTATGGGAAAGTAATTTTCAGGGTATTGGCAGGGCCACGTATGCATTAAAATTTCTGGAGGATATGAACCTTCCCATGCAGGATAAGGACAGGTATATGGGTGAAGCAAAAATGTTACGTGCTTATTTTTATTTTAATCTCGTGCGTTGTTTTGGCGGAGTTCCTAAAATTGATAAAGTGCTGGAATCTCAAATTGAAATTGAGAATGCCAGTGCAAAAGTCCCGGCTGACCAGATCTATGCATTTATTGAATCGGATCTGAATGATGCTATTATGAAGCTTCCCGTAGTTGTTCCTCTTGCAGAAAGAGGAAGGGTTTCAAAAGGAGCAGCACAGGCCCTGCTGGCCAAAGTTTTTCTTTATCAGTCAAAATGGTCGCAGGCCAAAGGGATGGTGGATGCAGTTATTTCCTCAAATCAATATGCGCTGTTACCGAATTACTCAATGATATGGAGGGAAGCAGGAGAATTTTCTCAGGAATCAATCTGGGAGGTCAATGCTGTGGGTACAACGCCAAACCGTGGTGTTGAAGGTTATTTTCTGGTGCAGGCTCCCAGGGGCGGCGGCGGTTTAGGATGGGGTTTCAATACCCCTACGCAAAACCTGGCAGATGCCTATGAACCGGGTGATGTGCGCAGAGCAGCTACGATTATGTTTGCTGGTCAGACCCTTTGGGATGGATTTATAGTAAATGCAGCTGCACCAAACCCAAGATATAACTATAAATCTTATGTAAGTAAAACAATGGAAAGCTTCAATGGGGATGATTATAACACCAATAAAAACTTAAGAATACTGAGGTTTGGGGAAATACTCCTGATAAAAGCCGAAGTTGAAAACGAGCTGAATAATATTCCAGGTGCCAGGGCAGCTTTGGATGCAGTACGCACCAGGGCAGGAATAGGGAATACAACGGCCTCAACAAAAATCGAATTCCGCGAAGCGATCTGGAAAGAGCGCAGGGTAGAACTCGCTTTTGAACACGACCGCATGTTCGATCTGCGGCGTACAGGGAGAGCTGCAACTGTTTTGCAGGCGCACGGAAAAAATTATATAGCTCCTAAACATGATCTTTTTCCAATACCCCAAAGACAGATCGACCTGAGTAATGGAAAACTGGTCCAGAACCCCGGCTATTAAAAATTCATTTTCATTTCAGATAGGTTAACTTTATGGAAACTAACTAAAAAAGCTTTTTTATGAAAAATAAAAATTATTTGCTGTTTTTGATCGGGGGAAGCTTTCTTGCGCTTTCCATGTTTTCCATTAGCAGTTGCAAGAAAAGTAAAGACATAGTACTTGATCCGATTGGGGGATATAATAATTCTGATGAAGTAGGTGCTGCCAACCTCGTAGGATACTGGGGTTTTGAAGGCAATGGAAATGAAGCAAAGAGTGGTTCCGCTCCAACATCCTCAGTGGGTGCCAGCTATGCAACCGGTGGTGTGAAAGGACAGGCAGTTACTTTGAATAACGGATACTTATACTATGCAAGTGCACTTGCTCCACTGGTGACCAATCAGGCCTTTACGGTAAGCGCATGGTTACAGGTAAAAAATACGGGTAATGCACCTTCAGGCCCTACCAACGTTCCCTACCAATATTTTCAAAGTGCTATTCCCGGTCAATTGTTTGGAAATTTCAATGGTTTAGTTGAAGCAGGTCAGTATAATCATGCTTCAGATACCCTGGTTCTAAAGGGTATTTACAAAGATCTGAACAATGGCGGACAGGATAATATCAACAATTACGGAGTGGCTGGAACCGATTTTCGAGTGGTGAAAAAAGCAGGTACCAACCAGTGGGTACACGTAGTAACTACTTATACGCCAAATGGTGGAACCGGCAACCAGAGTGTTTTCAGGATCTACGCTGATAGTTTACTGGTAAGTAATACTAATTTTGAGAACAGGGGAACCAATTCCTTTAAATACACTGCAGGTGAGGTGATCATTGGTGGATGGTACAATAACATTCCTGGCAAAACAGTTAGCACTGATACCTGGACAGTTCCTTTTAACGGAAAGATCGATGAGGTCAGGGTTTGGAATAAATTACTTCCTCCATCTGATATCATTGCTTTATTTAAATTGGGCAAAGAAGGACGATAATTCATTCTATTTTATTATAAGGGCTGTTCTTGAACAGCCCTTTATTATTTGCTGAATATGTGGTATAGCGGATTAAAGAAAATGATGGCTGTTGCGGTGTTGCTGGTTTTGTTTTTTGCGTGCAAAAAAACAGAAGATCCGCAACCGGTAAGTGGAAGTTTTATCTTCCTGAATGCAAAACTTAATAACCTCCCGAATGGTACGCTCTTCAGAAATATTCCAACCAATCCCGTGATCCGGCTTAGTTTTTCTTCCAGGGTAAATACCGTTACAGCAGGAAATTCCATTTCCCTTATTTTAGGAAACGGTAGCAGTGTGCCTTTAAATTTAAGTTTTGAAAACAACGATAGCACTGTAGTTGTTCAACCACAGGCGCCCCTGCAATACCTTACAAAATACCGACTGGTTATATCTGAACAACTGGAATCTAAATCGGGCATAAAACTAAGCGGTCCGCTCACAATAGAATTGTTGACGACCTTTAGTAATACCGATAAATTTCCCATTATAAGCGATACGGCACTGGTTGAACAGGTCCAACGTCAGACGTTTAAATACTTCTGGGACTTTGGTCACCCGGTTTCCGGACTTGCAAGAGAAAGAAATACTTCAGGAGACCTGGTTACTTCGGGTGGTTCAGGATTTGGTATCATGGCGATCGTTACAGGTATTCATCGCAATTTTATTTCACGTGCCCAGGGTTTAAGCCGCATGCAGACCATGGTATCCTTTCTTAAAAATACTGCACAAAAATTTCATGGCGCATTTCCTCACTGGTTGAATGGGATCAATGGAAATGTTATTCCATTCAGTCAAAAAGATAATGGTGCTGATCTTGTAGAAACTTCTTACCTGATAATGGGATTGCTTACAGCAAGACAATATTTTGATGGAAATACTGCTGATGAAATTAACCTGAGAAACGACATTAACCAGATATGGGAAGCAGTAGAATGGGACTGGTTCAGGAGAGGCGGACAAAATGTGCTTTACTGGCACTGGAGCCCTAATTTTAACTGGGACATGAATATGCAAATCAAAGGGTGGAACGAGAGCCTTATCACCTATGTCCTTGCCGCATCATCTCCTACACATTCCATTCCAAAAGCTGTTTATGATAATGGTTGGGCAAGCACCGGAGGTATGATGAATGGCAATACCTATTATGGCCACCAACTTCCCTTAGGACCCGCCTACGGAGGTCCGCTGTTTTTTGCACATTATTCTTTTATGGGCATTAATCCGAATGGCCTGGCAGATGCTTATGCCAATTATTTTACCCAGAATAAGAACCATACACTGATCAATTATGCGCACTGCGTAATCAACCCGCAAAAATTTACTGGCTATAGTGATTCCTGTTGGGGGCTTACAGCAAGCGATGATATAAACGGATACAGGGCTCATTCGCCAACGAATGATAATGGTGTGATTTCCCCTACTGCTGCATTGTCCTCCTTTCCATATACGCCTCAGGAGTCGATAAAGGCACTGAAGTTTTTTTATTACAAACTTGGTGACAGGCTCTGGGGCCCCTATGGTTTCTATGATGCTTTTTCATTGCATGAACCATGGTTTGCCACTTCAACACTGGCCATTGATCAGGGGCCCATCGTTGTAATGATGGAGAATTACCGCAGTAGTTTATTGTGGAATTTGTTTATGAGCTGTCCGGAAGTAAAAGCAGGCATGTTGAATCTTGGATTTACGAGTCCGTATTTATAATTTATGAATGTCAGGTTATTTTTTATTTGTTTAATTATTTCGGTTTTAAGCATTCGTTGCCAACCGGCAAATAAATTAACTTCTGGGTTTGCTCTGTTTAAAAAAGAAGACGTTGCAATTTTTAATATTGTTCAGAAACAAACCTTTCAGTATTTCTGGGAGGGTGCTGAACCAAACAGTGGTCTTGCAAGGGAAAGATTACACATGGATGATGTTTATCCTCAGAATGATAAAATGATCATTACCACGGGTGGGAGTGGCTTTGGTTTGATGGCCATTCTTGCAGGAATAGAAAATAAATGGATCACAAGAGAACAGGCAGTAGAACGATTTGAAAAAGTGCTTGATTTCCTTGAAAAAGCTGATCGTTTTCATGGTGCCTGGCCGCACTGGCTCAATGGGGAAACCGGGAAAGTAAAAAAATTCAGCAGAATGGATGACGGAGGGGATCTTGTGGAAACTTCATTTCTGTTAGCAGGTATGCTTTGTGTGCGGCAGTATTTTCGTGATGGAAATTTCCGGGAAAAAGATATTGCCTCAAGAATGGATCAACTTTGGAAAGAAGTTGATTTTAATTGGTACCGTAATGGCAAAAACGTTTTGTACTGGCACTGGAGTCCGGAATTTGGATGGCAGATGAATTTTCCTGTTACCGGGTATAATGAATGCCTGATCATGTACGTTCTCGCAGCATCTTCTCCTACGCATGCAGTGCCTCCTTCAGTTTACCATGAAGGTTGGGCGCGCGCAGGCAAAATTAAAGACACAGTAACCGCATACGGACATACTCTTACGCTTTCTCATAATGGCGCCCGGGATTACGGAGGCCCGCTCTTCTGGTCACATTATTCTTTTGTGGGCCTTGATCCACGCGGACTTAAAGACCGATATGCAGATTACTGGGAAAATGCAAAGTCTCATACTCTTATCAACAGGCAATGGTGTGTATCCAATCTTTTAGGTTATAAAGGATATGGCCCTCAAAGCTGGGGACTCACTTCAAGTTATTCTTTAAAGGGATATGCAGGTCATGCGCCGGGTAAAGATCGTGATCTGGGTGTTATCGCTCCCACGGCCGCACTGTCTTCCATTCCTTATACTCCTGAATATTCAATGGAAGCCATGCGCAACTGGTATCATAATAAAGGGAAAGAACTTTTTGGCCCCTATGGTTTTTATGATGCCTTTTCTGAAACTGCAGCTTGGTATCCTCAACGTTACCTTGCCATCGACCAGGGACCCATAGTAGTGATGATGGAAAATTTTAAATCGGGGTTGTTATGGAATTTGTTTATGAGTTGTGATGAAATTCAACAGGGTTTAAAAAAGTTGGATTTCGAATCCCCGCATTTAAAATAAATGCAGTCAATTATTTGTGTAATCATTTTCCGACTGGCATCTGCAGTAAAATTTTTCCTATGCAGATCAAAACTTTCTGTGCAGTGCTGGCTCTTTTTATATATTTCCAGTCCACTGCAACCAATGAACCGCTGTTTGTACCTTCCAGCTTAAAAGCCGTTACCGTTTTCCGTTCGGGCGCAGAAATGACCCATAACAGTTCCGCCAGTTTACAGTCTGGTAATCAGGACCTGGTGATTGAAAACTTAAGCAATGGGCTCGATTTAAACAGCATCCAGGTAAATTGCGCTGCTGCTGTCACTATCATGGGCATTGAATATTCCAATAATTTTTTGATCGCGCCAGCTGTTTCTGCCAGGATAAAACTGCTGCAGGATTCTGCTGCGCTACTCCAAAAGGATTTAGATAAAGTGAATATGCAGATGCAAACCGCTGTTGACCTGCTGGAGGTTTTAAAGCTGAACAGGGAGATCAAAGGTCAGCAAACAGGATTAAGTGTTGCAGAACTTATGAAGTTGATGGAATATTATAAAAGCAAAACCCTTGAATTGCAGAATGATCTTATGTTGCAAAGGGATAAATCAAAATCGCTTGGAACACTTATCGCCAGGTTAAGAAACCAGATCAAAGAAGAAGAAAGTCGCAATACAAGAAACGCGGGGCAGTTGCGTTTGCAATTGTCGGTAGCCACTCCCGGAAAATATGATTTTATCATTTCTTACCTTACTAAAAATGCTTACTGGAGCCCATTTTATGATATTCGTGTTGATGATATAAAAAGTCCCCTGAAGCTGATATACAAAGCTAAGCTGGCGCAAACAACAGGCATCGACTGGAAAAAAATAAAGCTCACGCTTTCCACTGCTGTTCCAAACCAGTGGGGTGATGCGCCTGTGCTGAAGGCCTGGTTTCTCAGTTATATTAATCCAGTGGTAGCAATGGAAAGAACACTTGCACGCAACAGAGTACAAAGTTTTGCTGGCAGTACGTCCCAATTGAATGAAGTTGTGGTTACAGGTTATGGTGTACGTGGTGTAACGGCTAACCAGGAAGCCGCAGAACCATTGTATGTTGTGAATGGAGCTATAATGTCGGGCCAGGAATTTTCGAAAATCAATCCGGCTGCAATAAAAAGCCAGGAAATTCTGAAAGGCTCCAATGCTGCGGCTTTATATGGTTCCAGGGCTTCAGGAGGCGTTGTGCTGATAACTTTAAAAGATGGTTTATCAGATTATGTATCAGTGACTGATAATGAGCTGAACGTGACTTTTGATATTGACTTGCCTTATGACATCGCCACAAATGGTAAAGAGCAGACAGCTACATTGAAAGAATATGCAGTGGCCGCATCTTATAAATATTATGCGGTGCCAAAACTGGATAAAGATGCATACCTCCTGGCAGAAGTAGGAGAGTGGGAACAACTAAACCTTTTACCCGGAGAAGCCAATATCATTTTTGAAGGGACGTATGTTGGCAAGTCGTTCATAGATCCGGCATCCACTTTTGATACACTGAACCTGACGCTGGGCCGTGATAAAAGAGTTGTGGTTAAGAAAGAAAAATTGGCAGACTTCAGCAGTGTAAAATTTCTTGGCAGCAACAAACTGCAGAAATTTACCTATGAAATTACCGTAAAGAACAACAAAAAAGACACTGTGCGCATGCTGCTAAAAGATCAGTATCCATTATCTACGAATAAGGATATAGAAGTGGAGTTGTTAGGTGCAGCAGGTGTTTTTAATAACAATACAGACCTGGGTGTACTTACATGGAAACTGGAGCTGGCTCCCGGAGAAACAAAAAAGATCAGGGTGGAGTACAGTGTGAAATATCCCAAAGACAAAACACTCAATCTTTGAGTAATTTCCGGGGTGCAGCACCTAATGTTATGTGCCCCGGTATTTGCTTAACTTCAAAGGATGAAAACAGATCTTTCACAGATAGCAACAAGGCCTCCAAAGGATTATGATAAGGATGAAACAAAATCACAGCTAAAGAAAATAATTGCTGAGCTGGATGACCTCCAGAATTTATTGTATGCAGAAGGGAAACATTCCATACTTGTGATCATCCAGGGAATGGATGCCAGCGGGAAAGATGGCGCTATCAAGAATGTGTTTGGACAACTAAATCCCCAGGGTGTAAAAGTGCAGTCTTTTAAAGCGCCCACTTCAGTAGAACTGGCGCATGACTTTTTATGGAGAATTCATAAACATAGTCCTGAAAAAGGAATGATTCAGATCTTTAACCGTTCTCATTACGAAGATGTATTGATCACCAGGGTGCATGGCTTGGTGGATGATAAAACGGCTGAAAAAAGGTTCAAAGCGATTAATGATTTTGAACAATTACTTAAAGAACATAACAATACCAAAATATTAAAATTTTACCTGCATGTGAGCCAGGAAGAACAGCATGAGCGTTTGCAGGAAAGAATGGAGGATCCGCAAAAGCATTGGAAATACAATCCGAATGATATGAAGGAATCGGAGCGGTGGAATGATTATATGAAGGTTTACCATGAATGTTTCGAGCAGTGCAATCATATTTCGTGGACCATAATTCCTGCAGATGAAAACCGTTACAAGGAGTTGTTGATCGCCGAAACTTTACTGGAAACTTTAAAGTCGCTGGATATGAAATATCCGGATCTTAAACAGTAGGTTTTTTTACTACGAAGGTTTTTTGCCACAAAGGCGCGAAGGCGCAAAGGTTCCTGCTCCCGGATGTCTCATTCAACAACCGTTCAACCATGTTCAACTACATTCTAACTACTGTTCAACTGAATGAACCACGGAGGCACCGAGACCACGGAGCAACACAGAGAAGATTGCTTTGCCACGAAGGCGCGAAGGCGCAAAGGTTCCTGATCCAGGATGTCTCATTCAACAACCGTTCAACCATGTTCAACAACAATTCAACAACTTTTCATCTGAGTGAACCACGGATCAATGATCATTCAGGGGAATGCCTCTTCTTTGGAATTCTTTCCAGTTAATGTATTCATCTCCTTTCCTGGATTCTACCATGGTGATGCAATTTTCAACAGGACAGATCAACTCGCAAAGATTACATCCCACACACTCTTCTTCCTTAATGGCATAAGTATTATACGGATTGCCATATGTTAAGCTGATCGACTGGTGAGAGGTGTCTTCGCAGGCGATAAAACATAAACCGCAATGGATACATTTTTCCTGGTTAATCCTGGCTATGTGATGATAATTTATGTCAAGATCCTCCCAATGGGTGATGGCGGGTACAGACTTGCCTATAAAATCTTCCAGACTTGCAAAACCTTTTTCATCCATCCAGTTGTTCAGTCCATCACAAAGGTCTTCAATGATCCTGAAACCATGTTTCATGGCAGCAGTACATACCTGCACATTGGATGCGCCAAGCAGCATGAATTCAACTGCATCCTTCCATGTGCTGATACCACCAATACCGGAAACAGGAACGCGTGATGTGATCGGATCCTGACTGATCGTGGTAAGAAATTTTAATGCTATCGGTTTCACTGCAGGACCACAATAGCCGCCAAAAACAGATTTGCCTGCTACGTATGGATTCGGTACCAGCGTATCAAGGTCTATCCCTGTAACGGATTGTATTGTATTGATTAGTGAGAGGCCATTTGTGCCCGCTTCAACCACCGCCTTTCCAGCAGGTACTACAGAATGAACATTAGGTGTAAGCTTGGTGATCACCGGAATATTTGCTTTCTCCATCACCCATTCAACCACCATTCTTGCTATTTCCGGATCCTGTCCAACAGAAGCGCCCATGCCTCTTTCTGTCATTCCATGCGGACAACCAAAATTTAATTCCAGTCCATGCGCACCTGTATCTTCTACCTGGCTGATTAATTCATGCCATTTTTCCTTTGTATTGTCGGCCATCAATGAAACCACCATGGCGCGATCGGGAAAAAGCTTTATGCATTCAGCAATTTCCTTCAGGTTAATATCCAATGGACGGTCAGATATCAATTCAATATTATTAAAACCCATTACGCGGGTGCCATTATAATTCACAGCCGAATAACGAGATGAAACATTCTTTACCTGCGAGCCCAGTGTCTTCCAAACTACTCCGCCCCATCCTGCTTCAAATGCACGCAATACATTTATTTTTTTATCTGTTGGCGGAGCACTGGCCAGCCAATATGGATTGGGTGATTTAATTCCGAGAAAGTCTGATGATATATTGGCCATTGTAAGAAATTGAAAAGGGTAAACAATAATTGTCTAATAATCCGGGATTAAATTTTTGGCAGGGGCATATCTATACTGTTGAAAGCACTTTCTTCTTTACTACCTGCATCTCCTGTTAAAAACTCAAGAATGGAAGCTGCAGCATCTTTGCCTGCCTGTACCCCGTCAACCACTTCTTTTCCTCCATTCACACAATCGCCACCTGCAAACACGCCGTTGATATTGGTCGTATTATTTTGAATGATGATCTTTCCATTACTGTTCTGAAGATCATTCTGGTGTACCAGTTCCGTATAAGGCATTTGTCCTGCGGCCTTAATTACCATATCAACATCGAGCATAAAAGTTCTGCCTGTATCAACCGGCGATTTCCTTCCTGTATGATCTGCTACTCCCAATTCCATTTCACTGCATAGTAAGCCGGTTACATTTCCATCTTTACCAATTACTTCCTTTGGTGCAGCAAGCCAGATCACTTTACAGCCATCGAGCCTGGCCAGGTCAAGTTCTTTTTGCGTGCAGGGCATTTCATCCTGGGTTCTCCTGTATACAATGGTCACTTCTTTAGCACCTAGACGTTTTGCCTGGGTGGCGGCATCAATGGCCGTCATGCCCATTCCTATTACGGCCACCTTATCACCAACAGGAAGGAGATGAAAACTTTCAGAGCGCAGCTTATAAATAAATTCAATGGCGTTAACCACACCATTTAGTTTTTCACCTGGAATATCAAGCTGCCTTGCCAGTCCGACACCTATTCCAAGAAATACAGCATCGAAATTATTTTTCAGATCATTTAAAAAAAGATCTTTTCCAAGCTCGCGATTATATTCAATCCTAATGCCCCCGACAGAAGTAATAAATTCCACTTCTTGTCTGCAAAAATCGGGCGTTACTTTATAAGCAGCAATGCCATAAGTCATGAGGCCTCCGCCTTTTTCCTCTTTTTCAAAAACAGCAACGTCGATCCCTTCTCTTGAAAGTACATGGGCGCAGGACAGTCCTGCCGGACCAGCACCTACAACGGCTACCTTTTTATTCTTTAATTCTTTCCTTTTGAACAGGGGCCATTTTTCAGCGATCGCTTTTTCAGTGGCATACCGCTGCAATTTTGCAATCGGTATAGGGGCTTCATGCATTAAATTATAAACACAAGATCCTTCACAAAGTTTTTCAACAGGACAAACCCTGGAGCATCCACCACCAAAAATATTGGCATCAAAAATTGTATAAGCCGAGCCCCTGATATTATCTGTTGTGATCTGTTTGATAAATTTAGGAACATCAATACTGGTCGGACATGATTTTGTACAGGGCGCATCATAACAAAACAGGCACCTGTTCGCTTCTACCAGCGCAGCTTCCTTTTCAGTGAAAGGAGGATGGATATCGCTGAAATTTTCTTCGTATTGCCCTGCGGGTAACCGGTTATTTTTTATCGCCACTTTTACTGATTAGGTATAAAAATGCAGTTCTATAATTGAACCAGCTTTTCGTAGGTCTCAGGCCTGCGGTCGCGGAAGAACTGCCATACACTACGCACTTCTTCAATAAGGTCAAGATCAAATTCTGAAACCAGTAATTCATCATTATCTTCTGATGCCTGAGCAAAGATCTGACCCCGTGGATCCACGAAATAGGAAGAGCCATAAAACTTCCCAAGGTTCCATGGTTTTTCTTGCCCTACTCTATTGATACAGCCCATGAAATAACCATTTGCTGCCGCATGCGCAGGCTGTTCAAGCTTCCATAAATATTGTGAAAGGCCGGCCACCGTTGCTGAAGGATTATATACTATTTCAGCACCATTCAAACCAAGCACGCGGGCGCCATCAGGGAAATGCCTGTCATAACATATATAAACGCCCACCTTTGCATACTTTGTCTGAAAAACAGGATAACCAAGATTTCCGGGTTTGAAAAAAAACTTCTCCCAAAAACCCGATGTATGAGGGATATGATTTTTACGGTATTTACCAAGGTAAGTTCCATCGGCATCAATTACAGCCGCGGTATTATATAAAACGCCTGCCTGTTCCTTTTCATAGATCGGAACAATCATCACCATGTTATATTTTTTGGCAAAAACCGCCATTCGTTCTGTAGTAGGTCCGGGTACGGGTTCTGCTGACTGGTACCAGTCTTTATTCTGGCCAGGACAGAAATAAGGTGTATTGAAAATTTCCTGCAGGCAAAGGATCTGCACGCCTTGTTCTCCTGCCTTTTCAATGAACGGAATATGTTTTTGAACCATGGCTTCCTTGATCTCCTCGATGGATCCTTCTCCCTCAGTTTTAGGAAGGCTCATCTGGATCAGCCCTGACTTAATTATTCGCGGCATATTTATTTTAAATTTTTTATTGAAGATGAAAGATGTTCCATGGCCAGGCTATAGAAGTTGTTGTTCATTATATATTTCCTGAAACTTTTTCTCTTTTTATAAACTGGCCATATCCCTTTTCCAATTTACAATTATTATTGTCAATTGCAACTGTTCCCCTGAGTAAAACTGTTTTAATTTTTCCTTTTAGTTTCCAGCCTTCATAAGCTGAATAATCAACATTCATATGATGGGAGGCCGCAGAAATAATATGTTCCTCCTCCGGATCAAAAATTACAAGGTCGGCATCAGAACCAATGCCAATGGTTCCTTTGCGGGGAAACATGCCGAAGATCTTTGCAGGATTGGTGCAGGTTACTTCCACGAACTTGTTTATACTGATCTTTCCTTTCTGAACGCCTTCACTAAATAACAATTCCATCCTGTGTTCAATCGCCGGATGACCATTTGGAATTTTTGAAAAATCTTTTTCACCCATTTTCTTTTGCTCCCATTTAAATGGACAATGGTCAGTAGCAACAACTTTTACAATTCCCTGGTTAATGCCTGCCCAAAGTGTTTCCTGGTCTTTCTTCTGTCTTAATGGAGGACTCATTACCCATTTGGCTCCATCAAAATCTTTTTCATAAAGGGAAGCGTCCAGCACCAGGTATTGAATACATGTTTCTACCAGGATATGCTGGTTTCTTTTTGTTGCATTTCTAACAGCATTCAAAGCGCCTTCACAGGTGAGATGAACAATATAGCCAGGACATCCCGTATATGAAGCCAGGTCGGCAAAACGTTCTGACGCTTCGGCTTCAGTGACTTCGGGTTGTGATAAATAATGATATAGAGGTGAAAGTTTACCTGCTGTCCTATGCTTTTCAACAAGGTAGTCGATCATGTCGCCATTGGTTGCATGCACGGTCACCATGCCACCATGTTGCTTCACTTCTTCCATTAAGCCTATCATTTGCCTGTCGTCGATCATGAGCGCACCTTTATAAGCCATAAAGGTTTTAAAAGATGTTATTCCTTCTTCCTCAATAAATTTTTTTATTTCTTTTTTTGTTGAAGGATTAAAATCTGTAACTGCTATATGAAAACTATAATCACCCAGGCAGTTATTATCAGACCTGGAACGCCATTCATCAAGTGCTGATTGAAGAGAGTTACCTTGTTTCTGTAAGATAAAATCAATGACCATTGTTGTTCCGCCAAAAAGGGCTGCTCTTGTACCCGTTTCATAGTTATCGCTGGAATAAGTGCCCATGAAAGGCATATCAAGATGTACATGCGGATCAATGCCTCCGGGAAAAACCATTTTTCCTGTTGCATCAAGGATTAGATCGGCCTTTATTGTTAAATCACTGCCGATGGTTTTTATTTTTTCATCCTCAATAAAAATATCAGCGATATAATCTTCTGAAGCAGTTATGATTCTGCCATTCCTGATCAATGTTGTCATGAAGCTATCATTTGAGGTTGTTCTATTTCCTGTGAAGTTTCCTGCTTATCTGCATGTGGATCTTTCTTCATTAAAACCATGTATAATATAAATGCAACTATAAATCCCGTAAACCATGAAAGTGTAAAAAGAAAATCAAGCTGCGGAACCCATCTTCCTATTAAGGCTACACTAATCCCTGCTACCAGTGCCAGTACTGCTTTATAATTGATCCCAGAACCTCCATAGCCATATTCTCCCTGTCTTGAATAAAGATGGTTGATGTTCAGATTCCTTTTCCTGATGATGAAATAGTCGCACAACATGATTCCTACAATGGGACCTAACAATCCGCTGATAAAAATTAAAATGCTTCCAATGCTGTCGAGCAATAACCAGGGACACATAGCAATGCCAGCCAGGCCTGCGATAATGCCGCCCCACCTGAAACTAATTTTCTTTGGATACAGGTTTGAAATCGCATATGCAGGTGCAATTACGTTTGCCGCGATATTAGTACTGAGTGTAGCCATGATCAGGGCAAGCTGCGCAAACAACACCAGGTATTTCTGTTCGAATTTGCTGACAAGGTTCACGGGATCCCAGGGAGCATCTTCGGCGATAAGAACATCATTAAAAGCAATTACTGCGGCGCAGGTAACAAAAATTCCAACAAAGGAATAAAACAACATTGTTCCTGGCAATCCAATAAACTGTCCGGCCACCTGGTCTTTCTGTGATTTGGCAAACCTTGTAATGTCGGAAATACTGATACTCATAGTTGCCCAGAAACCGACCATGGCTGTAAACCATAAAAGGTAGTTCCACCAGGATTGAGAATTATTTACAACAGCTTCCTGTATTGGCTGTATTGATGAATAAATATATGCTTCTCCGCCGGCCACTTTTTTTCTGAGCTGTACAAAGCCAACATCCAATTCATCCGTTAAAGGAACAAGTGTACTTCCCCTCTTTTCCAAAGCTGACCAATTCCCATCGGCTGCATTTTTATCGTTCGTGATCCTATATTCATCTGCCTTATTCATTCCATTCGCATCAGCTATGGGTTGAAGAACAATTACTGATTTTTCCTGCACTTTTTCTCTTAATGCTAAAGGCTTTCCTAATTGTGGGCTTTGTTCCAGTACAATTGGAAAACTATTTACCTGCTGGTAGCCCCAAAATATTAATAAAAGACCAATGAAAATTAATACGGGTGCGGCAAAGTTTTCAAGTCTTTTGATATGTTCTGTGCCTTTCCAGATAAAATAAATATTGAGCAACCAGAATAAAAAGAAACAGATGAATTTTTCGGCATTCAGTCCTGTTGCAAATTGCTGCCCTGTTATTATGGTAAATACAGAATACACTGCAAGTCCGCCGATCCATGTCTGTACGCCAAACCATCCGCAGGCAACCACAGATCTTAATAGGGCGGGAAGGTGTACGCCTCTTACACCAAATGATGCACGGCCATAAACAGGAAAGGGTATCCCATATTTTACCCCTGCGTAACCATTCAGCACCATTGGAATCGTAATAAATAAATTTGCTGCTGTAATGATGATGAGTGCCGCCTGCCATGACAAGCCGCTTTTGATCATGTAAGATGCAAGAATATAGGTGGGAATACAAACCGCCACGCCTACCCATAAGGCAGCAAGATGCCATTTATTCCAGGTTCTTTTACCAGGAGGAATAGGTGCAAGGTCTTCGTTATAGAGTTCGTTTTCTTTCAAGCAGTCAATTTGGTTTAAGTAAGAATTGGTTGATGAGATTCAGGCAGCGTCGGATCATCATTTATACAATGGATTCATCAGCGATTGAAAGGGCCTGGGAAATAATTTCTAATCCTTCATCCATCTGCTCTTTTGTAATGATCAAAGGTGGTGCTATAAATATATAATTCCACCGGACAAACGTATACATGCCCAGCTCCCTGATCTTTGCCGCCACTTTATTCATCACCACCATTTCCTCTGGCTTTGCATTAAATGGCGCCATGGGTTCTTTTGTTTTCCTGTCTTTAACCAGTTCCAAACAACCAAGTAATCCAGTATTTCTCCAGTCGCCGATAGATGGATGTTTCTCCATAAGCTTTGCTACCTGCTGGTCAAGATAACGACCCATACTGGCTGCATTTTCTATCAATTTTTCTTCTTCATAGATTTTCAGTGTTTCAAGTGCGGCTGCGCAACTTACAGGGTGTGCGGAATAAGTAAGCCCCAATGGTAGAACAGCATCATCATATTTTGCAGCAATTTTTTCGCTGACCATCAAACATCCAAAAGGAAGATATCCGCAGGTAAGTCCTTTTGCCATGGCGATCATATCCGGAATGATATCATGATTTTGAAAACCAAACCATTTACCTGTTCTTCCAAATCCACTCATTACTTCATCCATGATCAATAAGATGCCGTTCCTGTTACAAATTTCTCTTACCTGTTTAAGATAACCGGTAGGGTATTTAATACACCCGGAAGATCCAGATTCACCTTCCAGTAAAATGGCAGCGATCGTGTTGGGACCTTCGTATGCAATCAGTCTTTCCAACTGAGCAACAGATTCTTTCAGCAAAGATTCTTCACCAAATTCCCAGCGGTATAAATAAGGAAGATCGAAATGAACAAAATTTGGAGCCTGTTGCGCATCTACCGGAATCCTTCTTGGATCACCGCTGGCAGACATGGCACCGATGGAAGCACCATGGTAAGATTGATACCTTGTGATGATCTTATGTTTTCCTGTATATAATCTTGAAAGTTTAATGGCATTTTCCATCGAGGTAGCGCCGCATAAGGTAAAGAACGCTTTATTAAGATCACCAGGACAAATCTCAGCCAGTTTTTTACCGAGTTCGCCACGCACTTTGGTGACACAGTTAGGCGTAACATAACTGATCTCGTTCATCTGCCTTGTGACTGCTTCTGTAATCCTTTGATTACCGTGACCAATATTTACATTCATCAGCCCTGAAGAAAAGTCTATATAACGCTTTTCATCATAATCATATAGGTAAACACCTTCGCCTGATTTAACTGCAATAGGATTATGACCTTTTTGCTTACTCCAGGAAAAAAGGGTGTATTGAAGATTGTCTTTTATGATCTCTTCTGTTTCCGAATGAACCATTGATTCATCTACCATTTGGGTTTATTTAAAATTTTAATTGTTGAAGTTTGAAAAGGCTAAAAAACGATGGCCAATTAACTCATCCAGTTCACTCCAGCCTCAGGGTTCCATTTAACTGTTGATTTTTTTAGTCGGGTAAAGAATTCAATAGAACTTTTTCCCGTTATATCACCTACTCCAAATTTGCTTTCATTCCATCCTCCGAATGAAAACGGTTCACGGGGCACCGGCACGCCAACGTTAACTCCAATCATTCCGGCGCTTGCCCTTTCTATAATATATCGCGCTACTGCACCATTTTGTGTAAATACAGAAGCAGCATTTCCATAAGGGTTTGCATTTTCAATGGCCAGGGCTTCTTCAACATTTTTCGTGCGCATGATACTGATAACCGGTCCGAATACTTCTTCTTTTGCAATAGCCATATCGGGTTTTACATGATCGATCACCGTTGGACCAACATAGGTTCCGGATTCCTTTCCTTTTACCACCGCATTCCTTCCGTCCAGTAAAATTTTTGCTCCCTGTTCTTCTGCTTCCGTTATATATTTTTCAATTCTTTCTTTAGATGCTTTATTAATCACAGCCCCGAGGTTTTCACCCGGAATGATCTTTTTTGCTTCTTCTACAATCTTTTGAATAATATGATCAACATCGCCTACTGCCACCATGGCCGATGCCGCCATACAGCGCTGTCCAGCGCAGCCACTCATGGAAGCAGAAACATTTTGTGCTGTCATACCAGGAATAGCATCAGGCATTACCATCAGATGATTTTTAGCACCGCCAAGGGCAAGGCATCTTTTAAAATTCCCGGTTGCCCGCTGGTATATTATTTTGGCCACTTTAGTAGAACCCACAAACGTTACTGCATCTATGCCTGGATGATCACAAATTGCTTCCACTATGTCAACATCACCATGAACTATATTAAAAACGCCGTCGGGAAGACCTGCTTCTTTTAAAAGTTCCGCAATACGCCCGGCGCTAAGAGGTACTTTTTCACTTGGTTTGAGGATCATGCAATTTCCAAGAGCAATGGCATTTGGAATGGTCCAGTTGGGAACCATGCTGGGAAAATTAAAAGGAACAATGGAAGCCACCACTCCCAGCGGCACATGTTCTGTCCGGCATTCAACACCCTTGCTTACTTCCAGCACTTCACCGGTAACAAGTTGTGGTAGGCTGCAGGCAAATTCAGTGAGCTCGATACATTTTTCGATTTCAGCAACGGCTTCTCCCATGGTTTTACCATTTTCCTCCTGCACCAGCCCCGCCAGTTCTTCAAGGTTCTTCTCCAGGAGAAATTTGTATCGGAAGAAAACCTGCACCCTTTCTTTAATAGGAGTACGCGACCAGGATGAAAAAGCTTTTTGTGCAGCTTCTACAGCAAGGTCAAGTTCTGTTTTTGATGAAAGCGGAACGGAAGAAAGTAATCTGCCATCAAGTGGTGAAATAACATGAAGCGATTGGGATGTTGAAGCATCTGTAAAATTTCCATTTATAAAATTCCTGACAGGCTGGTATTGCATGCAAATCATTTAGGTTCCAACAATTTAATTCTTTTTAAAATAAAAGGGGAAAACAAGTAGTTTAAGTTCCATTTAAGCCAGATCCTTATTGATAAGTAGCTTATTTGAAGATGCTACCAGAGTCTGATATAAAACTGCTACGGTTAAAAGAAGGAAATGAAAAAATATTGACAGATAAAGCAGAAGCTGGCCTATACTCAAAAACAAAAAGAGACCGTCCTTTTGAGACGGCCTCTTTTTTCTGTGAACCCGCTGGGACTCGAACCCAGGGCCCATACATTAAAAGTGTATTGCTCTACCAACTGAGCTACAAGTTCAATCCATCTTTCAACATTTCTGTTGAAAGGAGTGCAAAAATAAGTGCTACAATTTTTGCAGCCAAAAATTTATTGCACCGATTATCTTCCATCAAGTAATTCAGCCAGATCGGCAATCATTTTTTTCTGTGCTTCAACCATCCCTGTCTTTGCCACCACATCCACATAAAGCCTCCTGTTCTTTGGTACAACCAGTCCCAATGAACCATCATCGCGGATCACGGTGAAGTTTTGAAGCACTACGTTGTAATGTTTCGCTTTAAGCGCATTATAAATATCTACATCTGTAGTTACAAAGAAATTACCTTCATCTTCTGCGGGATTATGATTAGTGGTTTTGATCTTTCTTGCCAGTTTTCTTTTTTTGAAAGTTTTAATGCTTCTTTCGCCCGGGTTATAATTATGCAGCCCGATAACATGCTTATTATAAGGAATGATTTCAAAAAGATAGTCCGCAAATCTTTGTACCTCCACAGAAAGCGTATTCTTATAAGGTCCGCTTTTTAATAAGCTGGCCCGGCCTTTCTGGGTAAAGATTTTGTTTGGATCAATTGAATATTTTTTATTCAGGAATTCAAAATGGATATTGTGTTTTTCATCGTTCTCTAGCCTGACCATTTGCCCACCCTGCTCCTGAACAAATTCCTGCCCTGCATTTATAGCAGTTGTTTCATTGTTATGAAGGCTCACCAACACAAATGATCGCTGCTTTGTATTACTGGTTGTGGCTATCGTAAGCACATTATCACCCAACCTGAAAAAAAGCCGGTCTGAATGTGTAAGGTTCTCTGAAGGGAGCCTGTTAAAAGAAATCTGTTGCTGGGAAGAGGTAAAGGAAGATGCCAATAGGAGAAAAAGGCACCCAAGGGCGTAGAAAGATTTCATAAAGTGATTGATTTAAGGTTGTCTGCAACTCATGCCTCCACTTCCGCTTTCATCATCTGCATTACATCTTTATCAATCATTTTCTGTGCCAGCAGTATCATATTCTTAAATGCGCGTCCTTTCGAAATTCCATGTCCGATAATTACGGGTTTGCTGATACCCAATACCGGCGTTCCGCCATAGTTTTCGAAATTGAAAAGATCAAAATATTCATGGTCAATTCCTTTACGGCGAGTGATGCCATGGAGGCTTTCAGCCATCTTTAATATGATATTACCGGTAAAGCCATCACAAACTACAATATCGGCTTTATCAACAAGAATATCACGTCCTTCAATATTGCCTATAAAGTTGATGTGTTTATTTTCTTTCAGAAGCGGATAGGCAGCCTGGGCCAGGAGATTGCCCTTGCCTTCTTCTTCACCTATGTTTAAAAGTCCCACTCTTGGGTTTTCAATACCCAGGATCTGCTGGGCATATACCGATCCCATTACAGCGAACTGGTTGAGCTGCTCTGGCTTACAGTCGGAATTTAAACCTACATCAAGCAGGAGTCCTGTGCTGCCATTTTCCTTTGGGATAATTGTAGAAATTGTGGGTCTTAAAACTCCCTCAATGGGTTTAATGGCATATAAGGAACCAACAAGCATCGCGCCTGTGTTTCCGGCACTGATAAAAGCATCAATCTTCTCTGTCGCCAGCAATTGAAATCCAATTGAAATAGAAGATGCTGGTTTTTCTTTTAAAGCACGTGTTGGATGATCATGCATATCGATTACCTGGGTGGCATTCACCAGGGTGTACCTGTCTGCAGGGAGGTTCCATTCTGAAACCAGGGGTTTGATCCTTTCTACCTGCCCAATAAGGAACAGGTGGGCATTTCCTACTTTAAGGTATTGGTCAATACCCGCTACGATCTCCGAAGGGGCTTCATCTCCGCCCATCATGTCAATTCCTATGTTCATGCGTTCCAAAAATAAAAAATCCATCATCCCGCCAAGCAGGAAAATGGATTAAGTAAAAAAGATGCGCCTACTTCTTAACGGGAGAGGTTTCTGCAACCACCTGTCCTTTGTAGTAAAGTTTACCTTCACTTACGTGGGCACGGTGACGAACATGTAATTCACCCGTTGTTCTGTCTGTACTTAAAGTAGCGGCTTCAGCTTTATAATGGGTTCTGCGCTTTTTGCTTCTTTGCTGGGAATGTCTGCGTTTGGGATTTGGCATAACTATTAATTAAAAATCGATTATTAAATATGAATAGCTATTGGCTATTTGCTTTTAGCTGTTAGAAAAATCATTCTCTCTTATTACTCTTCCAGTCCTTTGAATTTCTCCAGTCCCTTCCACACCGGGTTTTCCTTTGGAACTTCCTCTGGTTTACTTCCCCTCAGTAATTCCCTGGCGGTATCGTTACAAAAAGGCCCGTCCATATTTTCAAATTCGCAGGTCTTTTGCATCGGGATACTCAGATTTACAAATTCATAAATCCAGTCTTTCACATCCAGATGACTTTCACCCCTTGCTGTGTAATAAACATCCGGATCTTCTTCCTGTGCATTCATCAGCTCCGCATCCTCAACCAGTTTTACCGTGATGGTAAAATCATCAAAAAGCTGGAGGGGAAGGTCATTACTGCAGCGGTCACAGGCCACATCTGCTTTTCCTCCCACCTGGAAGCGCAGGATCATAAAATTGTTGTTTTTTTCAAGCAACAACCTCACTTTTGCCTCGGCTTTCTGAAAATCCTGCGTCCCGTATTCCTCAAAGAACCTGTCGGTTACCTCGTAAATGAACTCATGATTTCCCGGCTTTAAACCTACAAAAGCTATCTCATATTCGCGCCGATTGCTCATGCCCCAGATTTAAGATCCCGAAAATTCGGAGCGCAAAGGTAAAGAAATTAGGGTGAAATGGAGTATTTTGCCCAAACAATTTAACGAATAGACCGGGAAAAACATGTTGAGAAGCCTGCTGAGGGACCGTTATTTAATTTTCTTATTTGTACTGGCACTGTTGATCAGGCTATTTTCTTCAAATGAAACATGGGTTGAAGCTTATTACACCTATGGGTTTTATCCGCACATTTCTAAATTTCTGCGCCTGATTTTTGGGTGGATTCCATTTAGTTTAGGAGATCTGTTGTACATCCTGGCCTTTATTTTCCTGGTATGGAAAACCTGGAAATTCCTGCGCCTCCTTGCCAGGCGAAAAGTTAAGGAATACCTGTCCTGGATCCTTTTTGGAAAATACCTGAAACTGGTGCTCTGGATCTATATCGTTTTTAATGTTTTCTGGGGTTTGAATTATAATCGCCAGGGCATTGCTCACCAGCTAAATATTGAAATTGAACCCTATGCCGCCGAAGATGTATTTCAACTGGCCTCGGTTCTCAGCGCGAAGGTTAATCTTTATGCATCCTCTGTTGACACAGCACACAGAAAATTACTCGACAGGAACAACAAAGTATTATTTGATTTAGGGGTGCAAACTTTTGAGGAAGTAAAAAAAACGTTTCCTTACCTGGAATACCGCTTTCCTTCTGTAAAACCTTCCCTATTTACACCTGTAGGACATTTCTTTGGATTTACAGGATACTATAATCCATTTTCAGCCGAAGCCCAGTTAAAGACCACTGTTCCTGTATTTGTAAAACCATTCATTTTATGTCACGAAATTGCGCATCAACTGGGGTATGGAAAAGAAAATGAGGCCAACATGGTGGCATTTCTGGCTGGCCGGGCATCCCCCGATAATGAGTTCAGGTATTCGGCTTATTATGATGTGTTCCTTTATACCTTACATGAATTGGGTAAGCTGGACAAACAAAAATTTCTAATGATCAGGGAAGGAATGCACCCCAGGTTCAACAGGGATTACCGGGCATACCTGCAGTATCTTTTAAAAAATAGAAATATTGTGGAGCCCTGGATATCAGAATTTTATGACGGGTATTTGAAGATGAATAGTCAGCCAAAGGGAAAGCAAACCTACAACGAAGTAGTGGCCTGGCTGATTGCTTACATGAAGAAACACGGAGCTGAAAATATTTAATCAGTTTAAATTTTAAAGATGAAAAATTGGATAAGGCTCATCATCGCCATCGGACTTCCTTTGCTTGTAGGTGCAGCAGGTAGTTATTTTACGGTCACTGGAGAAGGCAGCTGGTATCAGCAAATCAACAAGCCTGATTGGAATCCACCCGGAAAAATTTTCGGGCCGGTTTGGACGATGCTGTATATTCTTATGGGCATTGCGTTTTACCTGGTCTGGAAGTCGGATGTGGCCCAAACTGTAAAAGCAAAAGCCATGACGTTATGGGGCATTCAGCTGGTGGCTAATTTTCTTTGGTCTTATCTATTCTTTGAAAGACAGGAGATCGGACTGGCATTTGCCGAGATCCTGCTTTTGTGGGTATTGATTCTGCTTACCATATTTGCATTTGCAAAACTGAACAAACTGGCAGCCTGGTTAATGGTGCCCTATATCAGCTGGGTAAGTTTTGCTTCCATATTAACCTATACGATCTGGAAAATGAATAGCTGACCTGAATGTTTATTTAGCGAACTACAAAAATTTAAAGCTTGATTCAATCAGTTTGTAATCATTTTTGATATTTTCAAAGCCCTCATCAAAATACTGTTCAATTATTACCATGGACTTTTCTTTGTTGTTCCAGGTGAAAATTCTGACAGCACCTGGAAGCACACCCATAAGTTTACCCCTAAGGATTATCCCATTTCCTTTAAGAGCCCCCCATGTAGTGAATGGCGTTTCCGATGTGGTTTCCCTGATCAGTTGTGACTTGAATTCTTTTATCTGCGCCTCCAGCATCACGCTATTTTCAACAAAAACATTCAGCAAAATGAACATGACCATTGAAGTGCTGTCTGGTGACTGCAAGGTAAACAACCCGTCCGGATCATAATCTGGATCTGTTTTATCTATTGTCCAGGAAGCTGGATGTGTCAATGAAAAATGCGCTCTTTGAATCTGTGTGTTTTGCTGGGCACTCAATTGAAAAGAGAAAAATGAAAGGCAAATCAGGAATAAAGTTTTCATGTTTTTGTTTCAAGATTGTTAAGAAAGCGAATTTGCCTGAAGAATGCAAGCAACAGAAAGCTCCTAAAAACTATTCTTCCACATCATACTTTCCACAGGCTTATCGTGCTGTCCACTGTATTTTGCATTTTTCTTTTCGTTGTATTTAACTTCAATCTCACCATCAACAGGAAAATAGATCAATTGTCCTATCGGCATGCCCCTGTAAACTTTTACAGGTTGTTTAACTGAAATTTCAAGCGTCCAGTGACCGCAGAACCCAACATCTCCTTTTCCGGCTGTTGCATGGATGTCAATACCAAGCCGGCCGGTGGATGATTTCCCTTCCAGGAATGGAACATGGGCATGTGTTTCCGTATATTCCTCTGTTACACCGAGGTAAAAAATATGTGGGTACAAAACAAATCCTTCCTCAGGAATCTCAAAATGTTCGATCTCGTTGTGTTTTTTCGCATCAATGATGTGTTCCTTGTAAGTGGCCAGGTGCCTGCCCAGGTGCACATCATAACTATTGCTTCCAAGACAATCTCTTTGATAAGGCTGGATCTTTATGGTGCCTTTATCTATTTCTTCCTGGATGCGGGAATCGGAGAGGATCATGAATATTTATATTTTGAAAGTAATCGCTGTATTTTGGATGCGGCAAAATAATTGCGATTTTCCGAAACATGCCTATTTTTTTTCAACAGGATATTGACGATAACACAAAGCTTGCTGTTTGGAAGATAGAAGAAGAGGAATCTTTTTTTCTTTCCAAAGTGCCGCTTCAAAGAGATATCAGCCACCAACATAAGCGCTTACAGCACCTGGCCGGACGTTATCTTTTGCAATACCTATTCCCTGGTTTCCCACTTGAATTGATCAGGATCGCCGATACCTTCAGGCCTTTTCTTGAAGACGATGCTTACCATTTTTCCATTTCCCATTGCGGTAACTATGCAGCTGTGATTGTTAGCAGGAACAGAAGAGTGGGCGTGGACATTGAAATTCCTGATGCAAAAGTTGCCAGGATAAAAAATAAGTTCCTCCACCAGCATGAATTGAGGGGACTTGACCTCTTAAATCATAAATTGATCATTTCAAATAAAAAGGAGGATACCTACGAGAGCTATGCTGCTGAATTGAGATCCCTCACTTTATTATGGTCATCAAAAGAAGCCATTTTTAAGTGGTGGAGCTTTGGTAAAGTTGATTTCCGGGAAAATATTCGTCTACTTACAGGATTAGTTGGAATGGAAGGTTCAATAGAAGCACAGTTTATCAGTGAATCCGCCACTCACCTTACAGTAAATTATAAAATATTTGAACAAATCTGTCTTGCATGGGTAATCACTGAATAGAAACACTCCCCCGAAGGGGAGTGTTGAATATATAAAATTTAAAGTTCTATTTCACTGCCGTTGGTAAAGCCAATCTTAACCGGGCGAAAAAATATGAACCATTAAAACCATGTTGCTGTACGCGGCGGCTATAAGGGAAACGACCTAAACTCATATTGCCGCTATGTGTATGCATATCCTGGTAAACATCAAATAGATTGTTGGCGCCAACAGTGAGGGTAAGTGAATTAACCAGTTGGTAAGAAAGGGAAAGATCTGTTACAGTTTTGGCATCAAATTCCTGATCGAGTGTTTGAAGTTGATTATTGTTAAATGCATTTGCCACCGGATTAATTGAAGGGTCTAAATATTGAACCTTACCGAACCGCACAAATCTTAACATTACACCCAGCTTGCTGTACCGGTAATTAAACATGAGGCTGGCCTTATTCTGAGGATTGGCTACTTCTATACGACTCTGATCTTCACGGTTAAAATAATTTCCTAGCTGACCACTACTTTCCAGAATTGGAGATGCATAAATAACAGGTTTGCCAGTGGCATCCTTCTTTACTGTATTCTCAATAAAAGTTAATGCTAGTGTTGCACGCAAGGAATGTTTTCTTGCAATATTTGTTTTGTAAGAAAGAACAGATTCATACCCTCTTGCTCTTGTATCAATTGCATTGGTAAAGAAATTTACTGTGCCGGCGCCTGCATCATTCAATTGCTGCGTTAGCTGTGGATTGTTTCCCCCGGTGAAATTATTGGTTAGCACGATCCTGTTATCAATATCGATCTGGTATGCATCAAAGGTAAATTCCAAACCCCTGAATGGTCTTGCCGTCAAACCAATGGAATAGTTCCTGCTGGTTTCTTCCTGTAGTTTCGGAATGCCTAAGATTTCTGCGGGGCGGCTGTCATTGGGAAAGGTACCTGCCTGTATTGGTACAAGATTTCCGCCTTGAGAAATGAAAAGGGTATTTACTTTGGCAAAATAACGTTGTTGTATTGAAGGTGCCCTGAAACCAGTACTCAAGGAGGCTCTGAAGTTTAGTTCTTCTACAACTTTGTATCGTGTAGAGAATTTATAATTAAGAGTAGAGCCAAAATCACTGTAATTTTCAAAGCGCAATGCCCCAGTAACTAAGAATTTATTAGTGATATCCTGTTCAATATCCAGGTACACAGCTTTGGCATTCCTTGTTTTATCTCCCCCGATAATATTTATAAATCCAGGGAAAACCTGGGCTGAAGGTGTGGCGTTGGAATTAACATCAAAATTCTTAAAAGAAGCATCCTCTCCCTGTTCAATTCCAAATGCATCAACACGGTATTCAAGACCCGTGGCCACATTTAATCCAGCTAAAACATCAAATTTTCTGGAGAGATCAGCATTGGCAGTGTTTTGCCAAAACTTTGTTCCACCTGCATTAAAACTAGTCTGGTTATTTCCTGCAAGGGCAAATTGAGTATAGTTCACTGAATTTGCTACTTCAAAAAGGAACTTATTGCTTCCGTATGTATTACTCAGGTCAAAATTCCATGAACCAAATTTTGTACGAAATCCCAGGGAGGTTGAGAAATCCACAATATCAGATTGTATCTGGGGAAGAAAACCATTAGGATAAATAGCCAGTACATTAGGTGCATATTGCCTTGCATTGGTTTGAATGGCCGATGGGTACCTGTAAAGGCCAGTGGCTTCACCACTTTTTTTACTGAATCCCCCAAATGCATAAATTTCTCCTTTCCCGGTCGGGTGAGCAAAATTGAAAAACCCCGATCCTCCTTTCATGTCAGAATTACCTACCCTCATATCAAAATTATTCCGTGTCAGGCCCCTTGCGGCCATGATAGAATCATCGCGGTTTACACCATTCACATTTGGGTAAACTGCCCCGGTATAGGTTCCTGTTCTATTGGTCCTTTTCCTGTTGATCATCTCACCTGTTAAATTCAGGTACCCTTTTCCGATATTAAAACCATAGCCCAAAGAAGCCTGTACGGTTTCACCATCAGTCACACTTACATTTGGATCATCAGTTTTTCCCTGGATCTTGTATAACGCAAAGTTTTTTGGATAGCGGGTCATATACTGTCCATAACTGAGGTTTGCATCCAGTATTCCCGTCCTGTTTTTCAATACAATGTTGATCACACCAGCTATGGCGTCAGAGCCATACTGCGCAGACGCGCCGTCTCTCAAAATTTCTATTCTTTCAATGGCCGATGCAGGAATGGCGCTCAAATCGGTACCTACCTGTCCGCGGTTGACTGTTCCGTTTACATTTACAAGGGCCGATTGGTGGCGGCGTTTGCCATTAATTAAAACGAGTACCTGGTCGGTTCCTAATCCTCTTAATTGAGCTGGGTCAACGTGGTCGGTTCCATCGGAAATAGTTTGACGAGCCGACTGGAATGAGGGTGCAATAAAAGTAAGGATCTGGTTTAGGTCCACCTGGCCTATATCATTAATTACCTGGGAAATGGGGATCACATCTACGGGAACTGCAGTTTCAGTCCGGGTGCGTCCCGTGTTCCTGGATCCTAAAATGGTCACGGCTGCAAGGTCACCAGAAGTTGCCATGCTGACTGTTTCCATGGTGGTGGAATTTGCTGATACTGTTACCTGTCTTCTAACTGTAGTAAAACCAACATAGGAGATCACAATAGTTTGTGTGCCAGCAGGTGCAGTAATCCTGAATTTCCTTCATTATCTGTGACAGCACCCCTTTTATTGGATTCCAGGGTAACTGAAGCACCCACCAATGGACTTCCTGTTTCATCCAGAACAGTACCGGTGATAGTTCCAGTTTGTGCCATTAAAAAAGTTGAAAAGAATATTGAACAAAACAGAACAACGGCATTTTTGCCGAAATTGCGTATGAGTCTAATCATATAACAGAGTTTTGGTTATGGAATCGTTTCGCTTTGAAGATAAAGTATATTTCTTATATATTTTTCAGGATGTAGAACCACTTTTATCAGTGGCATGACTGGTTAAATGCACCTTCCAGATTTGTGCTGAGTGTGAATAATAAATCAGCTTTCGTGTAAGCGGGTCAGTGAAGCGAGTCCCTTTTTAATATAACCGGCTATTTTATTGAACCTAACTTCTACCGGTATTCCAGACCTTAGTACAGGATTGCCGGGGTGAAGCGGATTTTGATTCAGTAATAGTTTCATGGCCATAAAAATTTCCGGGTAATGCTCCTGAAGATGCGAGGGACGTTCAAAAAACAGTTCCACACTTTCAGCCCAGAATTCCTGCAGGTTGGTGAGGGCATAGTTGGAATAGACGTCCCTGATGCCCATGCTTTCATCTACATGGGCTTTTGAGCATTCTTCTACCAGCTTTTTGTATTTCCTGGAAAAACTTGCAGCATAATTTTCTTCTATTACCAGCTTTTGAAAATATAGAGCATGGCTCATTTCATGCAGTCCAAGATTTTTTCCATCTTTAGCATTGGCCAATCCGTCTAACAGGTGATTCCAGGCCACCGTAATAACATTTCCCTGTACATTTCCTGCCAGAATTTTGAAGTTATGATTACCTATGTATTCTGATGGATAGATCCTGATGTATTTATAAAAAGGTAGGGTGTGGTCTTTCAATCCAAAACAAAGCTGGATAGCGGCAGCACTCACCAGTACTGGCATTTCCCTGAAACCATTGTTGTCTTTAATGATAAAAACTTTTCCTGCCATGAAGGAAGAAAGCTTTTTAATGAATATGGGTTTCAGGGGTGAGTGCAGTTGCTGGAAATAGTGAAATCTTTTTTCCAATATCAATTCCAGGTCTTCTTCAACAAGTTTCAGGGAAGATCCTTTTATAACTATATCGTTTTCACTAATAGCCGGTAGATGGCTGACCTTGGTCAGTTCAATATGCTTTCTTTTTTTTCTGCGGCTGTAATCCACCAGGTGGGCGCCAGCCATAGCAATCAGGTAAAATAATAGTGGACGCATAATTAATGGATCATGTCATCTAATTCTGTACTTCCTTCCAGCAATGGTATTTCGTTAATGGAAGCGCCGGCAATTCCTTTTATGGAACCATACATTCCGGAGGTACTGATCAAAACTTTTTCCAGTTGTTTTTCTCTTTCTTTCCAGAGTTTTTCCATTTGTATTCTTTCTTTTGTTATGGAAGTACGCATAGCTAGAAATCCTTCTGCAATGGTTTCGATCTGCTGGCGAAATTCAATGCCCGTCAGGTAGCTGTACAGCATCTGCATTTTTTCACCCTTATTCTCATCTGATTTTTTTGTTTCTGCCACACGCATGATCGTATGCCGCAGTGCATTGGTCAGTGCCACTACTTCAGAAAAAGAACAGATCCACACACCATCCTTCTCGCCAAAACACCTCATTTCTTTCGGATAAGTTTGCGTAACCAGGATGGCCACATCTGCCTGCGAGTTGCGCATGTCGTTCTTTAATTTTTCGATCCATCCAATACTGAAATTTTTTGCACGTTTGCTTTCAAAAATGATCTTCCCGCAGTCTGTGCCCGTGTGATTGCGCACGGTTTGAATGCAATCCGCGCCTTCGGCGCCTTTTCCCACTTCACCAATAAGATCATAAGGAAAGTGTTCTCTCAAAAGCGCTTCCAGCAAAAGCTCCTGTGCTTCTCCCTGCAATTGCATGGAACCCTGTTCCGCTTTGCGTTTCATTTCATCCGCGAGTTTCCGCTGGTCTTCAAGCTGTTTTTCCAGTTCCTTTATTTTCATCTGGCTGGCGGTATCGTGTAAAGCAAGTTTTTCCGATTCCTGCTGCTTGATCTGTCTTACCAAAACCTCTCTTTCCTGTATCAGTCTTTTCTGAAGTGTCAGCTCCAATTCTGTTTCCTTATTCTTTAATTCCTGTTCTTTTTTTAAAAACTCCAGTTCCTTTTGTCTTGCTGATTTCAATTTTTCTTCGTTGTCCACCATGCCCTGCTTCAATAGCTTCACCTCATTCTCATAATCATCTTTAATGCTTTTCCTGAGTTGCCCGGAGATCTCCGCTTCCATTTTCAGTTTTTCTGCCTGCAGCTTTTGCTGAAAAAGCTCATTTTCCTTTTTCTTCCGCTCTTCAAAAATTTTTTGAGCTTCCTCAAGGTTTTTGACCTTCATTTCCAGTTGTTGGGCATTTTCCTGGTATTTCTGATCGTATTGTTGCTTCAGCCTTTGCTCTACATCTGCAGACAAAACATTTTCCACGTCAAACACGGTGGCGCAACTGGGACATTTAATATTCGTGGGCATGGAAGCAAAATTTGATGCAAATTAGGTGCTTTCCCAAAATGTTTAGCAATTGTGGAGAAGTGGTAGGTAATTAATTAATCACTGTTGTTCGGGGAAAATTATTTGATTTCGATGAAACGCGCAATGGTTCTGGCGTTGTTGATGATTGCTTCTTCCGGGCCTTAGATTTTGCAATTGCAACAGTCTAATGGAGTTTCTTTGCCGTAGAGCAGCGCTATGATAAATGCATCTTCCACCTTTTTTCTTGAAAAAAGGTGGAGCCCCCCTGCGCTTCGCTTCGGGGGCAAGCAAAAATTCAAGCGCAATCAATGCGCAACAGTCTGTTTTTACCAGTTACCTTCGGATGATTGCGCAAGGGAGCGCACCGAAAAATGAAAACAGGTGCAACTCCATGCGATCTGATTGTGCAAGCGTTCTTCGCGCTGTATTGCTCCACCTTAGGG
>MWWA01000023.1_pt1 | contig 61586 bp, 48 predicted proteins | sample 1047341 | NCBI WGS metagenome assembly MWWA01 (sample SAMN06349978, study PRJNA376086) | soil metagenome | isolation source: MS5-1 sample Antarctic (ecotone) soil | place: Antarctica | collected 2015-01-13
CGGCAAACGTGCCGATGCCATTGTAAAAGGAATGTTACAGCACAGCCGCAGCAGTAGCGGTGTAAAAGAACCAACAGACATCAATGCATTGTGTGATGAATATTTACGGTTGAGTTATCATGGCTTAAGGGCAAAGGACAAATCCCTGTCTGCCGGACAGGCAGGATTCAATGCAACTATTAAAACAGATTTTGATGCATCGATTGGAAAAATAAATATCGTTCCCCAGGATATTGGAAGAGTATTATTGAATTTAATCAATAACGCATTTTATGCAGTTGATGAAAAAAAGAAGCAGAATATTCCAGGTTATGAGCCGACTGTTGAAATTAAAACGACCCAGAATCCTCCGTCGGGGGGCAGGGGGTCTTGGGTTGAGATAAGGGTCAGTGACAATGGAAATGGAATCCCTGAATCGGTAAAAGATAAAATCTTTCAACCCTTCTTTACCACTAAGCCCACCGGGCAGGGAACGGGATTGGGTTTGAGCCTGAGTTATGATATTATTAAAGCACATGGGGGTGAATTAAAAGTAGAAACCCCGTTCGTACCGGAACGGGCGGGCCTGTCTGCCGAAGGGGTAGCGCAGGCAGGGATAGAAGGGGAAGGTTCAATTTTTATTGTTCAATTACCATTCGCAAACAACAAGGTGTGATTTTAATGAACTATTTTTCATATCTACAACACATACCTTAACACTTAATAACTGCAAAAAAATGGATGTTAAACTAATTCAAAGAAAAGAACAGCTTAAAAAAGTAGCAGAGACCTATTTTGAAGCATTAAGACAAAAAAATTTTAGTTCTATTCCTTTCAGCGACGAAATAGCTTTCCGGGCGCCGCTTGCACCAGGCGGTGCTCATAACCCAATAACAGGTAAACAAGCTGTATTTGAAAAATGGTGGAAACCATTAGAGCCGGCACTGGACGGAGCTGTTATAAATGTCGTTGATCATTATTATAATGAATCATTAACCGGCATCATTACAAAAGTGGATATAACAATAGCAGTGTTGGGTATTACACTTCGTGCTGCAGATCGGTTTGTTATAAATGATAAAGGAGAGATCACTGAACAGGAAAATCATTTTGATGCCAGCCCGATGAAAGATTTCATCCACCATATTTGCCTCCGCTCAATGGATTTTGATGTTACTAAAAACTTTTATCAAAATACGCTTGACTGGAAACTGGTGATGGATAAGCCCGAACTGATCATTTTCTTAGCAGGCAGTGTTTTTATAGCGTTTAAAGAAGCAGATCCAAGAGATAAACAATATTCATCCTTTAGTCCTTTTGAAGTTGGGCTGGATCATATTGCAATTACCTGCGAGACGGAAGAAGAACTTCATCGTTTTGCAAATAAACTGGCCGCTGCAGGAGTTGAAAACACAGGGGTGAAACTGGATGAGGCTTTAAATAAATTATATGTTGCTTTCAAAGACCCGGACAGGATTCAGTGGGAGTTTTATATGAAATAAAAATTGAAATTAGTTTCAGGGTTTTGAAGCGGATGCATTATACAATTTACTTACAATTACCCATTGCCCATCAATCTTCAATAATTGAAAGTAATTGGTATAATCATTTCCGTAACCGGATTCCTCGATCATTTCTACTGATGCAGCATTGCCTGCATATTGAATGGAGGAAATAAAACATTGATGCGGTTCGCCGGTTTCGGAAAGCGGTTTGTTGGAGGCAACAAAACTATACAAGCCTTCTATTTCAACAATAGTGATGTTGCCGTCACTTGCACCATACATCATTGCTTTGGGATGGAAGGCTTTTCGCAGCATAACTATGTTGCCGGTGTGAAGACCTTCAACATAGAGGTTGACGGCATCCCGGATCGACTGTAGTTCGGCGTTACGTTCGTTCATACCCAATCATTTTATAAGTGAATAATAAATCAGTAATTTCAGCTATTAAAGATTGAAAAAACATAATTGCCTGCCAAATCATTTTTTTAACTGCCAAAATTATTAAATGAGCATAGACCGGGAAATACAATTGAAGAAAGAAAAAATAGATAAGCTTAACCAGGAAGCATGGGATGTAAGAGTATACAATTCACCAAAATCGTTTCAATTGAGCCAGGAGTCAGTAAAACTAGCGAGGAGTATAAATTATAAAAAAGGATTAGCTCACGGTACACAATCGCTGGGGTTTTGCTACGTACGTCGCTCAGAAAATCAGGAAGCACTGCCATTGCTTGAAGAATCCCTGGCATTGTTTGAATCCCTGGATGATATCATTGGTCAATCTTGCGCTTATGAATATATGACGATCATTCAGCGTGGTTGGGGAAAATTTGGCAGGTCATTAGAATTAGGATTCAAAGCTCTTGAATTAATCGAAAGAACCACTTGCAGGGAAAACCAATCTACAATCTTGTATCAGATAGGCGTTACATACAAGCATCTCGGAAATTTTGAAAAAGCACTGGAATACCAGTATAAAAGCCTTTCCATTCACCGGGAAATGGATAATAAATTGTTCCAGTCCTATCCTATAAATATTATCGGCTCCATTTATTTTGAGAATGGGGACTTTCCCAGGGCACTGGAGTATTACCGGGAAGGACTGGCCGGTCGGCAGGAATCCAATGATCAATGGGGTGAAGCAGGTAGTCTTGATAATATCGGCTTTACTTATTTTAAATTAAAAGACTATGAGCAGGCGATTGAATACTGCACAAAGAGTCTTTCTATCAGCAAAATAACAGGAGACAAGCGGGGACAGGCGAATGCGATGCTTCACCTGGCTGAAGTGTATAAAGAAACAGATGACAAAGCGCAGGCCGTTGCACTTTCTAATCAAAGCATGCAATTGAGAAAGGAAAGCGGTGATAAGCGTGGAGAGACAGAGATCCTTTTATTTCTTGCAAACCTTAATACTGAACAGTCAACGGAAGAAAATGATTATGTACTGCAATGCCTTACTGCTTCATTAATAATCGCCGAAGAGTTAAAAGCTCTTGACCTTTTAAGCAAAGCACATTCCCAGTTGTTTTCATTTCATAAAAAGAAAGGGAACTATGAAAAAGCAATGGAGCACCTTGAGTTGCATAGCAAATTGGAGAAAGAATTACACCGGAACACGGTTAATCAAAAAATAGAAAACCTGGAGATCACACACAAAGCAGAAGAGGCCAAAAAAGAATCGGATGCGATCAAAAAACGCAATGATGAACTCACTAAATTAAATAGTGAAATTGAAAAGCAAAAAGAAAAACTGGAGCAAACTCTGAAAGAATTAAAAGCAACGCAATCTCAGCTTATCCAATCCGAAAAAATGGCAAGCCTTGGAGAATTGACTGCAGGCATAGCCCATGAAATTCAGAACCCGCTAAATTTTGTGAACAATTTTTCGGAAGTAAATAAAGAATTACTGGTAGAATTAAAAGATGAAATTAAAAAAGGAAACCTGGATGAAGTAAATGCAATTGCAAATGACGTGATCAGCAACGAAGAAAAAATAAATCATCACGGCAAAAGGGCTGATGCGATTGTAAAAGGAATGCTGCAACATTCCCGCACAAGCAGCGGACAAAAAGAACCAACCGATATTAATGCGTTGGCCGATGAATACCTCCGATTAGCCTATCATGGTTTGCGTGCTAAAGACAAACTTTTCAATGCTACATTGAAAACAGATTTTGACGAATCTATAGGCAACATCAATATCATTCCACAGGATATTGGGAGGGTTATTTTAAATATATTTACCAATGCATTTTATGCAGTAAATAAAAAGAAAAATGAAGCTGGTGAAAACTATGAGCCAACGGTAACTGTAAAGACTTCCAAAATACCCCCATCGGGCGGTGGGGGAACTGAGATTCAGGTAACGGATAACGGCAATGGAATTCCAGCGCAACTGATCGACAAAATTTTTCAGCCTTTTTTTACAACAAAACCAACAGGTGAAGGAACGGGACTGGGCTTGTCTTTGAGTTACGACATTATTACCAAAGGGCATAATGGCGAATTGAAGGTTGATACCCAGGAGTCAGAAGGCACCACTTTCACTATTTATTTACCCATTTAAAAAATACAAATGAAAATTTTAGTTGTTGATGATGAAAAAGATGTACAGGTTCTTTTTGAACAACGCTTTCGCAAAGAAATCAAAAATGGAGAAACTGAATTTGTTTTCGCATTTTCGGGAGAAGATGCATTGTTGTATTTAAATGAACATGAGCATGAAGCCGTATTGATCCTTTCCGATATTAATATGCCGGGAATGAGCGGGCTTGAATTATTAAAACACATCAAAGAGAAATATGAAAAACCACCCCCCATTGTAATGATGATTACCGCTTATGGAGATGATGAAAATTACACCCAGGCCATGCAACTGGGAGCCGATGATTTTTTAACCAAACCCGTTGATTTCACTGCATTAAAAGAAAAATTAAAACGTGCATAGTATGACAAAAATTCTTGTGGCGGATGATGAGACTGACCTGGAAATGCTTATCAAACAGAAATTTCGGCAAAAAATAAGAGAGCAACAGTATGAGTTTGTATTTGCTATCAACGGTATAGATGCATTGGAAAAAATACAAAAAAATCCTGATGTTGAAATTGTATTAAGTGATATCAATATGCCTGAAATGGATGGACTGACTTTACTTAGCCGGCTAAGTGAATCAAGTCCGCTTATTAAAGCTGTCATCGTTTCCGCTTATGGGGATATGGATAATATCAGGACAGCCATGAACAGGGGAGCCTTTGACTTTATCACCAAACCTATCAATTTTGATGATCTTACTTTAACCATGGAAAAAACAATCGCCCATGTTGCACAGGTCCGTCAAACCCTTCAGGCCATTAAAGAGAATAATATTTTAAAAATGTATGTCGATGAAACGGTGCTCAGTTTTATGAGCACCCGCGAATATGAATCATCGCTCATGGTCAATGAAACCGTTAATGCTACGGTGGCATTTATTGATATTTGTTCCTTTACATCCATAAGTGAAACTGAATCTCCTGATATTGTCGTTAAATTATTGAATAATTATTTTGATGTAATGGTGAAGGAGATCATTGCACAGGGTGGTATTGTTGATAAATTTATTGGCGATGCAATAATGGCTGTTTTTAAAGGAAATTATCACCTGGACAGGGCCATTGATGCCTGCCTGGCATTAAGAACGCAAATTGAGAATTTACCTCCGGCATCAAATCTTATAACATTTTCCCCAAAAGTTTCAATCGGTATTAATAGTGGCGAAATGATCTCTGGTAATATTGGTTCCGGCAATTTGCGTCGTCTTGATTATACGGTTATAGGTGATGTGGTAAATGTGGCGCAGCGGTTACAGGGGGTGGCCAAAGAAGGACAGATCATCATCAACCAGGAATCCTTTGATAAAGTGAATGAATCGTTTAATTGTCGCAAAGTGGCTGAAGTTAGCCTGAAGAATAAATCAAACCCGGTTACCATTTATGAAGTGATGGACTAATGCATACAATTTGAAAATTGGATAATTTGAAAATTTGAAAATGAAATAGTGCATTATATATACTCCTTTCCTAATTTTTTAAAACCAATCAGAAAGTTTCAAACCTGATTTTGACTTTTAAATTTTAACTTTTTACTTTGCTTAACATTTAACTTTTAAATTTTGACTTTGCTGTTTACCTTCGCCGCTTGTTATGAAAGTCAGGACGCTAAAAAAAGATAAAGTAAATATTATTACCCTTGGTTGCAGCAAGAATATGGTTGACAGCGAAGTACTCAGCGGCCAGTTGCATGCCAATGCTATAGATGTGGTGCATGAAAGCACAAAGCCTGACCACAATATCGTAGTGGTCAACACTTGCGGATTCATCGATAAAGCAAAAGAAGAATCCATCAATACCATCATTGAACAGGTGGGATTGAAGCAAAGAGGTAAACTGGATAAAGTGTATGTTACCGGATGCCTTAGCCAGCGTTACCGCGAAGACCTGGAAAAAGAAATTCCCGAAGTGGATGCCTGGTTCGGCACTATGGAACTGCCCCTGATACTACAACAATTTAATGCAGATTATAAATCAGAATTATTGGGCGAACGATTGTTGTCTACTCCGCAACATTATGCTTACCTGAAAATTTCAGAAGGTTGTAACAGAACCTGTTCATTTTGCGCTATTCCTTTAATGCGTGGTAACCATGTGAGCAAAACGATAGAAGAAATTGTTGCAGAAGCAAAATCACTGGTAAGGAAAGGCGTGAAGGAGATCATGTTGATTGCGCAGGAGTTAACCTATTACGGGCTGGATATTTATAAAAAAAGAATGTTGCCCGATCTTTTACATCGGTTAGCGGATGTTAAAGGATTGGTTTGGATTCGTTTGCATTATGCTTATCCATCAAAATTTCCATTAGAAATTTTGGATGCCATGCGTGAAAGGGAAAATATTTGTAATTACCTGGATATGCCTCTGCAACATGCAGCCAATAATATGTTGAAAGCGATGAAGCGACAGATCACCCGGGAGGAGATGGAAGAACTCACCATTGCTATCAGGGAAAAAGTTCCCGGAATTTGTTTACGCACAACATTGATTGCAGGCTTTCCTGGTGAAACTTTGGATGATGTGGAAGAATTAAAACAATTTTTAACTCGTCAGCGATTCGACCGGGTAGGTATCTTTTCTTATTCGCATGAAGAAAATACTTCTGCATATGATTTGATCGATAATATTCCGGCAGAAGAAAAAGAACGCCGTGCACAGGAGATCATGGAAGTGCAACAGGAAATTTCTTTAGAAAAAAACCAGGAAAAAATCGGGCAGACCTTTAAAGTAATGATCGATAAAAAAGAAGCAGGCCGTTACCTCGGTCGCACAGAATTTGACAGCGTTGAAGTGGATAACGAAGTGGTGGTTCACAGCAAGTCAAAATTATTCCCCGGCGACTTTGTAAAGGTGAAAATTTTGAAAGCTTATGATTATGATTTGGAAGGTGAGGTTGTAAATTAAAGATCATACATAATTTCGGCTATCCCTTACTGGTAATCACTTTGTGAAATCTTTTCAGGTCGCTCATTTCAGCTGGCGTAAGCACTTCATTATTATCATATCGCGACTTGATGTACAATGCTCTTTTATGTTCCGGGTATTTTGCCAAAATATCATGTAGCAGTTGTCCGGCCAATTCATCTTTTTCAAATAAAGGTTTGGGTTCCGGTAGTTCTGATTTATAACGTGTTGGCATTTTCTTGATGATAGATTCAAGTGCAGCCAATTTCCCCGGTGGCAGATCCTTTATCTCCGAAGCTTTTGCATATAATCCCTGCAATTGTTTTTTACTCAGGCTTCCCCTTTGACCATATTGTTTATACAGGCTGATGATAAAAGATGACAATGGGTAAGCCATAATGCAATCTTCCAGGATGATGTTGATTATATCGAGAACTTCTTTTTTCTTATTCATGATTCTAAATTATCTCCGGGTTCTTCTATTAATTGTTCAACCTTGGGTCTTGCAGTCTCTCTTCTTTCACCAACCTGTTGTCTCCACATGGCATAATACAATCCCTTTTGCAGCAACAGTTCTTCATGCGAACCTATTTCCGCGAATTTCCCTTTTTCCAACACATAAATAACATCAGCATGCATAATTGTTGAAAGTCGATGAGCTATTAGAATAGTGATCTGGTCGCCTTCAGCAGAAATTTTTCGGATGGTATTAGTAATGTTTTCTTCCGTTAAAGAATCAAGCGCTGAAGTGGCTTCATCAAAAATTAATAATCGTGGATTACGAAGCAGTGCCCTGGCAATGGATATCCTTTGTTTTTCACCACCGGATAATTTCATTCCGCTTTCTCCCAAACGCGTATCTATTCCATGAGATGAACGTTTCAACAATGGGGTGGCTGCCGCTTTATGTATGGCGGAAAGAATTTCTTCATCCGTGGCATCTGCTTTTACAAACAGCATATTGTCTTTGATGGTACCTGCAAATAATTGCGTATCCTGTGTTACAAAACCGATCTGTCTTCTTAATTCATTATACCTGATCTGGGTTGATTCCTGGTTGTTGAAATAAATACCACCGCTCACCGGTTTGTATAATCCAACCAGCAATTTCACCAATGTCGATTTGCCGGAACCGGAAGGGCCCACAAATGCAATGGTTTCGCCGGACTTTACTTCAAAAGAAATATTATCGATAGCGTTATACGATGCTGATTTATGGTTAAAGACCACATTCTCAAACCGCAGTTCATGCAGTTCACCGATCTCAACTGGCTCCGGTGGTCTTACTTCAATGGGTTTATGCATTAACTGGTCAAAATTATTTACCGATGCTTCCACTTCCCGGTATTGAAGAATGATGTTTCCAAGATCCTGCAATGGAACAAAAATAGTGGTTGAAATAAATTGCATACTGATCAACTCTCCCGTTGTTAAAACATCCCGGAAAATCAACCAAAGCAAAATAAATAATATGGATTGCCGAAGCAGGTTGAGGGTTGTTCCTTGCAAAAAGGAAAGTGAACGCACTTTTTTTACTTTCACCATTTCCAAATCAAAGATCTTCTTTGTTTGCTCTCTTAATCGCCTGATCTCGGGAAATGTTAACCCAAGGCTTTTCACCAGTTCAATATTGCGCAGGCTTTCTGTTATTACTCCCGACATTTTATTGGTTTCGCGGTTAATGGAACGTTGTACGGTTTTTATTTTTTTGGATAGAAGTCCGGTCAATGAACCCAATACCAGGATACCAAAAACAAAAACCGGTATCAGCATCCAGTTTTTGGTGATGCTGTACCAGATCAAAAAACCGATACCAACAACAGAAGAAAAAACAATATTAATAAATGAACTTACAAAACGCTCGGTATCGGTTTTTACTTTTTGCAAAACAGAAAGTGTTTCACCACTCCGGCTGTCTTCATATTCCTGGAAGGAGAGTCTTAGTGTTTGTCTTAAACCATCATTAAATATCTGCATGCCAAAACGTGCTACAGCAAGCCGGGTAGTATATTCCTGGAAGGCTTTAAATAATCTTGCAAGCATCGCCACTGCAATGGCAATACCCAACCAATACAGAACGCCTTTAACCAATTCATCCTGCGTTCGGTTGCCTGGATTGGTGGCATAATCATCAATTATTTTTCCAAAGATCAATGGATCTATCAGGCTTAACAATTGTGCGATACCTGCTAATAAAAGAGATAAAAAAATAACTGCTTTATGAGGTTTTAAATATTGCCACAGAATCTTCATACGGAAAGATAAAGAATTTTGATTTCGGGAATAAGTGATTGCATTACGGTGATCACCATCATTGCAAATAATCACAGTCATTAATATACCTGGTAATTAATAAAAAACCCGGGGCAGGCCCGGGTATGGATGGAGGTCAGACGGAAAATTAATTCCAATCTTTTGAAAATACTTTTTGTAAAAGGGTGGTGGTTCTTGCAGAAGCTTCCGTTCTCACTTTTCTTTCTTCTGCTTCGATTTTACGGAACATCATTTCTGTAACAACACCGGCCATCAGGTTAGATAAGTCCGTATTTATTTTTGCTCCGCCAATCACACTGGTCGGTTTGATTATTTTAGCCCATTGCTGATCCAGTTTATATTCGCTGATGGCCTGTTGCATAACTGGTTTAACGGCTATGCGTAAACTATCTCCTGTTGATGAACGCAGGTAGTCTGTTGCTGCTGTACCACCATTCTTTACAATGCGCACCGCATCTTTAAATTTTAACTGGCTGATACTTTGTGCAAAAATTGGAACCGATTTCTCCGCGGTTTGTTCAGCAGCCAGGCTCAATGTTGTAGTAAACCGATCAATCTCGTTGGTGAGTCCAAGTTGCTGTAAGGTTGTTAAAACATTGCTCACCGGCTCAGGGAAAATAGCGGAAAGCATGTTTTCCTTACTGAAAGCATTCATCATGCCATCACTGCCGGCGCCCAGGTTGAGTAATTGACGGATGGCCGCTGCTGCATCCTGCTCTGTTAAAACATAACCAGAAAACTTTTTCAGGCCGCTGCAGGAAAAGGTACCCACTAAAAGGAATGAGACTAAAATGATTGAATAAATTTTTCGCATAAAATATATGTTGGTAAATAAATCTGTATTCTTTCTTGTGACGAATAAATAATGCCAGGGTGAAAAACAGGACTGTTAAAAATATCACAGAAAAAAATAATCTGCAAAATAAGAATTAGCCTATAGCCCGGGTTTTGTAATTGAACACTTACCTTAGAATTAAAATTCTCTTATGAGTATATCCTGGAAAGGCATTTTTCCTGCACTGACTACCAAGTTTACAGCGAATGATGAATTGGACCTGGCATTGTTTGGTAAAAACCTGGATGCACAGGTATCGGCTGGTGTTCATGGAATCATCCTTGGAGGTACTTTGGGTGAAGCCAGTGTATTAACTACAAATGAAAAAGAACAACTGGTTCGCTTTGCCATAGACCGCTTACAGGGGCAACTCCCGGTAATTATAAATATTGCGGAAGGATCTACAAAAGAAGCTGTTGCTCAAACGGGGCTTGCCGAAAAATGGGGTGCCAGCGGTTTAATGTTATTACCACCGATGCGCTATAAACCCGATCACCGGGAAACCGTAACTTATTTTAAAACCATTGCCAGTCAAACTTCGCTCCCGATTATGATCTACAATAATCCCGTAGATTATAAAACAGAAATCACCTTGGATATGTTTGATGAACTGACAGCAATTTCCAATATACAAGCCGTAAAAGAAAGTACCCGGGATGTGACCAATGTAACGCGAATGATTAACCGGTTTGGTGATCGGTACAAAATTTTATGTGGTGTTGATACATTGGCTTTGGAAGAGTTGGCAGCGGGTGCTGATGGATGGGTAGCAGGCCTTGTTTGTGCCTTTCCCAAAGAAACGGTTACACTCTATAACTTAATGTTAGCAGGCAATTTAAAAGAAGCAAGATCTTTATACCAATGGTTTATGCCATTGCTTGAACTGGACATTCACCCCAAACTGGTTCAGTATATTAAACTGGCAGAATCTATGACAGGCATTGGTTCAGAATATTTACGAGCACCAAGATTGATTCTGGAAGGTGAGGAAAGAAATAAAATATCAGCCATTATTAATGACGCAATGAAGAAAATACGGTTACTTCAGAATGAAAAATTAAACATGAATAATTAAATTATTCAGCATTAAAAATAATAAATACCAAAAATAGAAGATGATGGAAGCTGAAACAACAACAAAGGATATTGACAAGGTAATGAATAATGCATGGAAAGCTTTTCATGAATACAGGAAATTGCCATTGAAAAAACGAGCTGATTTTATGCGGGCCATGGCTGTTGCTTTGGAAGAAGGGGGTGATACATTATTAGAAATTGCTGTGAGTGAAACCAATTTGCCATTAGCCCGTTTACGCAATGAAAGAACAAGAACGGCATTCCAGCTTACCAGTTATGCCGATGCATGTGAAAGAGGCAACTGGCTGGAAGCAACGATCGATACAAAGCATGATGAAAATAATAAACCATTACCTGGATTAAGAAAAATGCAGGTTCCGCTGGGTCCGGTCGTTGTATTTGGCGCCAGTAATTTTCCTTTTGCTTATTCTACTGCGGGTGGTGATACAGCCTGTGCTCTTGCAGCAGGTTGCCCGGTAATTGTGAAAGCACACCCGGCTCATGCCAAAACATCCGACTGGGTTGCCGATATCATTTTACAAACAGCCAGAATCCTTAACCTGCCGGATGGAATTTTTACGCATGTGCATGGGGGTAATGAAACCGGCAAACAATTGGTTCAGCATCCATATACAAAAGCCGTTGGTTTTACCGGGTCGTTTGCTGGTGGAATGGCTTTGTACAATTTTGCCAATCAAAGAAAGGATCCCATTCCAGTATTTGCTGAAATGGGCAGTGTAAATCCTGTATTTATTTTACCCGGAAAAATAAGAGAAGATGCAGAAACGCTTGCAAAGAATATGGCTGTATCCATTACTTTGGGTTCAGGACAATTTTGCACCAATCCAGGTTTGATGATTGCCATAAAGAGTGAGGAACTGGATCGTTTTATGTCTTTATTAGGTGAGCAGATCAGGCTTACAGAACCCGCCACCATGTTGCATCCCGGCATTTATAACAGCTATGTAGAAAAGCGGGAAATAGCACTTTCACAAGCAAAAGTTGAAACAGTTGCTGTTGCAGAACATGATGCATTGGGAAATCAGGGAACACCAACTATTGCATCGGTTGATGCGGCAGCATTTATTCAAAATAACCTGCTGCACAAAGAAGTATTCGGCCCTTATTCACTGATGATTCAATGCGATAACCTGGAACAAATGCAGGCTGTGGCCCTTTCTATTGAAGGCCAGTTAACCGCATCTGTTATGGCTACAGAAAATGATCTGCACGAAAATGTTTTATTGATAGAATCTATCAAAAATATTTGTGGAAGATTAGTGTTGAATGGTGTACCGACCGGTGTGGAAGTTTGCCAGGCCATGCATCATGGTGGTCCATTTCCTGCAACCACCGATTCACGTTTTACTTCAGTTGGTGCGGACGGCATTAAAAGATTTTCACGCCCTATATGTTTTCAAAATTGGAGCAATGATTTTCTTCCTGAGGAATTAAAAAATGAAAATCCATTGCATATTTATCGCACAGTCAATAATGTACTTACAAAAGATCCGTTGATTTAAATTTTAGAATTTTCAGGTGGCCAGTTTAAGTGATCTTTCTTCTTTCATGATCTGCCAGGCAAACCATGCAGTGGAAACAGTGGAAAAAATAAAATAGGCTATCAGAAAAGTATTTACCCAGGCACCATACTGGTTGGCGCCAAACCAGTTTCCGGTGTTTAGAATGATATAAACACCCAATGCATTTTTAATGCATTCCCAGAACAATGCAAACGGATTGCGATCCATCAACTCAGTGAATGCATACACGATTAAGAAAATAAAAAATCCATAATAAAATATTCCGGGAATACCGATAGTGGCAATATTACCAAAGAGATAACTGATAAATAATAAAAGCATGATCAGCTGAAACCAGATAAAAAAACCCATTCGTTTCACCGGTTGCGGATCATATTTTTCAAAATGATACACGTCCTCAATTTTATATAATGGGTATTTTTCAGCCACATCCTCAGGCCGCCAACCAGTCGGCATAAACCAGATGCGTAATTTATCTTTCCAGTTTTTTGTGCGCCATGCATCCTGCAATAACAACCATAGGTGCTGAAAATTTATTTTAATCGGGTTCCATGTTCTTACAGGTCTTGTAATGCCATAAACCGGCGGAACATCGGGCAATTCTTCCTGGAAACTGCCGAATAATTTATCCCAGATAATCAGTATCTGTGAATAATTCTTATCAAGATAAATTGAATTTATCGCATGATGCACCCGGTGATGTGATGGGGTAACTATGATTTTTTCTAAAAATCCCATCTTGTTAATATGTCTTGTATGATACCAGAACTGGGCAAATAAATGCAATGGAGCGATAACAGCGATCACTTGTCCTGGAACCCCAAGTATTGCAGCGGGAAGTAAAAAGACCGCGAAAATTTTTAAAATGGATGAAATACTTTGTCGTAATGCGCAAGCCAGGTTGAATTCTTCACTGCTGTGATGAATGATATGGTTGTTCCAGAAAAGATTGTATTGATGCGATATGCGATGTACCCAATAGCCCGCAAAATCAAGTGCTATAAAAGCCAGCAGGTAAGTTAAAAAAGTTCCCTTCACCTGGGTGATGGCTAATTGATCAACCAGCCATGGATAGGAAATGATGGCGAAACTGAGTCCCAGCACATCTTTTGTAGCATTGGTAACGCCGGAACTCAAACTGGAAATCATATCCATGTTCCGGACAGTGTCCATTCCTTTGCGCCAGCCATACCATTTTTCAAACAAGACCAGCAGCAAAAATGCAGGCATCGCAATCAATAATATCTTACCGTAAGTTTCCATCAATCATAATTGGATATGAATGTAAGAAATTGGACAGAGTTTACATAAAATATCAGGTAAACACATTTCGACATTTCAAATTATTTGATCGTAATAAATAATATCTTGTAGCCGAAATGATTAATCCTTCATGAATATTTTTCATTGCATTGATGCACATACATGCGGTAATCCCGTAAGATTGGTAAAAGAAGGCGGTCCGCCATTGCAGGGCCGCAATATGAGTGAAAAAAGACAGCATTTTTTAAGAGAATTTGATTGGATCCGCAAAGGCCTGATGTTTGAACCCCGCGGTCATGACATGATGAGTGGGAGCATCCTTTACCCGGCTCATGATGAAGAAAATGACATCAGCGTTTTATTTATTGAAACAAGTGGCTGCCTGCCCATGTGTGGACACGGAACCATTGGCACCATAACGATCGGGATTGAAGAAGGCCTCATCAAACCAAAAATACCGGGTAGGGTCAGGTTGGAAACACCGGCCGGTTTAATTGAGATAAGCTACCAAATGGCTGGCGAAAAGGTTTCTTCTGTACGGCTCACTAATGTTGTTTCCTATTTACATTCAACAGAACTTGTTGCCCAGTGTCCTGTTTTGGGTGAATTAACCATAGATGTTGCTTACGGCGGAAATTTTTATGCTATCGTTGATGAGCAACCGAATTTTAAGGGATTGCAACATTATCCCGCTTCAAGTCTTATTGAGTGGGCAAGGGAATTAAGAAAAAATATCAATGCTAAATATTCATTTGAACATCCGGAAAATGATACCATCCGGGGTTGCACACATATATTATGGACCGGTGCAGTAATGGATAAGACTTCCACAGCACGAAATGCTGTTTTTTATGGTGATAAGGCTATTGACCGTTCGCCATGTGGTACGGGAACCAGTGCACGAATGGCGCAGTGGTTTACAAAAGGAAAGTTGAAGAAGGGAGAAGACTTTATTCATGAAAGTATCATTGGCGGCAAATTTACCGGCAGGATAGAAGCGGTAACTGAAATTGGTGGAAAGCCTGCCATCCGTCCATCCATAGAGGGGTGGGCAAAAATTTATGGACAGAACATCATCAGCATAGATCCTGATGATGATCCATATGCATATGGTTTTAGTATATTATAATATCGATAAAAAATAATCTTACAGAAAAAATGAAAATAGTTATTGTCGGTGGGGGTGTCATTGGATTATGCTGCGCCTATTATTTGCAAAAAGAAGGCCATGAAATCACTGTTATTGATAAAGGAAATATCACGGAAGGAACTTCTTTTGGAAATGCTGGTTATGTTTCCCCCAGTCACTTTACTCCGCTTGCCTCACCAGGTATGGTTATGAAAGGTTTAAAGTGGATGATGAGCAGTTCATCTCCTTTTTACATTAAGCCCAGGTTGAATGCTGATTTGGCCAGGTGGAGTTACACCTTCTGGCGCAATGCGAATGAAAAAACGATGAACAGGAATATTCCACATCTCCATAATATTTTACAACTAAGCAGGGACCTTACCAGCCAGATTAAAGACGACCTGGGCAATCATTTTCGCATGGAAGAGAAGGGTATCCTGATGCTGTATAAAGAACCACAAACAGAAAAACATGAAATTGACCTGGCAAGAAAAGCCAGAGAACTGTCTTTAGAAGCACTTGTTTACAGCACTAAAGAAATACAAGATCTGGAACCGGAAGTTGAAGTGGATGTAAGAGGAGGCGTTTTATATCCCGGTGATTGTCATTTACACCCCGGCGATTTCATGAAAACATTAAAAGAACACTTAGAAAATAACGATGTTGAATTTCGGCTAAACAGCACCGTTACCGGCTTCGAAAAATCAGCTGAGAAGGTAAATGCTGTTTTGATTGACGATGAAAAAATTGATTGTGATGAACTGGTACTTGCGACTGGTTCCTGGTTGCCTTTGATCAGTTCACAATTAGGAATCCGCTTGTTATTACAAGCAGGCAAAGGATACAGCATGACTTTTGAAAATGTGAAGCCGAATTTACATTATCCCGCTATCCTGGTAGATAGCAGGGTTGCTATGACCCCCTGGGGAAATACCCTTCGCATGGGTGGCACCATGGAGATCAATGAAATTGACAGTGCCCCTTTACCGCAAAGGTCTAAAGCGATATTTAATGCTGCGCATCAATATTATCCAAACTTACCCGTTACTTTCCCCACCGGGAAGCAAGCCTGGAGCGGACTGCGACCTTTAAGTCCTGATGGCTTGCCATACATTGGTCGCCATAGCAAATACAATAACCTGGTGATAGCAAGCGGGCATGCTATGTTGGGTATGTCTTTATGTGCAGCTACCGGTAAGCTGGTTGAGGAAATAATAGGAAACCAAAAAACAAGCATTGATATGAAAGCATTTAATGTTGAAAGATTTGGCTAATACTTTAACAACCCGGTCAATATTTACATGCTTCATTCTTTATTTTTGCAATTATTATGAATTGTACATCATTCAGAATTCCTTACAGGCAGGCAAATGCATTTTCCAATATTGTTTTAGATTATATAGACCATGCTGATACACTTCAACATTTCTATTCATTTGCACCATCCATTTCCGGCATTCAACAACAAATTGAACAGAGGAAAAAATATGCAACTGATCGCAAGGCTTTGGTAAATGTTTTGAACGAACAATACAAAAACGTCTCACCAAATGAAACTGTAAGCCATAACATCAATAGATTGACTGAGGATAATTGTTTTACCATTACCACGGCACACCAACCCAATTTATTCACGGGGCCTTTATATTTTATTTATAAGATTTTACATACCATCAAACTGGCCGAACATCTTCAGCAATCGCTACCGGGTTTTTCTTTTGTACCGGTATATTATATGGGATCTGAAGATGCGGATTTTGATGAATTAGGACATTTTTATTTAGGTGGTGAAAAAAAGGAATGGTCCACCAAACAGACCGGTGCTTTTGGTCGCATGAAAGTGGATAAAGAGCTCAAAAAAATTATTGAAACCCTGGATGGCCAATTAGGTATTTATCCTCATGGCAAAGAAATTATTCACCTATTAAATCAATTTTTTAAGGAAGGTGAAACCATTCAACAAGCTACTTTTAAATTCATTGATGCACTGTTTGGTCAATATGGATTGATCGTTTTGATAGCAGATCATCCTGCATTAAAAAAACAAATGACCTCCATTTTTCGGGATGACCTTTTGCAACAATTGGCATCCGACATTGTGCAGGAAACCTCAGCAAAGCTGGATGAAAATTATAAGATCCAGGCTAAACCCAGGGAAATCAATTTATTTTATATGGTGGATAATGTACGCAGCCGTATTGAATGGGTCAACGATCATTATGTGGTGCATGGAAGCCACCTTGGATTTTCAAAAGATGAAATATTAAACGAACTGGAAATGCACCCCGAGCGCTTTAGTCCTAATGTTATTTTAAGAGCCGTATTCCAGGAGAGCATTTTACCCAATATTGCATTTATAGGTGGTGGTGGCGAACTGGCTTACTGGCTGCAATTAAAAGGATTATTCAATCATTACCAGGTGCCATTCCCAATACTTGTTTTAAGAAATTCTTTTTTAGTGGTTGAAGAAAGATGGAAAAACCTGATCCAAAAACTTAAGCTGGATATGGATGATATCTTTTTGCCGATCGATGATATTATCAACAAGAAAGTGGTTGATGATTCAAAACTTGAATTGTCCCTGAATGGTATTTATCAAAAATCGAATGACCTTTATGTCAGCTTAATGCAACAGGCCGGCTCTATCGATTCAACATTAACCCAACATGTTGAACGATTAAAAACGCAACAACTGGAAAAGTTGAAAGAACTGGAAAAAAAAATGCTGAGAGCCGAGAAAAGAAAATTCGGCGACCAGCAAAGACAAATTGAAAAAATTAAAAACCAGTTATTTCCTAAGAATGGACTGCAGGAGCGTTATGATAACATGCTTTATTATTACGCTGTATATGGGTCGGCATTCATACAAATACTTTACGATCATTCATTGACGTTAGATCAGGAATTTACATTACTTGAAATAAAGAATAGCTGAATATTATTTTTTCTGGATCAATAATTTAAAAAGACCTGTTTCTCCATTATCATTATCCGCTACCAGTACCACTTCCAGTATCTTGTTGGTTTCATGGGTTATACTAACTGATTCAATTTTTTGCCCAATAAATCGTTTGTCAATTTTCACCAAATCAATAACCTGGTTAGGATTCATCCCCTTGAATCTCCTTTTGGAAGATATATCTTCGACGATCCACAAATAACTTTTTCCAATTTCTCCATCTGTATAACTGCTTTCAGTATCTTCTGTAGAAACTGTTAATAATAAACGATCACTTAAACCGGAATAACAAAGTCCGGAAATCCCTGTGAATGGAGCTGTTGTATCCGAGTTAATACCGATTGAAGCAATTTGGAATTCTGCCTCTTCCTGGTCCTCAAAAAAATCATTTGAAGTAAATACCAGGTGGTTTTTAGGATGCTTTTGATTACCCCGATTAGAAAGTAATAAACCCCATGGTGTGGAAGCAGCGCCTTCAATATTTATTTCGTTTATACCTGCACGCTGGAGGCGTTGATGGAAAACAGACAGGGGATAGGTGGTCTTTTGATTCGAATCTACATTCAACACGATCATTGAATCGCGATATGGACTTAGCGAGCCCGAACCAATAAGGAATAAATTATTTCGTGACCCAAACAAAAATGTAGTTGCCTCTATATCTGATTTAACATTTTTGGAAATCCGTTTTCCAGGATGTGTTGATAAAATGATACTGTCAACGACTTTCCAATCTTTGTCAAGCTTCAACAGGTAATTGGCATCATCACCGGCTAAATAATAATGATCTCTTTTGAATTCTATGCCAGAACCTGAAGGGAAATGAGTAAGTTGTGTAAATGCTGTCAGTGTATATTTTTCATTACAGGAACCTGTGATTAAAACCAGGCAGCAGCATATAATAAACCTGGCAATTTTATTCCAGATCAAAGAAATTATCCAGACCATCATGCTTTAGTTTTTCCACTTTTTTCAACACATCTTCCTGCATGTTTTTTTTAAAAGCTACGAGTTTCTCTGACACGTTTTCATTAAAAGCACCAATGATTTCCGCAGCAAGTATACCCGCATTTTTTGCACCGTTCAATGCAACAGTAGCAACGGGAACACCATTTGGCATTTGCAGAATAGATAGGATGGAATCCCATCCTTCTATGGAGTTGGATGATTTTATAGGTACGCCGATAACAGGTAATGTTGTAATTGAAGCAATCATACCTGGCAAATGTGCAGCACCTCCGGCGCCGGCAATGATAACTTTCAAACCCCTTTCTTTTGCCTGTTGTGCATATTCTACCATTCGCAAAGGTGTGCGATGTGCTGATACAACAGTAATTTCTGTGGGTATTTCAAAATCATTCAACAAATCGGCGGCTGATTTCATTATTTCCAGGTCACTATCACTGCCCATAATGATGCCGACTAATATGTGAGGTTGATTTTTTGGTTTTGGTGATTTAGCCATCCTCTTGGTGCGTTTATTTTTTTATTGTTCATATTATGTCCAATAAAAGGCAATGGACATCAGGTCTTCAAAAATAGCAACAAACAATGAACCGTGTACGTAACTATCTCACCAAATCGCCTTTTAACCGTAATAATTCAGTTTCGGCAAGTTTTGTATTGTAGCGGGTTGCTATTAATCGGTTATAAGCTTCTTCAAGACTGCGCTGGGCTTCCCTTAATTCCAAAAAGGTGGAAACCCCTAATCGATAGCGTTCCATGATAATAAAAGCATTTTCTCTTGCCAGTTCTATATTGCTTTCTTCAATGGCCAAAGCCTTTTTTTGAAATTCATAATCCTTAAAGGACTGTATAACGGAAAGGCTCACCTGCGAACGTTGATTCTGGTAGAATATTTCATTATAATCAATTTCCAACGCTGCCTGCTTAATCAGGCGCCTGGTATTTAAATTATTAAGTATGGGAATACTGGCGGTAAAACCATAATTGAAACCTGCATTCTGGTTAAACAGGGGAGCAAATGGATTTACTGTAGTCTGATTATCGGTTTTCGAAAAATTATACGCCGAATTAAAAGATACAATGGGAAAGCGTTCGGCTTTTCTTTCTTCAAGTGTTAACCTGGCAATATCCACATTCTTCCTGGCAATCAGTAATTCTGCGTTAGACAGTTCCGCACCCGATACTACATCGCCTAATAAAATATTCGTATTAACCGGGATACTATCACTTACCTCATATGTGGTACCGGGATCTACATTCATTAACTGGTTTAAGGCATCTTTCAACTGGTCAATTAATGCAATTTGCCTTAGCTGGTTGGTCCTTAGTGCGTTCAAATCTATGGTCCCCTGCAAAACATCCGGCTTGGCCCCAACGCCAATTTCCAGTTTACGTTGCGAAAGTTGAACCTGTTGGTCCATTACAGACATTTGTTCTTCAAAGGCAATCAACTGTTGTTTTTGTCTTACTATATCATAGTATGTAATAATGACTGCTGCAACTGTATTTATAACTTGTCTTTTTAATCCCAGTTCTCCTAAACGGGCAATTTCTTCTAACTTATCCCGGGTGGCAAACATTTTTAAACCATCAAACAGCGTCCAATTCAAATTAAGGGACGAATTGATATTGTTTGATCGCACTCCATTTTGTTCGCGTTTGGTACCATCCGCAAAATTTTGTTTTTGGTTATTATTATTCCAGGTTGCACCTGCTCCTGCATTCAACCTTGGTAAAAATGCTGCATAAGTAAAAGATGCATCCAGTGCGGCAGAAGTGGAATCATTTTGTGCAAGTTGGATCTCGTAATTATTCTGTAAAGCGGTTCCAATAGCTTGTTCAATAGTTAGTAATTGCTGTCCATATGTATACAAACCTAACAAGGATGAACACCCTAAAATTAATATGTGAAGGAGAACTGACCTAAACATGTTCAACCAATTTTTCATTTTTTTCATCAATAGGAGTTTCAGGGAGATTATCCAGTTCGCTTCTTTTTTTGCTGGATGACAGGTAGGAATATATTACAGGAATTACGAAAAGGGTTAGTATCAATGAGAAAAGTAGCCCGCCAACAATCACTATACCCAATGGAATGCGGCTGGTAGCAGCTGCGCCAAGCGATAGTGCTAGAGGTAAAGCACCAAAACTCATGGTTAAAGTTGTCATCAGGATGGGTCGTAAACGCTGTACAGCTGCAAACATAACAGCTTCCTGCCTGGGTAATCCTTTAAGCCTTTGCTGGTTTGCAAATTCCACAATCAGTATTCCATTTTTTGTCACCAATCCGATCAGCATAATCATCCCTATTTGGGAAAAAATATTTATGGTATGACCAAATATCCACAAGGTTAAAATGGCTCCTGCAATGGCTAATGGAACGGTGATCATGATAATGAAAGGATCTACAAAACTTTCAAATTGAGCTGCAAGGATCAGAAACACCAGCCCCAGCGCAAGGATCAATGCAAAACTTGTATTGCTTGAACTGTCAGCAAAATCTCTTGAAGCACCGGATAATTGGGTAGCAAAAGTTTCATCCAACAATCCATCAGAGATTCTTTGCATTTCAACTATTCCATCACCAATTGTTTTTCCGGGAGCCAGCCCTGCCGAAACAGTAGCTGATTTGTACCTGTTAAAATGATATATCGTAGGTGGAGCCGTTTGTTCGCTGAATGTAACCACATTATCAAGACTGATCATGTTTCCTGCATTATTACGCACATAAATATTCCGAAGATCTGTGGGGTCGTCTCTTTGTGATCTGGCAACCTGGCCCATTACCTGGTATTGTTTTCCTTCCTTTGTAAAATAGCCAAACCGGCGATTACTCAACGCTAATTGAAGTGTTGATGAAATATCCTCAACGGCAATACCCAGTTCACTGGCTTTTAACCGATTGATATCAATTTGCAGTTCCGGTTTATTGAACTTCAAATCAGCATCCACACTCTGGAATACCGGACTGTTCCCAGCCTCTTCCAAAAATTTTGGTAAAACTTCCCTGATCTTTTCAAAGTTATTATTCTGAATAACAAAAGCAACCGGTAAACCACCGCGACGACTAGCAGAGATGGTTTGATCTTCGATCGCAAAAGCCCTTCCCTGGTTATATTTAGGTAGGTTTCGGTTTACCATGTTCACAATTTCTTTCTGTGACCGTTCTCTTAATTCAGGATCTACTAAGCGAACTCGAACAAAACCTGAATTGGCCGAACCTGAACCGGTAAATCCCGGGGAAGTAACACTAAGGACAGAATTTTTTTCAGGAATGGAATCCATCATCAGTTTATTAAGACTGTCAACATAAATATCCATTGCATAGAAAGATGTGCCTTCAGGTGCTGTTACGGATAAACGAAACTGGCTCCTGTCTTCCATAGGCGCTAATTCTGATTGCAAGCTTCCTCCAATAAACCAAATAATACCAAAACAGGCAACCACAATAACCCAGGCAATCCATCTAACCTTCATGAATTTTTCCAGGCCTTTTCTGTAACCATTTTCCATTCCCTGGAAAAATGGTTCTGTCTTTCTATAAAACCATGAATGTTTAGGAGACTTCTTTGCGATATAAACATTCAATACAGGTGTTAAAGTCAGTGAAACGAAAGCGGATATCAATACAGCGCCAGCTACAACAATGCCAAACTCGCGAAACAACCTCCCTACAAATCCTTCTAAAAATATAATGGGTAAAAAAACAACTGCAAGAGTAATGGATGTAGCAATGACGGCAAAATAGATCTCCTTTGATCCATCCCTGGCCGCCTGCCATTTATTCATTCCTTTTTCAATTTTTTTATAAATATTTTCTGTAACTACAATTCCATCATCAACCACCAGACCGGTGGCTAAAACTATAGCCAGCAGTGTGAGTACATTGATGGTAAAACCAGCTACATACATAATGAAGAAAGCTCCAATCAAACAAACCGGGATATCAATTAAGGGTCTTAAAGCAATCAGCCATTCCCTGAAAAAAAGGAAGATCACCAATACCACTAATATTAATGCTATAATCAAAGTTTCTTCAACTTCTGCAATGGAACGTTTAATGAATTTGGTTTGATCCATTGCGATATCAAGGCTGATATCTTCCGGAACTTCAGTTTTTAATTGTTCAAAACGTTTGTAAAATTCTTCTGAAATGGAAACATAATTGGAACCTGGCAGGGGAATAATGGCAATTGCTATCATCGGAGTTCCGCTCTCTTTTAAAATGGTTTCCTCATTTTCAGGCCCCAACACCGCTTCGCCAATATCTTTAATTTTTACAGCACTCCCGGCAACATTTTTAATGATAATATTATTAAATTCTTCTTCTGTATTTAAACGGCCAAAGGTGCGGACGGTAAGATCGGTTGTTTCACCCGTAATTTTTCCAGAAGGCAGTTCCACATTCTCCCGCTGAAGTGCTGATTGCACATCAGCTGGAGTTAATTCATATGCCGTAAGTTTTGAAGGATCGAACCAGATGCGCATAGCATATTTCTTCTCGCCCCATATCTGTACACCACTAACACCCGGAATAGTTTGTAATCTTTCTACCAAAACATTGGTTGCATATTCGGTAATCTGTAATTGGTTGCGGATATTGCTTTGAATGGTCATGGAAATAATCGACTCCGCACTGGCATCCGCTTTTGACACTACAGGCGGTGCTTCCAGGTCATCGGGTAAAGAACGGGAAGCCTGTGAAACTTTATCACGTACATCATTAGCCGCAGCTTCCAGATCAACGCTAAGGTCAAATTCAACACTTATATTGCTGGATCCGGAACTACTTAATGATGTTATGTTGCGGATACCGGCAATTCCATTAACAGCCTTTTCGAGGGGTTCGGTAATCTGTGATTCAATAATATCTGCATTCGCTCCGGGGTATGATGTTCTTACATTAATATTTGGAGGATCAATAGCCGGATAATCTCTTACACCCAGAAAATTAAAACCGATAATACCAAATACTATAATAATAATATTCATTACTACGGCTAATACCGGTCGCCTTAAACTCAGTTCAGATATATTCATAAATTACCTGGTTCAAATAAAAAGAGGTATCAATTGACAATTTTATCAACGTTGATTTTACTTTCCGGTTTAATACTTAACAAACCGGTCAATACAACTGTATCACCCACATTTAATCCGCTGGTTATCTGGACATTTACTGAATCCCTGTAACCCGTTGTAACTTCTACAAATACCGGGCTACCCTTTTGGGCAACTATTATCTTTTTACCACGGGCCTGGGGTATGACTGCCTGTGCCGGAACCATAATGGCATTTTCATTTGGAGCAAAGTTCAAAATTACCTTGGCAAAAGATCCTGGTAATAATAACCCATCATTATTCTGTACAATAGATCGAACCATCAGGCTACGGGTGGTTTGAGATACTGAGGATTCAATAGCCATTATTCTTGCAGAATATTTTTTGTCACTGCCATCAACTGTAAAATTTATGTACTGCCCATTACTTATTTGTCCTGAATATTTTTCAGGAACGGTAAAATCCAGTTTCAGCTGACTAACCTGCTGTATGGTAGCTACAATTGTTGCTGGTGTAACATATGAACCAGGACTTATATTTTTCAATCCAAGCTTACCATTAAAAGGAGCGCGGATCTGTGTTTTGGTAATATCGGCACGTACAATATCCATATCAGCCATAATATTACTAACCTGTAAAGAGGCCTGGTCAAATTCTTGTTGACTGATTCCCTGAACTTTTAATAATTCTCCAAACCGGCTTTGAGTTTGTCGGGCAATTTGCAATTGCACCTGCAATTTTTTTAATTGCGCCTGCAGATCACCATCATAAATCCGGCCGATCAATGCTCCCCTTGAAACATTCCGGCCTTCATTTACATTTAAATAAACCAATCGTCCTGATATTTCAGGGTTAATTTCTGTTGATTCATTGGCCAGCAATGATCCGCCAACTTCAATATTTTCAACAATCGTTTGTGTCCTTACCAAATAACCATCTACATTGATAACCGGGTTTGGTCTTGCTGCGCCTGAACCGGGAGGGCCTATTTTATTATCATTATTACCACAAGCGGATAAACTAACGGTAATTACAGAAATGGTAAAGAAGAATACAAATGAGTTATTGGTGATTTTCAACGTATGCAAATATTTAACTTGAAGATAAAAGAATAGGATAGATGTTTAGACGTCAATTGATTTGAATCCCTGCAAAAAAATTACATTAGGTATAAATGGTTTTTAAACAGGATAAATGGAGGTTTCAGGATTTTACAATCAGCATTCGCTTTAATTTATGTACCTGGTGTACCAGGTCTACCCGGTCACGGCTCAAAATCGTCATATGCCCCATCTTTCTTCCGGGCCGGGTTTCCCGTTTACCATATAAGTGAACAAAAACATGATCTATTTTTAATACATCATCCAGGCCTTCATATACGGCGGGACCTGAAAATGATTCAGCACCGGTTATATTAATCATTACAGAAGGTAGTATCGCCGCTGTATTACCCATGGGGAAACCCAGCATAATACGCCATAACATATCGAATTGTGAACTAAAATGAGCTTCAATGGTATGATGCCCGCTATTATGAACCCTTGGTGCTGTTTCATTTACAAAAACCTCACCATGCCTGTCCACAAACAATTCTACAGCGAAAATACCCGGCGATTTAAAATTTTTGACCACAGTCCGGGCAAAGGCTTCCAGTTTCCAGAGGGTTTTTTCTGTGACGCCTGCCGGACAAATCTGGTAATCCAGTTGATTGAGATCTTTATCAAAAACCATTTCAACAGGTGGATATAGCGCCAATTCTCCTTTATCATTCACTGCGACTATTATTGAAATCTCTTTATCAACAGCAACCAATTTCTCCAATACAGCGGGTTCATCAAACCCTGTTTCAAGATCGTCACTATTGGTAAGCACAGTAACCCCTCTTCCGTCGTAACCGCCTTCTGCCAGTTTATGTATGGCGGGTAAAAAGTCTGCATACTCTTTTAATATCAATATGTTTTGTGTAACAACAAATGCAGCGGTAGGTATTTCCTGGTTATTATAATATTGTTTTTGTAAAATTTTGTTCTTGATAATTTTTAAAACCGAGGGATGGGGAAATATTTTTACTCCTTCTGATTCCAATTTTTCCAATGCTTCTACATTTACATTTTCAATTTCAATGGTAATCGCCTCCAGGTTTTTACCAAAATTATACACTGCATCAAAATCCTTTATATCGCCTTTTGAAAAATGATGGCAGAGATGAGCGGCCGGACAATTATCATCATTTTCAAGAATATATGTTTCAACAGGGTAGTTTATTGCAGCCTGCAAAAGCATGCGACCCAACTGGCCGCCACCTAAAATTCCAATCTTTTTCATAATGGAGAGCAAAGATAAGGGATGATAGCTGAGTGGGTTGAAAGGTTAAATGCTTGATTTTGTAGAATATTTTACGGTTTGAATTTGGAATTGCAAATTGGAAATTGGGAATTGGGCACGATCTTCGAAACGTCTAAACTTCTCAACAACTATACAACTAAACATTGTAATTAGGGTATTGGGTATCAACCAATCAACATATCAACTGATCAACTAAAATCTTAATTTTGTTTCATGCGACCAGATTATCCTCAAAAGCTTTTTAATGACCAGCGGCAACAATATTTTTTGCTGGTTGAAAGTCTTAGTATGGACCACTGCAATTAAAAAAATTGGCACCCCAGGCGACCGCTTAGTATTTAAAACAATATTGATTTACAGTACAAGTGTGCCCTTCCTACGTCAGGGTAAACTGTGCAAATGACGATGATTTAAAATTTCTATTGCTGATTAAAAAATTATCATGGCAAATCTAACAGTAACACAAACAAATAATGCAACATCAGGACAAACTGATTTTTTACCGTTGCATGGTACCGATTATGTAGAATTTTATGTTGGCAACGCAAAGCAGGCAGCGCATTTTTATATGAGTGCATTTGGTTTCCAGGCTCTGGCTTATGCAGGACCCGAAACAGGAATGAAGGACAGGGTGAGTTATGTTGTCAGGCAACATAAACTAACATTTATGTTAACCACTCCTTTACGCACGGAAAATGAAATTGCCGATCATATTTACAAACATGGTGATGGGGTAAAGACCCTGGCACTAAGTGTTGACGATGCTACGCAAGCATGGGAAGAAACGACTAAACGCGGCGCTTCGAATCATATGAAACCTTTACGGACCAATGATGCTGAAGGTGAAGTGGTGGTGAGTGGAATAAAAACTTATGGCGATACCATTCATTTATTTATCGAAAGAAAAAATTATACTGGCGTTTTTATGCCCGGATTCAAAGCCTGGAATAACCCCCATTATAAGCCTGAAGATACGGGTTTATTATATGTAGATCATTGTGTGGGAAATGTTGGTTGGAACCAGATGAATGTTTGGGTTAAATTTTATGAAGATGTAATGGGTTTTAATAATATTCTGACTTTTGATGATGAAGATATTTCCACAGAATACTCCGCATTAATGAGTAAGGTAATGAGTAGCGGTAATGGATATGTGAAATTCCCTATCAATGAACCGGCTGAAGGAAAAAAGAAAAGCCAGGTAGAAGAATATCTTGAATTTTATAATGGTGAAGGCGTACAACATGTAGCACTTGCAACCAATGATATAGTTAAAACGGTGAGCGCCTTAATGAGCCGTGGTGTGGAATTTTTGAAAGTGCCTACATCTTATTATGATGATCTGACAGATCGGGTTGGTCATATTGATGAAGACCTGGAGCCACTTAAAGAATTAGGCATTTTGGTAGATCGTGACAACGAAGGTTATTTATTACAACTATTCAGCAAACCTGTTGAAGACAGGCCTACTTTATTTTTTGAGATCATTCAACGCAAAGGCGCTAAAAGTTTCGGTAAAGGAAATTTTAAAGCTTTGTTTGAAGCCATAGAAAGGGAACAGGAAGCGAGAGGTAATTTATAATCAATTTTAATTTATAAAACAAGCGGGAAACAACGCAAATATTAACATTAGTTTCCCGTTTCTGTATAACTTATACTATTATTTTTTTTTATTTCAGGCTATATTTACAAGGCTGATCACCTATCTTATAATAAACCATCAATACAGCCCGTTTTTATGATGTTAACTATGAATAGAATTCTGCTAATATTATTTACCAGCCTGATCTTTCAATCTATTTCTGCTCAAAAGGGTGGAACGGCATATACATCTGCATCCACATTTATTGATTATCAAAAAGCCTTTCCACGTGCCAGTGAGGCGATGAACCGGAGAGAAGATACCTTACAAAAGCAATTTGCTCAGAAAAAACTAAAATGGCCGGCCAATTTTATTTATATCAGGTCATTTAAATATGACAGTCAGTTGGAAATCTGGGTTAAGAACAATATCCAGGATACTTTTCAATTATTTAAAACTTACCGGGTTTGTGCACTTGCGGGTACATTAGGTCCCAAAAGAATAGAAGGTGATTACCAGGTACCAGAAGGTTTTTATTATATAAACGAATTCAATCCTAAGAGTTCGTATCATTTATCACTAGGTATCAATTACCCCAATTCATCAGACCGTATTTTAAGCGATGTTCAAAGACCCGGGGGTGATATTTATATTCATGGAAGTTGTGTAACAGTAGGTTGTATTCCGGTAACCGATCCACAAATTGAAGAAATTTATATTCTTTCGGCACATGCAAAAAACCAGGGACAGGATTTTATTCCCGTTCACATTTTCCCTATCCGGTTCACCGTAAAAAGAAGCCAGGATTATCTCAATAACCTGATGTTCAATAATCCCAGCCTTAAGCCTTTTACTGAAAAATTGAAAGAGGTATATAATTATTTTGAACGCTTCAGGCAACTGCCTGTAATTACCACGGATGATAAAGGCCAATATATGGTGCATACCATACATAAGGAAGTTATCAAAACAAAACTAACCAGGCCAAGTGTTGTTCATCGCCAAAGAACTATTACAGAACTGGCAGACGTAGTTCACCAATGGCCCGAATTTCCCGGCGGTGGAAAAGCTTTTTTGTCATACCTGGATAAAGTGGGGAAGGAAATGTCAGACCTGTTGCCTGCCAATATTACCAAAGCTCACGTGCAGGTTGAATTTATTGTAGATAAAGACGGGACGCCTACCAATTTTAAAGTTATAAACGGAGTGAATAATGATTTCAATGAAGATCTTATAACCCGCCTGGAAAAAATGCCTATCTGGAAACCTGCTATGTTGCATGATAAAGCCGTTGCAAAAAAAATGAAGCAAAGTTTTACAATTGAATTTTCAAGCAGCTTAACCCGCCATTAAAACCTGGACTACATCTTTAGTTTCCTGCCTTAATAAAATTGTACGTTCTTTAATGATATCATTAAGATGTGCTTCTTTGAAATGCCTTAAGGTAAGCAACTGTAATTCTCTGGTCACATTAACTTCGAACACTTCAGCCGATTCCAGAGATAGTTGCTCAATTTTTTCCTCATGATCATCCATCACACATAAAAAACTGATTGCCGTATTTTGGGTAAGATTTGGTGTTAGTTTGTGTTGCTTAAAAATTTGGTACAAGCGGGTAACATGCTCTTCACCTACAAAAGAAAAATCCCTGGTTCTGAATTCAATCATCACCTGGTTTTCTTTAAATACAATAACGGGTGGAAGATTTATTAATAGCTGCTTTTTTATCAATGTGCCGGGTAATGACGGGTCTAAAAATGATTTCACATACAAAGGAATCTGCTTATTTTGGAGAGGCTTGATGGTTTTTGGGTGAATGACCTGTGCACCATAATAAGCCATTTCAATTACTTCTACATAACTCAATTCCGGAATCAAAACAGCATCGGGAAATTTTTTAGGATCGGCATTCATAACACCAGGTACATCTTTCCAGATAATCAAATTTTCAGCATCCAGAATATTAGCAAATACAGCCGCACTAAAATCACTGCCTTCCCGTCCCAGGGTGGTGCTTTCATTATCAGAAGTTGCGCCAATAAAACCCTGCGTTATCACCAGGCTAGATGTTTCAAATTGGGGCCAGACGGTTTCATGAATATTCAGGGTGGTTTGTTGATAATCGATCATAGCATCCCGGAAATTATTGTCCGTCCGGAATATATCCCTTACATCCAGCCATTTGTTTTCAAGACCTGTTTCATTAAGATACGCACTTACAATAGCGGTGGATAATAATTCTCCAATACATACAACCTGGTCATAAAAATAATCAAAATGTTTAACCGGTTTATCATGCAGCAACCATTCAACTTCTGTAAAAAAATCAAGTAATACAGGTAATGGTTTTTTTAGCAATTCTGCCGCAATATCCAGATGCTTTCTTTTTATTTCATGGAACAGCGCAAGTGATTTATCCGTATCCTTTTCATAAAAAGCATGAACAACCAATTCCAGTTCATTGGTTGTTTTACCCATAGCGGATATAACCACCAGCGTTTTTTCATTTTTATATTGATAAAGGATTTGCGCTGCTTTTTTAATACGATCTACATTATTAACCGAAGCCCCACCAAATTTAAAAATCTGCATATCCTGTTTTTTAAGATGGCAAAGATAGGAGGCAGACCTTAAAACAAAGGACGTATGGCTTTGTTAACCTTCACGAATCATACACATCGTATAATATCATATGATCACTTAATTTATCTCCCCATATTAATAACTTACATTTGTCAGCAAAATTTACTTATCAAAATTGCTGATTTATGAATGGTTTTAACAGGAAAGTATTAACCTTAGATGAATTCACAATCCAGGGGCTGCGGGATTTTCCACAGGCTACAGGTGAATTAAGTGGCCTGTTGCGTGATATGGGCCTGGCGGCCAAAAGAGTTAATGTAGAAGTAAATAAGGCCGGCCTCGTTGATATTCTTGGGAATGCCAACAAAATAAATGTCCAGGGTGAAGACGTAATGAAGTTGGATGAATTTGCCAATAAACAGTTCATGGGCGCATTGCAACACGGTATCAGCTGCGCAGGTATCGGCAGCGAAGAATTGGATGATTTTGTTGCTTTTGATGATGAAGTAAGTATGAACTCAAAATATGTGTGCCTTTTTGATCCATTGGATGGCAGCGGTAATATAGACGTAAATGTTTCAATAGGAACTATTTTTAGTGTGTTCAGAAGGGTTAGTCCAAAAGGCACACCTGTTATTCTGGAGGATTTTATACAAAAGGGGCGTAGGCAGGTGGCAGCAGGATATATAGTTTACGGCTCATCAACCATGCTGGTTTACGCAACCCGCCGGGGTGTTAATGGATTTACACTTGATCCTTCGATAGGGGAATTCTGTTTAAGTCATCCCCAGCTTCAGTGCCCTGATGATGGCAGGATCTATTCCGTGAATCATGGCCATTTTTTCCGTTACGATGAAAAAGTGAGAGACTATATAAATATTTGCCAGAATAAAAATGCGTCTAACGGTGGGCCATATACGCAACGTTATATTAGCAGCATGGTTTCAGATGTTCACCGTAATTTGATTAAAGGCGGAATTTTTATGTATCCGGGAACTTCTGATAGACCCGGCGGCAAATTGAGATTAATGTATGAGAGTAATCCTTTCGCTTTTATTGTGGAAGTTGCAGGAGGAATTGCCACGGATGGTGTTCAGCCAATTCTTGATATTCAGCCAACAGAATTGCATCAGCGTACACCCATGTTTATCGGTAGCCGAAAAATGATGGAAGAATTAGAAAGCATAATTGGAAGTACAAAATAATTTCTGCATGGCCCCTGTGATCATATCGATTAAAGAACTGGTTAAAAATTATGGCCAGTTCAAAGCAGTAAAAGGGATAAGCTTCGATGTATTTGAAGGTGAGATCTTTGGTTTGCTGGGCCCAAATGGTGCTGGCAAGTCTACTACTCTGGAGATCATTGAAACGTTGCGGGAAAAAACCAGTGGAAAAGTTATTGTAAATGGATTTGATCTTGATAAACAACCCGGAGAAATTAAAAAGATCATTGGGGTACAATTACAATCAAGTGGATATTATCCCAACTTAAATCTTACCGAATTGATTGAATTGTTCAATGGCATGTACAATAAAAAAATGCCCCCGGTAGAATTGCTGGAACTGGTGAATTTGAAGGATAAAGCAAAGGCGAAATTTAAGGAATTAAGCGGTGGACAAAAACAAAGATTCTCAGTAGCCACTACGTTGATCAATGATCCCCGGATTGTTTTTTTGGATGAACCTACAACAGGCCTTGATCCACAGGCAAGACGTAATCTTTGGGAATTAATTAAAAAAATAAGAGATAAAGGCACTACTGTTATCCTGACTACACATTATATGGATGAAGCCGAAAAATTATGTGACCGGGTAGCAATCATCGATTCAGGAGAGATTATTGCTTTATCTACTCCGGATATGCTGATAGATGAGTTGGTAAATTCAGGTTTTGAAAGACCAAAGGAAATAAAAAAAGCAAATTTAGAAGATGTATTTATTCAGTTAACCGGTCACTCTTTACGAGAAGGATGAAATCAATTTGACAATTAGTCAATTTGAAAATGAATTTTTGGATAGGCAACATTGCCATTTAAAATAAATTAAAATGGTTTGTGAATCCAATAAAAAAACAATATCCATTTGAAAATAAATTTTTCATTTTAAATTTTGCATTTTAAATTAATAAATAATGGATTTCAGATATCCAATAGGAGAATATGAGCCACAACCTTTCTCGGAAGTATTAAAACAGCAATGGATAAGCGATATTCGCTTTCTTCCTGGAAATATTGAAAATGCGATTTTAAATCTCGATGCCAGTCAACTGGAAACATCTTATCGTGATGGTGGGTGGACATTACAGCAATTAGTGCATCATGTAGCAGATAGTCATATAAATGCCTATTGCCGCTTCAAACTTGCATTAACGGAAGATAACCCAATCATTAAACCATACGACCAGGATAAATGGGCTGAACTGCCTGATGTTAAAAATATCCCGGTTAATATTTCAGTTACACTTCTCTTTGCCTTACATAATCGCTGGGTTGAATTATTAGATCATCTTGAACAATCCGATTGGGAAAAAACGATTTTTCATCCTGAATATAAAAAGAAATCCACTCTTTGGTATTTGTTAGGCAGCTATGCATGGCATAGTCGCCATCATGTTGCTCAAATTCGCTCTCTACGTGAAAGAATGAACTGGAAATAAAAGTTCTTTTTATGAAAGATCCGCATTGGACAATATTAGATTCAACCTATTTACTTAAAGATACCTGGTTCAAAGTAAGAAAAGACACTTGCAGGAAGCCGGATGGAACCATAGTTTCGCCCTATTATGTTTATGAATTTCCAACATGGGTTACGGTGTTGGCTATAACCGGTGAGCAACAAGTTGTAATGGTAAAACAATATCGTCACGCCATCGGGGAAGTGAGCTTAGAAATTCCTGGTGGTTGTGTGGATGATACAGATGATAATCTTGAACATGCAGTAAGCCGGGAACTGATGGAAGAAACAGGCTATTCCTTTGATAAATATTATTACCTGGGCAAAACTTCGCCTAATCCATCAACCAATAGTAACTGGATGCACATGTTCCTGGCTACAGGTGGAGAAAAGGTTAGTGAACAGCAACTGGATGAACATGAGGAAATCGAAGTATTGTTATTCAGCATTGATGAATTGAAACAAATGATTAAGGAACAAAAGATCGTACAAGCTATGCATGTAACCTGCATACATTATGCATTGGAAAAACTGGATGAATTATCGATTTAAAAACGCCTTACCTCTGCAACCAAAAATACACTGCCACAAACCAGGATAAGATCTGATTCACCAGCATGGTTAAGCGCTTCTTTTAATGCATCATTTACATTTTCATAATGTTCTCCAATTAACTGAAATGTTGCAGCCTGCGTTTGTAATTGCTCCGCAGGCACTGCTCTTGGAACATGGGCCTGTGTAAAATAATATTTTGCACTGGCTGGTAATAAGGCCAGGATCTTATCGATCGCTTTATCAATTACCATTCCTAATATTATATGGACGCTGGTAGGTGCTATGATTTCAACCTGCTGCAGAACCATCTCAATTCCATCTTCGTTATGAGCAACATCAAGGATCACTAAGGGTTTTTCATGGATCACTTCCCAGCGACCATGTAACCCGGTAAGTTTACGAACATTTGCCAAAGCTTTAAGAACATAATCATTATCTAATCTCCATTCCATTTGGTTTAAAACAGATAGAGCCTGCAGAACGGTTAGTAAATTTTTTAATTGATAAATTCCCGGCAAGTCAATTTCATATTTAAAATGATCCGTATAATTTTTTTTAGCCACCTCCACTTCTAATGAATGGATGCTGTTGTGATAATCAACGATGTTGAATTGTTCCTGGGCGTAGTAGAGTGGAGCATTTTTTTCCTGGGCAAACTTTTCAAAAACCGCAGCGATATTTGGCACTGATTCACCTATAATAACCGGTGTATTTTCCTTTATAATTCCTGCTTTTTCACCCGCAATTTCTGCAGGTGTATTCCCTAATAATTGCATATGATCTTGTCCAATATTGGTAATGATGCTTAATACAGGTTGCAGAATATTCGTACTATCCAGCCTGCCTCCAAGCCCGGTTTCCACAATAGCAATATCAACTTTTTGCTGTGCAAAATATTCAAAGGTCATCGCAATAGAAATTTCGAAAAAGCTGGGAACCATTTCTTCGATCATCGGTTTCATATTCTCAACGAAATCAATTACACATTCTTCGGGTGCAGGTTCTCCATTCACTTTTAATCTTTCCCTGAAATCATATAAATGAGGTGATGTATGTAATCCTGTTTTATAACCAGCAGTTTGGAAAACGGCAGCCAGCATATGACTTACCGAACCTTTTCCATTGGTGCCGGCAATATGAATGCTTTTAAATTTTTTATGCGGATCACCCAAACTTTTGCAAAGACGGGTGATATTATCAAGGCCCGGCTTTAATGCAGGTGGCCCAATCCTGGAGAACATGGGTAAACGGGTATAGAGGTATTCTATAGTCTGCGCATAATTCATGGCGCAAAAATAAAAGGAAACAATTTGAGAATTGGAGAATTTGAAAATTTGAAAATGTCCCTCAAAATAAAATGTCCCAGTTACCAGGCAACTGGGACTTAATAATCTCTCAACCTTATATATGCCTATCCCTTTACTTTAAAATTAAATACAACGATTCCTTTTTGTCCAACATCTGAAGATCCCAGTTTTAACTGGAAAGCTTTACGTTGAGCAATATCAATCATAGAACGGTTATTGGTTGTACTGTTTTTTAAATTAAATACTGCTGCTGTAACTTTTCCATTGGCATCGGCAGTTACTTCCATGGCTACTTTTGCATTTTCATTAAAATCATCTTCAAATGATTGATCACTGATCTGCAATACCCGAACTCCGAAATTCTTTGGCGTTCCGGTATAATCTTTTCCTCCAGGTACACCACCTACACGACCCTGGTCACCTTGTCCACCTGCAACACCTTCGCCTGAGCCTGGTTTATATGTATCCGCACCATTTCCACCATTGCCATTACCACCGGTTGTACGTCCTAACACGGCTCTGGGTTTAGGCGGTGCCGGTGATACTACCGGTGAAGTTGTAGTATTTGTTTTAACCGTCCTGTTTTCATTATCTATTTTGGTTGCCGTTGAATTATTTGTTGCCGGTTGCCTGATAGCCGGTGCATCAACATTTCGATCATCTGTTTCAATTTGCTTGGCAGAATTTGCAATGGAACGAATGGGCGTTGGAGGGTTGTAAGCCAACTGTTGGGAAGGTGCTGGTTCACCTGGTAAAAGAGGTTGATCGTCTCCTGACCCTATATCTCCGCTGCCCAGATTGACTTCCAGGTATTCCATATCAGGTGCTGGAAGAATGACAGGAACCGGCCAACTAATTAATATCATTATTAATAACAATAATCCCCCGGTAAAAAGTGTAATAGCTGAAGCCTTTACATTTTTTTGTTTTTCAAATCCCTCTTGCATGTATATGGTATTAGTCATACAAATTTATTAAACGATTTTTAGCAGAGCCTATGAATGTTGTACACACATGTGATTAACGTTACAAATGACGGAATGATTGCATGAAAGTTTTTAAGTTTATTGTTAAAGCGTTTGTTTTTTAACGTTATATTCTCATAATAAAATAATTTTTACAAAAAAAAACCGCCTCCATTGAGGCGGTTTAATTTATAAATTAATCATATTAATATAAAACATCTAAAGCAATTTTATCATTAGTATTAAACGGCCTGTTTTGGCCTGAACCAATACATGCCAGCATGAATGAACCAGCATCAGGACCTGTAGGTGTACCAGCTATATGCACTGCACCAACTGTAGAAGCACCTTCATTGGTAGCAGAACCACCACAACTGTATGCCCTGTTCATATAATCCGTATGACGAAATCCAATACAATGTCCTACTTCATGCGCTAATATTGTAGCCAGGTAATTAATGAAAGTTGGAGTAGTGCCTTTACCTATATTTCGGGAATAAACAGTCACTTTGTTATATGGATTACCACCGCTTGGAAAGCCTGCGGAAGCAAGATAAGGTCCATTTCCATTTACAAATTGAATAGTTCCACCTGAAGCAACTACACTAAAGGTAAGTCCAATGGTTTCTGCATTATACCTATCGGCAACTTCCTGCAAAGCCTGCGAGTAACCTGCTTGTGAAGATAATTTAGAATGTAAACTCATGGTAATGTTGCGGGGTGTTCCGGTAACGAGGTTAGTAGTTCGGTACTGTTCTTCATTGGCAATGCGTAAAAAATTTCCACCAGGTTTGCTATTTAAAAATTCCGGGGTTAGAATAATATCACCTTCAACAAGGTAACCCTCTTCAACTTTTTTAACATCAGAAGTACCAAATCCGTGTTGGTGAACCTGGGCTAGAATGTCCTGTGATATGCTTTCATCCTCTACAACAGCAACGTCCTTTTTACAGCCCATAATGGTTAATGTAATTAGGGCACAAATGGCCAACATTTTTCTCATGCGTTAATGTTTTATTGTTATTGAAATGTTTTCATAGAAAAATTACGGTAAAAAATTGAATACTAACTTTTTTTTAACGAATTATTTTGGAGTTTAAACTTTTTTCCATATGTGTGGTAAAATTCCGTGGATGCTCAGGGTTATTTACTATTTTTAAGTTTACTCCTTATAAAGAATCTGTGAATCAACCCCTAAACTTACATCCCCGGATTAAAATTTTGATTAGCTGCCTGTTTTTACTTTCTGTTCTAAATTCAGTGCATGCCCAACCGGAAATTCCATCAAAATTATCACCGCTTATTACCAATATTTACAAAAACCATGATTCACTGCAACATCTTTCTTACCAGGTTTTGGTAACTGATAGTTTATCTTTTATATTATTTTTAGAAAGGAATAAAATACCGGTTCGTAATCTTCAATTTTACCAGTCAGCCAATATATTTTCTTTAGAACTGAATCCATCTGACATTAATAAACATCTTTTACAATCAGACATCGTTCGGTTTATAGAAAAAAAGAGAAAACCTGTTGAGGAAATGAATGTGAATGGGTTTGACCTGGGGGCTAATAAAATTTCCAAATTACATCATGAATATCCTTTATGGAATGGTAGCGGAATGATTGTATCTGTTAAGGAACAAAGACCTGATACTGCAGATATAGATTTCAGGGGGCGATATATTTCCACACCTCTTCAATCTTTATCGACTACTACTCATGCCACGTTGATGACAAATATGATTGCAGGCGGTGGAAATTCTTTTTATACCGGGAAAGGAGTAGCGTGGGGTAGCGCTATTACTTCATCTGACTTTAGTTCATTATTACCCGATCCCGATACATATTATCAGCAGTATAATATTTCGGTTCAAAATCATTCCTATGGTACAGGGGTAGAAAATTATTATGGAGCAGATGCAATGGCTTATGATATCAGTACCATTAATAACCCCGAACTAATTCATGTTTTCAGTGCTGGAAATATGGGCACAACGGCACCTTCAATAGGCATGTACCAGGATATTGAAGGATATGCTAATCTTACCGGTAGTTTTAAAATGGCTAAAAATATTTTAACCGTCGGAGCTATTGATCCATTTATTCAAATTCCATTACAAAGTTCACGTGGACCTGCATATGATGGTCGGATAAAGCCAGAACTTGTGGCATTTGGTGTAGATGGCAGTTCCGGATCAGCAGCAGTAGTTTCCGGAATATCTTTGATTTTGCAACAAGTCTATAAATCATTACACCAGGACAGCCTTCCATCTTCTGCATTGGTAAAGGCTGTTTTATTGAATAGCGCAGATGATATTGGTCCGCAACATCCTGATTTTATTTCCGGATATGGTAATGCGAATGGCTTTAAAGCAATACAATTATTGACAACCGGTAATTTCATTAAAGATAAATTGATTGAAGGTGAAGAAATGATTTACCCTTTACAGGTTCCCTATGGAATCAGGCAAATGAAACTTACATTGGTCTGGAATGATGTTCCTGCAGAAGTTAATTCTCCCAGGGCATTGGTTAACGACCTTGACCTTCAATTGAATGCTGGCGCACAAAGCTGGCAACCATGGGTATTAAATCATTTTCCGCGTAAAGATTCTTTGCAATTACCTGCAGAACGAAAAAGAGACAGTTTGAATAATGTAGAACAAATTACGTTGGACTTTCCTGAACCAGGTAATTATACATTTTCTGTAAAAGGGAAAAAAATACCCGGCTCCCCGCAAGAATTTTATCTGGCTTACCAGTTCGATACTGTGAATGTCTTCACCTGGCATTACCCGGTTTATCGTCAAAATATTTTTCCGGGAAATAATAATATTATCCGTTGGGAAAGTGGATTCGATAAAAATAAAACTGGCAAACTGGAATATAGTTTAAATGGGAGCGATTGGCAGTTGGTTAATTCAAATGTTGACCTTTCAAAAAGTTTTTATAATTGGCAGGCGTCAGATACTATTTCACTGGCACATTTGAGGATGCAAATTGATGGAATCATTTTCGTTTCCGACACCTTCACCATTTCAAAGGATATTAAATTATTAGTAGGATTTCATTGTAAGGATTCCGTTTTGCTTTATTGGGAAAATGTGGAAGAAGCCACAGGATACCAGATATATAGCCTTGAAAATAATTACCTGGAGCCTGTAATTATTACGAATGATACATCTATTGTAATTTCTAAATCCAATTATACTTCATTGCATTATTCCGTAGCACCAATAATTGGGTCTATGCCTGCAATAAAAAGTTTTACAATTAATTATACCCAGCAAGGTGTTGAATGTTATTTCCGGAGTTTTTTGGCTGGCATAATGGATGATGATATTCATTTGCAACTTTCATTGGGCAGTTTGTATAACATAATTACTATTGACTGGGAAAAATTGACACCGACGGGATACCAGGTAATGTACCGTGAACCTATTATCACCCAGACCTCTTTAAATTATATTGATGTCGCTCCAACTGGCGGCGTTAATATATATCGCGTAAAACTCACACTGAGAAACGGGCAAATAATATATAGTGATAGCATAACTATTTATTTTGCCGATGTAAACAAATACCGGGTTTATCCAAATCCAGTGGGCCAATATCAACCGGTACATATTATTTCCCGTGAAGCAGATATTGCTTCCATGCAGGTCTTCAATAGTATGGGCATTTTAATGTTGGAAAAAAGACTGGACGATGTTATCAATACTATTCCTGCAGGAATGCTTAGTAAAGGGTTATATATCATTCGCGTTATCAGCGATGATGGAATGATTACTCATTTAAAATTGGTGGTATTATAACTTCAGGTTATTTTATTTAAACATATCTGAAACCCATTGCATAGCCAGGCCACAAAGATATGCGCCATAAGTTCCTACGGCATATCCCAGCACTGCCAGTAATACACCAACCGGTGCCAAATATTTGTTGAAGGCTGCAGCAACAATAGGAGCGGAGGCTGCACCACCGATATTGGCCTGGCTGCCTACCGCTACAAAAAAGAATGGTGCCCGAATGATTTTTGCAACTACCAGCATAATGATGATATGAAAGGTAATCCACAAACCCCCGATAAGGAATAGTATAGGATTATTAAATATTGCCTTTAGGTCCATGTTCATACCAATGGTGGCTACCAGGAAATATAGAAATACCGAACCCATGTCAGAAGCACCAATGGCTTCAAGCTTACGTACACGGGTAAACGAAAGTATAACACCTAGTGTAGTGGCAATCACAACCAGCCAGAAAAAAGAACTGGTTAATGAATATTTTTCTGATCCGGGTACATTAGCTGCAAACCAGGGAGCAATGATATCGGCAAAAAAATGTGCAAAACCAGTAATACCAAATGCTATACCTCCCAGTATCATCCATTCCCTTGTACCTCTTTTTTGTTGTATGGAATTCAATTCCAGCGTTTCCATTTTTTGTTCTAATTCTTTTATTGCAGAATTATCCGCATTTAACCAGCGATTAATCTTTTCTCTCCTTTGTGAACCATATAACAAAATGCCCATCCAGATATTAGCTACCAAAACATCTACTGCAATCATTTGTCCAAACAATGGTTTACTGGCACCAAAAACTTCAAGCATAGCTGCCTGGTTTGCGCCACCACCAATCCAGCTTCCACCAATAGTAGATAAACCACGCCAGACTTCTTCGTCACCATACATCAGGGTATCGGGCGAAATTGATCCGACCAATGCAAGAACCAGCGGTCCACCCAGCATCACACCCAATGTACCGGCAAAGAACATGATCAGGGATTTACCACCTAATTTTCTAAGTGATGGAATATCCACGCTCATGGTTAAAAGGACTAAACTGGCAGGCAAAAAATAACGGGAAGCCACCGTATATAATCCGGAAGCTTCGCCAGAAATAATCCCAAACGTATTGAACAGGGCTGGTATAAAATAACAAAGCAGGATACTGGGAATGATCCGGTAAAATTTATTCCAAAATGAAATTTTAGATCCGGATGTATAAAAAATGAAAGCAAGAATTGCCATTAAAATTCCCAGAACAACAGCATCATTTGTGATCAGGGCGGTGTTAGTTTCGTTCATGCAAGTTTTTTAAGCGGCCAAGATATTAAAAGAAGTTTATAATGTTGATTGTACTCTTTGAGCAGGTAAGAAAATTATTGATATACAAGATAGGGCGGTGTGTCCGGAATTTATCCCGGACGTCCCGCAAAAAATCGGTAAATTAGGATATACATTCACACCTAAATATCAATGTATGAATACTTTAGAACGCATTGGCCATTGGGGTGATACACATCATCCATTATGGGTTGATTTTATCCGCATTTTTTTGGGCATCTTCCTGGTTATACAGGTATTCTCTTTTTAGAAAATACCAGTGCCATTATAAGTTTGGTTGGCAGCAGTCTTTCTTTTAGTCAATTTGCTTTGGTCTTGATCAGTCACTATGTTGTTTTTGCTCATATACTTGGGTGTATCCTGATAGCAATTGGTGTACTAACCAGGTTTGCCGCACTTATACAGATTCCTATTTTGCTAGGCGCTGTTATACTGGTAAATAATCCCGGAGAAATCATGAAACCCTATACTATCTGGCTGGTTTCATTATTGGTTCTTTTATTATTGATTTATTTTTTAATAGCGGGTAATGGCAGATTATCATTGAATTGGGAAGAAAAAACAAAAAATAAAACTTAAACCAGCCAGCATCAGTCAGTGGATTTAAGTTTTATATTTAAGTAACCGATTACTATTTTTTCTGCAGTTGGCGACGCAGTTTTTCTTCCACGCTTTTCAAAAGTGGAAGCCAGTGATCCCCGGTATCAGAAGCAAATACATCCGGGCCGGGAATACCAACGCGCATACTTACACTCTTATTATTAGTTGGTTGATTTGCTTCAATATTTAAATAAACATCTACCCAATTTATTTTTGTAACATGCCTTTGTAGTTTATCAATCGTGTTTCTTACTTCCTGCTGTATATCGTCCTGGATAGTAAAATCAACGGCCTGTACATCTACTTTTATTCCCTGGTAATTTTCTGTGTAGTTCATTTTCCCGATTTATTAATTAATACATTTTTGTGTTCAATATTGTTTGGTATTATTTGTTCTTAAAAAAATCGAACCAGCAGGCAACCATTTCCTTCATTCGTCCGATTAAATCCTTTTAATTATGTAACTTCCTTTTCCTGCTCTTCTTTCCCTTTGAACAATCAAAATAATTAATGAAAACTACTACGTTTTATTTTTTAATCTTCTAAATGATTGATCATGAAAAAATTTTTTTTTCTTGCATTTTTGCTGGTTTGTTCACTTTATTTCTTTTCCTGTCAAAAGGCTGAACTCCCGGTTCAGACTAATGAAACGAATTTCCTCGACATTCCTATGGCACGGAATGGCGGTGGCCCCTATGTTCTGAATATGTTAGTTCACCTGAGTGGTGAAAATGAAGTGCCAGCAGTCAATACAACTGCCAAAGGCCGGGTGCTTTTAAGATTAACTTCAGACAGAACCCTTTATTCAAAAATTATGGTTGATCATTTGGAAGAAGGGGATGCTTTGCGTGTTGCCCATGTACATCTCGGTGCCACTGGAGTTAATGGACCGGTTCGAATCTTCCTGGCTCATACTGCTGATGATTTTGGTAAAAATATGGTACAAACGTTAACTCCCGAACAGTATGATTTGTTACTGCATGATGAAGTTTATGCCAATGTACATTCAAATTTTTATCCACCAGGAATAGTTAGGGGACAAATCAGGTAAGCTGAATAATTGATTACTTTTTTATAAATGCCTAATCAGGTTTTTCATAAACAAACCTGACCATGGCATTTTTTTGCTCATCCGAGGTAAGATAAAGCTGGTAACGTTTTTTGCCTGCTGTAACAATCATCAAGGCAGTATTAGGAGGAATGGTTCCAAGGTTTTGTCCTACCATAACAATTTCCTGTTCCATTTTTTGTGTATCAATACGAACATAAACGGTAATGGGAACGGTAGTTAAACCTTGGTTTGAAACAATAACCTGGTTATTGGCAAACACGGAAATAGTGTCTCCATCGATAATCCCGTTATCATAAAAATCCAGGCGAATATTACCGGTATCAACTTTAATTTCTCTTACCAATTCATTTTTACGGTTGGTCAAGGAGCCAGGTAAAGCATTTTTATTTTCGATTTCTTTAAAAGCGGATTCTTTGATGCGTTTTAAAACAATAGTGCCAGGTGGACACACGCCAGCATTATTGATCATTTGGCCGCCCATTGTGCCACTCAAAGTTTCAGATGTTTCTTCCTTTTTATAAACCAATGCATATTTTTTAATGCAGGGAACACAATCAGGAGGTACATGGTAAGTGAGTATTTTAATTTCGTTGATGGAAAGCACCATTCCTTTATTATCATAACTTCCATCAAATTCTTCTTTTACATAATTCTGCAGGTCAGAGTAATGATAAGATACTCCACTGATATGCTGTTTTTCGTCAATATTGATTTGTAACTCCAGGTTATAAACCCTGAAACATCCGCCCGGACTTATTGTTAATGTTCCCTTCCATATACCATTTAATTCCTGGGTGGAAGCAGGAAAACAGGCAAACAGCAGCATTAAAAAGCAGATAAACCGAAGCATAATTATTGAAAATAGAAAAAAAGCTGTTTGGTGAATTTAAAATTATGCAAACGGTAATGCTTATGGTTTTCGATAAATAAATCGAACCAACGCATTTTTTTGATCGGTTGATGTAATATTTACCTGGAATCGTTGATCACCTGCCTGAACGATCATTAAAGAAGTATTGGGAGGAATGCGTCCCAGGTTTTCAGCTACCATTATTAATTCATTTTCTTCATTCTCATCTTCCAGGTTTAGTGTGATGGTTAATGGAACGGTTGATAGTCGCTTTCTATCCAAAACCAATTTATTATTAAAGTAAACGGAAACGGTATCATCATCAATTTCTCCATTATCATAAAGCCTTATTATTACCTTTTTGGTATTTACTTCAAAGGTTCGTGTCAATTCATTTGACCTGGTCTTTAAAATAGGCGGTGCAGGTGTTATTTCTTTTTCCTTCGGTTTTGATTCAGGGAATTCAATCTTTTTTTCTTCTGGTTTTTTATCCAGCACTTCAGATTCAGGTGGGATCGTTGTCTTAGGCGTTTCCTTTTTAGATTCCGGTTTTTTCTCCGATTCTTTAGGCGTGGTTTTAGGTGTTGATTTTCGGGGCTGATCTCTTAAAAAAGGTTCCACATAAAAATCACTATTATGCACTCTTCTTAAAAAAACTTTTCCACCACCGCAATCGCCCCATTGGCCATTAAGACGGGGGTTCATCCTGTTTTCTGATTTCCCCAGGTAATTTCCTTCCAGGAATTCTTCAGGGCCAGACTTTACATAAGAGAGATTATAATTCATGATACAGGTACCGCCACCAGTTGTACTCTTTACTTCCACAGTTCGGTTTTCCTGGATTTGAAATTGTTTTTCAGATTTTATGTATCTGCCAGTCATATTTGCTTTACCATAAAAACGTACATCAAGGTAAGAATAAGAAACACCAGTTACAGTTAATGATTTATTTTGGACAATCTGGAACTCCAGTTTATAATTGTCCCCACTTTCGGTGATGAAATACCCACGCCAAATACCTGAAAGATCCTGACCTGATGCAGAATATTGGTAGAGAAAGAAAATACTGGAAAGCAATAATATCCTGGGTAAAAGTCTAACCATAGAAGCGTGAAATTACCAAATTTGTTTTTATCGAAGCCGTTGATTCAACAAGAGTTTGTTAATTTTGCCGGCCTTAATAGCCATTCTTTAGAGAATGGCAATACTTAAGTATTTTTTCAAAATCACAAACAAACAAATGATCAATATTACATTACCGGATGGTGCGGTGCGGAAGTATGAAAATGGAGTGTCTGCTTTCGATATTGCAAAAAGCATTTCGGAAGGCTTGGCAAGAAAGATCATTGCCGCACAGGTGAATGGAGAGGTTTGGGACATTAGCAGGCCAATACAAAATGATGCTTCATTAAAACTGCTCACTTTTATTGACAATGAAGGGCGTACTACATTTTGGCATTCATCAGCACACCTTATGGCTGAAGCGGTTGAACAACTTTATCCAGGGGTAAAATTCTGGGTTGGCCCTGCTGTGGATAATGGTTTTTATTATGATATGGACCTCGGGGATCACAAACTGGCTGAAGAGGATTTGCAGGCATTGGAAAAAAAGATGAATGAACTGGCCCGCCAAAATAACAAGTTTGAAAGAAAGGAAATAAGGAAAGAGGAAGCCATAAATTATTTTACTGAAAAAGGAGATCAGTATAAATTGGATCTTTTACAAAATCTGCAGGATGGAGAAATTACATTTTATAGCCAGGGAAGTTTTACCGATCTCTGTCGAGGTCCGCATATTCCACACACTGGTTTAATTAAAGCAATCAAACTAACCAATATAGCCGGCGCATATTGGAAAGGTGATGAAAAGAATAAACAACTCATCAGGGTTTATGGTGTCACATTTCCATCTCAGAAAGAAATGGATGAACACCTCGCTATGCTGGAAGAAGCTAAAAAAAGAGATCATCGGAAGTTGGGTAAAGAGCTGGGCATTTATACCATGGATGATGATGTAGGTCCGGGACTGCCTTTATGGTTGCCCAATGGTACCATAATAATTGAAGAATTGGAAAAACTTGCCAAAGAAACAGAAACAGATGGTGGCTATAAAAGAGTGGTAACACCACATATTGCCAAAGAAAATCTTTATCTCACCAGCGGTCACCTTCCTTATTATGAGGATAGTATGTACCCACCTATGGAATTAGAAGGTGTTAAATATTACCTGAAGGCAATGAACTGCCCGCATCACCACAAAATATTTGCGGCTGAGCCTAAGAGTTATAAGGACTTACCATTCCGGTTGGCTGAATACGGTACTTGTTACCGTTATGAACAAAGCGGTGAATTATTTGGATTGATGCGTGTTCGTTGCCTGCATATGAATGATGCACATATTTATTGCACCAAAGAACAATTCTATGAAGAGTTCAAAGCGGTAAATGATATGTACCGAAAATATTTTAAGATTTTTGGGATTGATAAATACGTGATGCGACTGAGCCTTCATGATCCTGCGAAACGGGGAAAGAAATATGTTGATGAACCTGAATTATGGAAAGAAACCGAACTGTTGGTTCGCGATGTTTTAATTAAAACAGAAACGCCTTTTGTTGAAGTGCAGGATGAAGCTGCTTTTTACGGACCCAAGATTGATGTACAAATTTGGAGCGCTATTGGCCGGGAATTTACATTGGCAACAAACCAGGTAGATTTTGCCCAGGGTCGCAGTTTTAACCTGAGTTACACCACTGCCAATAACCAATCCGATACTCCGCTGATCATTCACCGGGCACCATTAGGTACACATGAAAGGTTCATTGGATTTTTGTTGGAACACTATGCAGGAAAGTTTCCTGTTTGGCTGGCCCCGGTACAGGTAAAGTTGTTGCCCATCAGCGACAAATATTTGGACTATGCCAAAACAATTTTGCAAAAGTTGAAAAAAGCTGATATTCGTGCAGAGATTGATGATCGCAACGAAAAGATTGGCAAGAAGATACGCGATACCGAAATGTTGAAAGTACCTTATATGCTGGTAGTTGGTGAAAAGGAAATGAATGAAGAAAAAGTTGCAGTAAGGAGACAGGGCAAAGGAGTCACCGGGGTACAATTTGTTGAAGAATTTATAAATGCTACCAGGAATGAGATTATGGAAAGGAAAGATTAATTCAATATATTTAAACAAATAAAAAATTGCCTGAAAGGGGCAGGATTTCACGAAAAAACAATAAATGGCATTACAAAAACAAGGATTCAGGGGCTACAAAGGAAGATTTCCCCAAAAGAAAGAAGCAGAGCATCGTATAAATCATCTTATCAGGGTACCCCAGGTACGATTAGTGGGTGAAAATGTTGAAATCGGTGTTTACCCAACAGCAGAAGCATATAAAATGGCTCAGGATATGGAGCTTGACCTGGTAGAAATTTCGCCCCAGGGTGATCCTCCGGTTTGCCGAATCATTGACTATAATAAATTTCTATACGACAAGAAGCGGAAGGAAAAAGAGATGAAGGCGAAAGCCAAAACATCTGAAATCAAGGAAATCCGTTTTACACCTAATACGGATGATCATGATTTTGATTTTAAGGCCAAACATGCGGTTAACTTTTTAAAAGATGGCAATAAAGTTAAAGCCTATGTACAGTTTAAAGGAAGGGCCATCCAGTTTAAAGACAGGGGAGAATTACTGTTATTAAAATTCGCCGAAAGATTAGCAGAAAATGGTGTTCTTGAAAGTATGCCAAAAATGGAGGGAAGAAGAATGCTGGCTATGTTTGCCCCTAAAACCAAAAAGAAAGAGAAAAAAGAAAAACCGGAAAAAAATAATAATAACGAATAAATGGAAAACAGGAGCTGGTCTCCTGTTTTTTTTTAATGGGTTGAAAGCTGTATCCTGCTTAATTTTCTTTGGAAACAAAAATTTAAAATTTCCTCCTCCAAGGCTTTTTTTTACTTTCGCCCGTTATACGGTGTTTTTTCTTACATATAAAAAAAGATCAATAAACTAAGTTTTATCCTTAAAAATTATATTGAATGAAAGTTGATTTTTTCCTGCGTTTCCATACAAAAGTCAATCAAATCTTATATATCACTGGAAATCACTCATTACTGGGTGAATACGAAATGGAGCAAGCCTTGCAAATGAATTATTATAACAATGATTTCTGGCAGGCAAGCATCGAGATAGATGAAAAGAAAACGCCCCAGTTGCGATATAAGTACCTGTTGAAAAATGCAGGCGGCGAGTGGATCCCGGAAAATGAAAATACACGAATCATAAATAATCCAAAATCAGCCGCTAGAGATTTAGCGCTGATAGATACCTGGAACCATGCAGGCGACTTTGAAAATGCTTTTTATACAGCTCCCTTTAAAGAGATCTTTCTTTATCGAAAAGAAACAAGACCCCGCCTGCCAAAAGATTTTAATTACCAGTTTAGGGTTAAAGCTCCATTATTAAAAAAAGATGAAACCGTTTGTATTTCGGGTGGTTCAGCAGCATTAGGGAACTGGGCAAAAGATAATATTCAATTATTACAACCAGTAGGAAATTGGTTTGAGATCAGTCTTCAAATAGAAAAAGATCAACAGCCCTTTGAATATAAATATGGCGTTTACAATACCAAAACAAAAACCTTTGTCCGGTTCGAAGCTGGAGCAAACCGGCAATTGCCGGTAGGTTTATCAAATAATCCTTTAAAAATATTTCACGATGGGTTTATTTATTTTCCAAACAATACCTGGCATGGTGCAGGTGTTGCCATTCCTGTTTTCAGTTTACGCAGCAAGAAAAGTTTTGGTACCGGGGAATTCAACGATTTAACATTATTGGTAGACTGGGCTAAAAACACTGGGTTGAAAATGATCCAGTTATTGCCGGTGAATGATACGATTGCAACAAATACTTATACAGATTCATATCCCTATGCATCCATTTCCGCATTCGCTTTGCACCCGCTTTATGTAAACCTTGAAAAAGTTGCCGGTCGCAAACATGCATCACATATCAATTCTTTAAAAAGAAAGCAAAAGCAACTGAATGAATTGCCGGAAATGGATTACGAAGAAGTGATCAAATATAAACTGCAGGTTTTACAGGAGTTGTATGAACTGGATGGGAAAGAAGTGTTGAACAGTGATGGTTTTGATTCTTTCTTTGAAAAAAATAATCACTGGCTGGTTCCATATGCAGCATTCAGTTACCTGCGTGATAAAAATAAAACTTCCCATTACAGTCACTGGAACACCAATGCGGTTTATGATAAATCGGAAATCGCCAAATTAACCAGCAAAAAATCAAAGCCCTATAAGAGCATTGCATTTCACTACTTTACCCAATATCATTTGCATTTGCAATTAAAAGATGCAGCTGATTACGCACACAAAAATGGCATAGCCTTAAAAGGTGATATTCCTATTGGGATTTACCGGTATGGCGTTGATGCATGGATGGATCCGGATCTTTACCATATGGATCAACAGGCTGGCGCACCGCCGGATGACTTTGCTGTAAAAGGACAAAACTGGGGCTTCCCAACTTACAACTGGCAAAAAATGCAACAGGATGGTTTTGCATGGTGGCGCAAGCGGTTTGAACAAATGAGCGAATATTTTTCAGCTTTCCGTATTGACCATATCCTGGGATTCTTCCGCATCTGGAGTATTCCACGCCATGCAGTTGAAGGTATTATGGGACATTTTGTTCCGGCCATTCCGCTGCATTTATCAGAATTGAATGATCATGGAATACATACGGATCTTAAAAGATTTTACAAACCTTTTATTACAGAAGAAATCATTAATGAAATCTTTGGCACCAACGCCGAACAGGTGTTGACATCCTTTGTTGTGCCCAACGACTGGGGTAGCTACAACCTGGAATATCAATTTGAAACACAGCTCCAGGTCGAAAATTATTTTTCGACAATGGAACCCTCGGAAGAAAATAAAAAATTAAAACAAGGTTTGTTCGACCTGATCTCGAATGTAATCTTGTTGCCTGAAACAAATGAAGGAGAATCCCAATATCATTTCCGCTTCGGCATGGAGAATACAACTTCCTTTCGCTACCTGGATGATCATGCCAAAGGGGTGCTTAAATATTTATACAATAATTATTTTTATCATCGCCAGGATGATTTTTGGAAAAAAGAAGCCATGCATAAATTGCCTTGTCTGAAGCAGGCGACCAATATGCTGATTTGTGGTGAAGATCTTGGTATGGTTCCACATTCCGTTCCGGAGGTAATGAAACAGTTAGGCATTTTGAGTCTTGAAATTCAACGAATGCCCAAGGATGCCAAAAAACTTTTCTTTCATCCTGATGATGCACCATATCTTTCTGTTGTTACACCTTCCACTCATGACATGAGCACTATCCGCGGATGGTGGGAAGAAGATCGTGCAAAAACCCAGCATTTCTTTAATAATGAATTAGGTCAACATGGTGAAGCGCCCTATTTCTGTGAGCCTTGGATCAATAAAGCGATTGTATTGCAACATTTATATTCACCAGCCATGTGGAGTATTTTCCAATTACAGGATTTGTTGGGAATAGATGGAGAACTGCGCAGGGCGCATCCTGCAGATGAAAGGATCAATGTGCCTGCTGATCCAAAACATTACTGGCGTTTTCGCATGCATATTCCATTAGAACAATTACTAAAAGAAAAATCTTTTAACCAGGAGCTGTCAGGATATATTGAGGATAGTGGGAGGGGTTAGTTAAGTAGTTGATAAGTTGAGAGGTTGATGAGGTAATAAGGAATTAAGGAATTAGGAAATTAGGAATTTGGAATTGGGCTTATGCTAGTGTGATATTTATTAATTCAGTTATGCATTACCGTTAGTTGGTTGATAAGTTGAGAGGTTGATTAGTTAATAAGGAATTGGGAAATTGGGAATTTGAAATTGGGCTAAAAGTATTTGATTGGTTGATTTGTTTATTGGTTCTCCTTCTTTAATCTCAGGGTGGAATTAGGAATTGGTGTATCAGGAATTGAAATTAAATTAACCCCTTAACCCTTTAAACATTTCAACCTTTAACCTTAAATACAATAAAGATCTAAACCCTATGCGCTAAACGCTAAACACAACTGCTGAATCCTAAACATCTAAAAATGAAAATAAACTACCGCTCATTTTCATTGCCGTTTAAATATCCTTTTACCATTTCAAAAGGAACCAAAACGCACCAGCCTACACTGATCGTCGAACTGGAACATTTTGGCATTAAAGGATATGGAGAAGCGCCAGCCATCAGCTATTATAATATCCCGGTTGAAAAAATGATCGCCGACCTGGAGCAGAAAAAAATATTTGCTGAAAAATTCGCTTTCACTGAGCCTGATCGTTATTGGCATTACCTGCATCATCTTTTTCCACAAAATCACTTTTTGGTTTGCGCACTCGATATAGCCGCATGGGACATGTATGGCAAATTAAAAGGGAAGCCTTTATACAAATTTTGGAAAGAAGCTTTTAACGACGACATGGTTACAGATTATACCATCGGCATTGACACCATTGAAAAAATGGTTGAAAAAATGAAGGAGAAACCCTGGCCAATTTACAAGATCAAATTAGGTACAGACCAGGATATTGAAATTGTGACCGCATTACGAAAGCAAACTGATGCACGATTTCGGATTGATGCTAATGCGGCTTGGACGGCTGATGAAGCACTGGAAAAAATCCCCCGGTTAAAAGACCTGGGGGTGGAACTAATTGAACAACCTTTGGCCAAAGATGATTGGGAAGGAATGAAAAAATTATATGAACACTCACCATTGCCTTTGATTGCCGATGAAAGTTGTGTGTATGAACAGGATGTAGAAAAATGTTTCCACCATTTTCATGGAATCAATATTAAATTAACCAAATGCAGTGGTATAACACCTGCATTGAGAATGATCACCAAAGCAAGAGAATTAGATATGAAAGTGATGGTGGGTTGTATGAATGAATCCACTGTTGGTTCTGCCGCTATTGTTCACCTGATGCCACTGATCGATTATGTGGACGTAGATGGGCCATTATTATTAAGCCAGGATCTGGCATCCGGTTTCACATATCAGGAAGGGCATATTCATCCATCCACAGAAAATGGACTTGGTATTAAGATGTTGGAAAATATTGGTTGATAATATTCGTTATTTAAACCTGGAAAGATATTTGAAACCACTTCTCCAGTTTTTTATTTAAACCTTTTGCTTTTGAGATCTGATATCCCACATATCCTTATATTATTTTTATTATTACCAACCAGTTTATTAGCCCAGATACAAACTGAAAAATTGAGTGTAAGTGTTTTTGGCGGGTTGATTAACTACCAGGGCGACCTGAATCCAAATAGTTTTACAGTAAATCGCTCCAAATCAGCTTTTGGATTAATTGCAAGATTAAAATTTCATCCTCATTTAACCTGGCGTACCGGCGTTGCAACCGGCGAAATACAGGCGGCGGACCGTTATAACCGGGATTACCTGAAACCAAGAAACCTGAGTTTCAATACCCGTTTAAAAGAAGTACACACCGGATTGGAAATTTCGCTTACAGACCTGGAAACAAAAAAATTCGCCCCTTATATTTATGGAGGTGGTGCCATTTTTCATTTCAATCCGTGGACCATCGATCAGCAGGGAAATAAAGTTTATTTCCAGCCACTTGGCACTGAAGGACAGGGTTTACCCGAATATCCATCCAAACAAAAATATAAGCTTACACAGTTTGCATTTGCTTTCGGTGGCGGTTTTAGATATGCCGTAAGTGATCATTTCAATATCGGGTTTGAACTAAACCAGCGTAAAACTTTTACAGATTACCTGGATGATGTCAGTACTACGTATGCCGATCAGCAGGTTTTGTTGAATGGAAACGGGCCAAAAGCTGTGGAACTGGCTTTCAGGGGAGATGAATTACCCGGCAATGCTAACTATCCATCTGATAAAGAAATCCGTGGCACACCTACCGAAAAAGATTGGTATTATTTTATTGGGTTGCATATGGAAGTAAAGTGGAGTGGTATCCGATCGATGTTTAATCACTTAACGGATGCTAATACACGGAGTTACAATACTAAATGTCCCCGCTGGTAAAAATCCATCATAATTCTTCTATTACTGCGGGTGTTTAATGACAGGTTTTTTACATTAATGCATGAAATTTCATTTACTGTCTGACAAATCAGATTGGAGGATTGCCGGAGTTAAGTTTCTTTCCATTAAAAATTAGCGTCGTAATTTTATGGCTTAGGCCTCATATTTGCAATTACCTAGCAAAAATCTCAGTTTCATGAAGTCAGCTGCAATTGTATCCGCATTTTTGGTTCTTACCCTGGCTACTTCTGCTCAGAATTTACATATTGGTGCATATGGTGGATTGGCCAATTACCAGGGTGATCTGGTTGATAAAGTTTTTGATATCAAGCAAACCAATGGTGCTATCGGACTTACTGCCCATTACGAAATAACAGATAAATTTCTGTTACGTGCCGCTTACACTTATGCCAAAGTGAATGGTGCTGATTTTTATAATGAAGACAGCTCATTAAAAGCCCGAAACCTTAGTTTCGAATCCACCATTTCTGAATTTAGTGTTGTTGGCGAATACTATTTCTTTAATTTATATGAACGCCGGCTATCGCCTTATATCTTTGGTGGAGCAGCCGTTTTTCATTTTAGTCCATATACTTACGATACAAAAGGGGAGCATGTTCACTTGCAGGATTTAAGTACGGAAGGCCAGGGTTTACCCGGTTACAAAAAGCCATATAAACTAACGCAATTGGCTATTCCATTTGGCGGAGGCTTACGGTTTGCCTTAAACGATAATGTTCGCATTGGTGCTGAACTTGGTTTAAGAAAATTATTTACCGATTACCTGGACGATGTAAGTACCAATTATGCTGATGAAGCTGAGTTACTTGCCTTTAAAGGTCCCCAGGCTGTTGATCTTGCTTATCGAGGTGATGAAGTGCAATTTGGAAATCCCACTTACCCTGCCGGTGGTTCACAAAGAGGTGGCGCTAAATTAAAAGACTGGTATTATTTTACCGGCATAAATATCTCTTTGCGCCTGGGAAGTAAAGGAGGCGGTGGAGGTTTTGGAAACAAACGCAGCTTCGGATGTCCTACTAATCCAATGTAAATAAATAAATAAATGTGCTGCCCTGACTAAGCGTCCAATAATTTTTATGGAATTGAATGTACAGTATGTAAATACGCCAATTTTTAAATTTCTTCATCATAGTAATACCTGCAGTTTATAAGATTTAATTTAAAATCAATCTTACGAAAATCTATTAAAAGTATATTGCATACTAATTATTGATTCTTAAGGTATGCGTTTAAAATTAATCTTAATTACCATTTTTACTGTCAATGCAATTGGTAGTGTAAATGCCCAGGATAGAATTCCGTCCTCTTATTCCAATTTGGCCTGGGATGCAAAAGGATTGTATTACCTCGAAGACAGTGTTCGCTATTATTCAGATACAACCTCTGCAAGATATACATTGAAACAAATGCTTGGTAATCCAAAAGGTACCAGCACCGGTGTAGAAATGAATTTTAAAAACATTGAAGGCACTATCACTTACGGACTCATTCCATATGGGCAGGCCCCACATCCATTACCGGTTTATCGTGTTACAAGGAGGCTTGCTAATGGTATGGCAAATATCAATATTATAACAGATTTCAGAGATCCTTTTGATATGGTGGGCTGGCAACAAAGCGGGCAATTATCAATAGGTTACCGGCTTACAAATCAAGCAGGATTAATATTGTTTGATGGTGTTATCAGTGTTACAGGTAAAGGTCCTTTTGAAATAGTGCCAGCAATTTATGAAGGTCCTTATGTTAATAATATAACATCCGGTGAAGCAGTCATTTGGTTTGAAACATCCATGCCGGTTAAAGCAAGTATACAAGTTGATCATAAATTAATGCAGGATTCAGTATCCCTGACACATCATGAATTTAAAATTACCGGGTTACAGCCAGAGAAAAAATATGATTACACAGTTAATTATGGGCCATTAAAACAAACCTATTCTTTTACAACAGCACCTTTGCCCGGCAGCCGCAAATCTTTTGTATTTGCTTATACCAGTGATAGTCGTCATGCTTTAGGTGGCGGTGAAAGAATGGTATATGGGACGAATGCATATATCATGAAAAAGATAGGTGCTGTGGCCGTTCAGCAAAAAGCTGCCTTTATGCAGTTTACTGGCGATATGATCAATGGCTATTTGACTAATAAGGAAGAACAATTGCTGCAATATACTAATTGGAAAAATTCACTAGCACCGTTCTGGCACTATATGCCAGTTTATGTTGGCCAGGGAAATCATGAAGCATTGGGACATATTTTTAAAGATTCGTCAGGAGCAACAGTTGCTTTTATTGACCGCTTTCCTTATGATACGGAATCTGCCGAAGCCTTGATGCAGGAGGCTTTTGTAAACCCGTTAAATGGACCTGATAGTGAGGATGGCAATAAATATGATATCGATAAAAAAAATAAAGATTTTCCTTCCTATAAAGAAACTGTGTTTTATTACACATATGATAATGTAGCTATGATCGTTTTAAATGCTGATTACTGGTATGCACCTTCCATATCTAGGAATGCAGGTACCAGTGGTAATCTGCATGGTTATTTAATGGATAACCAGATTAGGTGGTTAGAACAAACCATCAAAAAATTAGAAGGTGATAATGCTATTGATCATATTTTTTTAACGCAGCATACACCCATCTTTCCAAATGGAGGACATGTAGGGGATGATATGTGGTATAATGGCAATAATGATAAGCGACCATATATATCAGGCAAACCGGTAGATAAAGGGATTATTGAAAGAAGAGATGAATACCTTGATATTTTAATTAATAAAAGTAAAAAAGTAGTAGCCGTACTTACAGGTGATGAGCATAATTACAACAGGCTTGAATTAACAAGCGAAGTAAAAATTTATCCGGAAAACTGGAAAGGAAAGAAGATAAAAATATCAAGACCCATTTTTCAAATTAATAATGGTGCCGCTGGTGCACCTTATTATGCGCAGGAGCAGGCCCCATGGAGTCCGCACACCAAAGCTTTTAGTGTACAGAATGCAATATGTTTATTTTATGTAAATGGGAAAGAGATCATAATGAAAGTTGTAAACCCAGATACATTAAATGATATCGATGAAATTAAACTGAGATAAATTCGGGAACAGAACCAGGCATTGTTCAACCCATATTCTTTTGAAACTTATAACCTGTCAATGGAGATGATTATCCCTCGTTCAATATAAATGAAGAATTCTTATATTTCCTAAAATTAGCTGTATGCGATATATACCCGGATACTTGATACTCTTTTCACTTTTCTTCATCTCTTCCTGTTCTCAAAATTCTAACGCTGATATTATTTATGTTAATGCAAAGATCTGGACTGGCGACAGTACCAATTCCCGTGCAACTTCTATTGCCATCAAAGACAGTCTCATTGTTTTTGTCGGAACTGATTATGAACCTTATAAAGGAACTGATACAGAGGTAATTGACCTGGATGGAAAAATGATTGTCCCGGGTTTCATTGACAACCATACACATTTTTTAGCCGGCGGTTATCAATTGGCCGCTGTAAATCTTCGCAATGCACAAACACCTGCTGCATTTATTAATACATTAAAAGAATATGTTAGTTCGGTTAATGATGACCGTTGGATACAGGGTGGTGACTGGGATCATGAAGCATGGGGTGGGGAACTGCCCCGCAAAGAATGGATCGACAGTGTGACCAGCGATCAACCTGTATATGTAAACCGCTATGACGGACATATGGTTTTGGTTAATTCATTTGTATTAAACAAGGCAGGCATTACTAAGAATACACCAGATCCTGAAGGTGGAGAGATCATCCGGGATTCAAAAACAGGCGAACCTACCGGTATATTAAAAGATGAAGCAATGGGTTTGGTTTCACGATTTATTCCGGATGCATCTGAAAAAGAATTGGACGAATCTTTACAAAGAGCAATACAGCACGCATGGGAAAACGGGGTGACACAAGTTTTTGATATGGGCGGATATGGAGGCTGGACTGATTTAAATACATATCGAAGAGCGCATGCAAATGATCAGCTGAATCTCAGAATATACGCTCATGTACCAATCAGGACCTGGCAAAAATTAGATTCGCTGGTTAAAAATGATGGTCGCGGAGATGATATGCTTCGCTGGGGTGGTTTAAAAGGATTTGTTGATGGATCATTGGGATCAACTACTGCCTGGTTCTTTGAACCCTATCTGGATGAGCCTTCATCCCGCGGTCTGTTGGTTACGGATACCACATTATTACGTCGATGGGTAGTCGCGGCAGATTCGGCAGGGCTGCATATTGCAACGCATGCAATAGGCGACCAGGCTATTAATTGGTTATTGAATGTTTATGAAGAATCGCAAAACAAAACAAAAAGAGATCATCGTTCACGGATAGAACATGCCCAGCATATTCATCAAAAAGATTTGGCAAGATTCGCTTCTTTGCAGGTAATACCGGCCATGCAACCTTATCATGCAATAGATGATGGCAGGTGGGCCTATAAACGTTTAGATGATGAAAGATTAAAAGGCACGTATGCATTTGGCTCTTTGTTGAATGCGAATGCAATGCTCACTTTTGGTTCCGATTGGTCGGTGGCGCCGCTTGAACCTATTACAGGAATTTATGCAGCAGTAACGCGAAGAACGTTAGATGATAAAAATCCAAATGGCTGGTATCCCGAACAAAAAATTACAGTGGAACAGGCATTGAAATGCTATACGGTTAACAATGCTTATGCAGGTTTCCATGAAAATAAAACCGGAAAATTAAAAAAAGGAATGCTTGCAGACCTGGCTGTGCTCTCTCATGATCTTTTTACAGTAGATCCTGAAAATATTAAAAACGTGCAGGTTATCCGCACGATGGTAAATGGTAAAGAAGTTTTTATGAGAAAATAAAAACGTATTAATAGTTGAACCCTATAGATGCAGATTCAACTATGTCAACTCCGATTAGTAAGATAGCTTCAATCCAATAAACAAATAACTTTATATTGGTCAACTTCTCCGCATTTTTTGAACCTTTCCAAAGCCATGTTGTTATTTCCCCTAACATCTACTTATGAAAGTTCAAAAGATATTCCTTTTCGTTATATGCTCTTTTTTAGTAACCATGCTGAATGCCCAGCCACTTGGCTCACTAATAGGTACCGTCACAGATAAAAACACACTGCAGACTATCCCTGGCGCCAGTTTAAAATTATCAAGTGGACAATCACTTATAACGGACTCAGCAGGGCGATTTTCTTTTTCTTCATTGGCTGTCGGGAGTTATGGACTTACCATAACGTCTGTCGGGTATAAGGAAAATCAATTGTTTAACATTGTCATTACATCAGGAAATGATATGGTGTTAAACATTGAAATGGAAACCTTAACCCAGGAGCTTAGCGGGGTAACGGTACAAGCTAACCGTGCAACCGTAAGAGCGGCCACGCTTGAAAGCCCGCTTTCTGTACAAAGATTAACGGCTGAAGAAATAAGGAGCAATCCCGGGGGAAATTTTGATATCAGTAGGGTAATACAAACGCTTCCCGGTGTTGGCGGTACCTCAGGTAGTGTTGGCGGATTCCGGAATGATATTATTATCCGAGGAGGTGCTCCAAATGAAAATGTTTTTTACCTGGATGGTATTGAAGTGCCGGTGATCAATCATTTTGCAACACAAGGTAGTGCAGGTGGACCAACAGGTATTTTGAACGTTTCATTTATTGAAGATGTAAAACTAAATTCATCCGCCTTCGATGCACGTTACGACAATGCATTGTCCTCCGTGTTCCAGTTCAGGCAAAAAGATGGAAATCCCCACAGGGTACAGGGAAACTTCAGGTTAAGTGCAACCGAAGTAGCCGCTACATTGGAAGGTCCAATCAAAAAAGATAAAACAACTTTCCTTGCCTCCGCACGCCGTTCTTATTTACAGTTCCTGTTCAAGGCCATCGACTTACCTATTCGGCCAAATTACTGGGATTTTCAATACAAGATCACGCATCGCTTCAGTAAAAAAACAACGCTCACATTTCTGGGCATCGGTGCTATAGATGAATTTTCTTTTGCACAACCGAGATCGGCATCACCGGAAAAACTCTATGTGCTGAATTCAAATCCAACCATAAACCAGTGTAGTTACACGGTAGGTGCTTCTATTCGCCACCAGATAAACAATGGTTTTATCAGTGTTGCGCTAAGTCGGAATATGATGGATAATAAACTGGATAAATTTGAAGACAACCAGGATCCGAACGAAGCAGAACGAACATTGAAATTACAATCACAGGAAATTGAAAATAAACTGCGTATTGATGTCAACAAAAATAAAAATGGCTGGAAATTTTCTTATGGTGGGGTAGCACAATTGGTAGATTATAATAACAGCACATTTAATGTGCTGCGAAAAGAAATCCGGGACGATAATGGAATGTTGGTGCAACCTGCAGTAACCATCAATTTTAATTCGCCCATCAATAGTTTTTGGCGGTTAGGTGCATTCATGCAGGTTGGAAAAAGATATTTTGATGACAGGCTGGGAGTAAGTGCTGGCATCCGAACGGATGGAAATACGTTTACCAATAATGGTATGGATCTTTCCAAAACCTTGTCGCCACGTATTTCATTTTCGTTTGTAATGGCCGATAAATGGACATGGAACAGTTCTGTTGGCCGGTATTTTAAGATACCACCATATACCATGCTGGGTTTTGCGGATAACAATGGAACACTGATCAATAAAAATGCAAAATATATCCGCAGCGATCATTATGTTACCGGCTTTGAATTTTTACCTTCAAACGATCTGCGATTTACACTCGAAGGATTTTATAAGGATTATGCTCAGGTTCCGGTGTCGGTTCGCAACGGCATTTCACTTTCAAATTTAGGAGGTGATTTCAGTGTATTAGGAAATGAAGCCATAACCAGTAACGGAAAAGGCCGTGCATTTGGATTTGAATTTTTTGCACAGCAAAAATTAACTAACCGCTATTTTGGTGTTTTATCATATACTTTTTTTAAGAGCAGGTATAGTGGTGCTGATGAAGAATTGATTTCAAGTGCATGGGAGAATAATCATTTATTAAGTATAACCACCGGTTATAAATTAGGACGCAACTGGGAACTTGGTTTAAAATTCCGTTACCAGGGCGGTGTACCCTATACACCATTTGATGAACTGGCATCGCGGATTAATTATTTATCCGCCGGTACCGGTTTATTAGATTATGCACAACTAAATACCCGCCGCCTGGATGCATTTCATGCCGCTGACCTCCGGGTTGACAAAAAATGGAACTTCAAACGGTTAACCTTAGACGCATTTATTGATTTGTCTAATATTTATGCAGCGGCAAATCCCGGGTACCCGCAATATACCTTTAAACGCAATGAGGACAATACGGCTTTTGTTACTACAGATGGCGCCACCATCAAGGCGGATGGCAGTAATGCAATACCTGTTCTATTAATGAATGATGAGGGCAGGGTAACACCAACGATCGGTTTGGTTATTGAATTTTAATTAAATAAATTTCGCCTGCTTTGTTATGATGCAAATTTCGTTTAGAATTTTAAAAAAAATCTATTTTATCAATCATAAATACCTTAATCATTTTGGAAAGGATTGCTGAAACAGAAAGACTATGGCTCAGGGAATTTAATCCAGGAGATGCAAAATCCTTCTACTTATTAAATCTTGATCCGGAAGTAATTAAGTACACAGGTGATGATTCCTTTATTAATATTGAAGAAGCAGAAAAATTTCTATTAAATTATGATCATTGCAGAAAGCATGGTTTTGGCCGCTGGGCGGTGATGCGTAAAACCGATAATACATTCCTGGGTTGGTGCGGTTTAAAGTATATTGAGGATATTGATGAATATGATATTGGTTTCAGGTTCTTTAAAAAATATTGGGGATATGGTTATGCTACAGAATCTGCTAAAGCCGGTTTAGAGCTGGGATTTAAAAATTTTAATATTCCTATTATTACAGGCAGGGCACTAAAGGTAAACACCGCTTCTATTCATGTTTTGCAAAAAATCGGCTTGTCATTTTATAAAGAGGTTGATTTTGAAAGCAAGCCGGGAGTGATTTACAGGAAGTTCAGGACTTAATAACTCAAATTGCTTTCCCGATGGATCTCCCGCAATATTCTTTGCAAAAATGATAAATGAATTGCGGGGACCCGTAGGTTAAAATTCTTCGCAACCGGAAAAATAAATTCAGCCGAAAGAATAATACGATTGCTGAAGAGATCTGCTTTCGCAGAATAACATTATAATTGTATTACTTGTTTTTGCTTGCACTCAACAAATCCGAGATGGAAATTCCATCAATCATTACATCCCTGATAACAGCTTCACCATTCTTTACATGAACAAGGGCGTAGGCTATTTGGGTAGAATCGATTATTGATTTACGGTATATGTCTTCTGCTGGCTGAGCTTTTGATTCTTCCATATAAAAACGATCAAAAGGATAGTTGATCAACAGCTTTAAATTTTCTTCATCAACATAACCAATACTGGCTTTTACATAATCAGGATCGTTTTTAGGTTTTTCTTTTAATACCGATCTGATCCTCGCATATCCGGTACTGTCAGCTTGAATTTGTACATAAACTTCTTCTCCCTGTATCCATTCATTTATATTTTGTACAGAAAATGAATTGGCTTCAAAACGCAGGGTGATGTATTTACCCCTGAAAGGATCATTAGGATCAATCGGTGCTG